>Ga0233426_10004654_pt1 | contig 10200 bp, 10 predicted proteins | sample SI_118_April2016_6_FD_179875 | JGI IMG/M metagenome (GOLD analysis project Ga0233426, IMG submission 179875) | Seawater microbial communities from Saanich Inlet, British Columbia, Canada - SI_118_April2016_10_MG | ecosystem: Environmental > Aquatic > Marine > Inlet | place: Canada: British... | reverse complement strand
ATCAGCACTACAAGACGCTGCATCGATAGCTGGATTACTAATTACTACTGAAGCTATGATCGCAGACAAACCTGATGATAAAGACGCTGGTCCTGCTATGCCTCCAATGGGCGGCGGTATGGGTGGTATGGGTGGAATGGGTATGTAATACCAAAATCATTTCTAAAGAATTTAGAAACGCCAGAGAAATCAACCTCTCTGGCGTTTTTTTTTTCTCTAATTTTGGCAAATAAGTAATGGACCTAACTTTGAAAATAAAGATTCTAGAGTGACGAAAACTCTTAACTCAATGCATTTTATTCAAAAAAACAATTAATAAATTTAGTTATATGATATGTGAAAAGTGGAGTTTAGTTATTTTTTTTGAAGCAATATGAATCTATTAATTGTATAGATAGTTTTATTATCCTTAGTATGAATATTTAAATCAAATATATTTTTTTTAATTTTGAAGTTTTTATTATTAACTAATTTTTTTATATGTTGATTTTTTAAAAAAGGCAGAGGATTTTCTTTATCCATATAGTGCTCCATATTATGAAATGAAGATTTAGTACCCAGGTTAAAAGAAAAAAAATTTTTTGAAGTTGATTTTAATTGAGCTTGAATATACTGAAAAAGAATAAACCCATTTTTTTTTAAAATCTTATTAATTTCGTCAAATAAAATAAATTGCCTTTCAAGTTTTAAATAATATATTGTATCCTTACATAAAACTAAATCCATTTTTTCATTTATTTTTGGGAAATCTTGATTTAGGTCACAATGGAAGTAATTTTTTGGTTCCTGCTTATTTTTTTTTATAAATGAGTTAAGTATTTTTTCTCTAATATCTATTCCAAAAGTTATTCCTCCTCGGCGGCAAAACTCAAGTAGATTATCACCATGACCAATTCCAATATCCAAAATTTTTTTATTTTTTGAATTAAAATTACTATTTCCCAATAACCTAAATACGGTTTCATTGGGCACAGCATAACCTGAGACTTTATCAAATTTTTTGTGATATTTACTTACTTTTTTTTCTAAGTTTTTAATCATAATTTTGTACAAATCTGATAGAATAAAAATCCAACAGCGAATGCTCGTAAGTTATTTATTTGTGAGCGTTATGTAAGTTTTATTTTAAATAATTATTTACCATATTAAAAATAAAAAACAATTAAATGTCAAAAATAGTGAAGAGCTATTTTTAAAAAGTTAAGTAAAGCGACTTTCTTTCGACTAGCAAATGAGCATGTAATTTCATTTAATCAAATGAATTTAAAAAATGTTGTAAATTTGCAGCTTTTTTTTTTGCAATAAATAAACATGCTGTAGATTTTAAAATTAATCCATCTTTCAAAACTCTTAAATTATTATCCTCTAAAGTCTTACCTGTTGAAGTAATATCTGTAATAATTTCAGAAGATCCAATAAATGGATAAGTTTCTGTAGCTCCAAGGCTTGATATCAATTTATATTGGGTAACACCTTTGGAAATTAAAAAATTGTTAGTGAGGTTTGGATATTTTGTTGCGACTCTTAATCTTTCATTTCTTTTTAATCTAATATCAAAAGCTACTTCTTCTAAATCAGCAACGGTTTGAACATCAATCCAATCGTCTGGAACAGCAACAACTAAATTAGCTTCTCCAAAATCAAGTTTTTGTTTGATTCTTATTTTATTTTGTAAATTTTTCTCAGACTCGTTCAAAAGATCTAAGCCAGAAATACCTAAGTCTAAAGTTCCATCTCCTAATCTTTGAATAATCTCTTTTGCATGTAAGTATATAATTTTTATATTGGGTTTATTTTCAATCGATGCAAAATAATTTCTTTCTTTTTTACTTTGTAGAATTTTTAATCCTCTTTCGTCAAAAAAAACTACTGATTTATCTTTTAATCGTCCTTTACTTGGTAATCCTATCGTAATTAAATTTTTCATATATTATTTAAATTAATTGCTGCTCCAACTGCTGGAATATTTTTTTTAGCTCCTAAACTTTTAAGCAAGTCATCGTATCGCCCTCCTCTAGCAATTTCTTTCGTTCCGGAAAAAATTTCAAATACTATACCTGTATAATATTCAATATCTCTTCCAAAGTTAGTAATAAATATAACTTCTTGATTTAATTTTTTTAAATTTTGAATTGATTTAAATTCTTTAAAAATATTTTTTTTAAGATTATTTTTTTTTGTGAAGTCTAGTATCTTTTCATCTAATTTTAACAATTGACAGTTTATCTTGAGAAAAGATCTTATAATTTTAACAATTTTTTTTCCTTCATCAAATGATCTTGGGTCTTTTATTTTCTTATCAAATCTTTTTAATATTTCATTAATAGAACGCCCAGCTACTACCTTCTCTTGCTTCATTTTTTTCATTTCAAAGAATCTCTTCTTATCGGTATCAAAAGTAACAGAGTCTATATCTGAATTTTTTTCTAATCTTTTAAGTAATTCTTCAAAATATTTAGGACGCCAAAAATGTCTTATAAGTCTTAGCTTCCATCTCTCTGGCATTTCTAGAGAATTAATTAATTTTTTAAATAAACTAATATCGCCGACCTTAATTTTAATTTTTTTACTTTTTATTTTCTTAGCAGAATTTAAAATAGTTTTTATAACTTTAAAATCATCTTTTAATTGGTTTTTAGAGCCTAGGATTTCAATGCCTAATTGATCATTAATTAAATCAACTCCCTTTTTATTAATTCTTCTGTAAGCTTGACCTGAATAATAAATTTTAGACTTAGATTTTTTTTCTAGAAATTTAATACAAGATGCTACGGTAAGATCAGGTCTAAGACACATAACTTTTCCATCTTCATTTTCAAAAGCAAGCATTGATCTTCTGAAATTCTCACCAGATCTTTGAATAATATACTCGGAATCTAATAAAATATCTGGTTCTGATAAAACAAAACCATTGCTTTTAAAAGTTTTAACGATTTGTTCAAATAATTTTTTTGATTTCATTAACTAATTCTTTAATTGTTATTGATTTTTCTTTACCAGAGCTTAAATCTCGTAATGTTGGTTTTTCTAATTTTATCTCATTTTCGCCATAGAGAATGACTGCTGGTGCTTTAATTTTGTTTGCGTATTCCATTTGTTTTTTTAATTTATTTTCGCCAGGATAAATTTCAGTGCTAATACCAGCATCTCTAAGTATTGTTTGCAATTTGATATACTCCTTCATCGAATTTTTTTCAAAAACACAAATTACTACAGGCCTTGATTGTTTTATTTTAAATTCTTTTTTCTGCATCAATGCATAAACTAACCGGTCTAAGCCTATGGAAATTCCTGTTGCAGAAGCCTGATAATTCCCAAAATTATTAACTAAGTTATCATATCTACCCCCACCGCCAATGGAGCCAAATTGAATTACTTTTCCTATAACATTTTTTACGTCAAATTTTAAATTTACTTCAAATATTGGACCTGTGTAATACTCAAGTCCTCTAATAATAGATGGGTCAAATACAAAATTATTAAAATTATAATCTTTAAATATTTTAAGAATTTCTAAAAGATCTGCTGTCTCTGGTGACTTTTTATTTAATTCATTCTCTATAGTTTCTATATTTGACGAACTTAAATTTGCTCCCTTGGTATAATCTCCAGATTTGTCTTTTCTGCCCTCTCCAAGTAGTTGTCTAACGCCTTCCCAGCCCAAACGATCTAATTTATCTAAGGCTCTGAGAGCAATTAGTTTTTGATCATTATTGTTCACATTGATTTTTTCAAATAGTTCCTCTGTAATTTTTCTAGATGAAATTTTAATGATGTACTCTTCTTTCCCTAATCCACATTTTTTGAGAATTTCAGATATCATGACACATAATTCTGCATCTGCTTGTAAGCTACTAGTGCCGACAAAGTCGGCATCAAACTGTAAAAATTCTCTGAATCTTCCAGGTCCTGGTTTTTCATTTCTCCAAACTGTGCCTAGTTGATATCTTTTAAATGGTTTTGGAATTTCTAAATAATTTTTTGCAACATACCGTGCTAACGGTGCAGTCAAATCATATCTTAGTGACAACCATTTATTCTCATCTTGGAATGAAAAAACACCTTCATCTGGTCTATCTTTATCAGGTAAAAATTTTCCAATACTATCTGAGTACTCAAAACTAGGTGTTTCAAGGTATTGAAAACCGTACTTGATCATAATTTCTTTGATGTTTGAAATTATAAAATCACGTACGAGTAATTCTTTTTCTTGTCTGTCTACAAACCCTAATGGAAGTTCTTTTGAAGGTTTGTTTTTTTTATCTTTTGTCATTTTTTGGTACAGTAGGGTGGATTCGAACCACCGACCCCTAGTTCCACAAACTAGTGCTCTAACCAACTGAGCTACTACTGCATCCTTTTTGTTTTTATCTTAATTTTTATTAAATTTATATATATTTGATTATAAGCTAAGCAATAGCTCAGCATGCATTCTATGAGAATGTGATTTTAACGTAGAAATTTTGTTTTTTATAATCATTTTGATTATTTAAGAAATAATTGTGTCTTTTTCAAGGGAAAATTAGCGGGACAGAACAATATTTCTAATGTTACGTCCCGATAATTTCGATTTATGAAATAAGCCTTAAGCTTTCTGCAATTTAACTGCTGAAGGGCCTTTTTCTCCATTCTCTACTTCAAACGTTAACTCATCACCTTCGTTTAAACTACCTAAGCCAGCATCTGTTATTGCTGAAGAATGAACGAACACGTCTTTTTCTTTGTCTTCTCTTTCAATGAAACCATAACCTTTGGTGCCATTGAACCACTTTACTTTACCTTTTAATGTACTCATTTTTTATTTTCTCTCTTGTTTTTATTTATACGCAGACAAAATTATCTACGTAGCCTTGTTAACGGAACAAAACAATAGTGTTAATGTTATGTCCCGATAATTTTTTGATTTAGGAAATAAGATTTAAGATGTTTTCTGCAATTTAACTGCTGAAGGACCTTTTTCTCCATTCTCTACTTCAAACGTTAACTCATCACCTTCGTTTAAGTATTTTAAACCAGCTTCTCTTACTGCTGAAGAATGAACGAACACGTCTTTTTCTTTGTCTTCTCTTTCAATGAAACCATAACCTTTAGTGCCATTGAACCACTTTACTTTACCTTTTAGTGTACTCATATTATTTACTATTCCTTATTTGTTATTAACTATAGTTAGTAAAAATACTAACTTTGATCCATTAATAGACTTGTCTTTAAAATGTCAATAGATGATTTAAATAATTCAAATAATTGTTTATTTGCAACAATATTTAGTTAAAAATAGATACTAATCCGGCTATTAATACTAAGCCAGAACCTATGTAAATAAGTTTATATTGATCGAAATGAGACTTGATTTTTTGAAAACTTGACTCTTTGTAGCTTAATCCAGTGTCATTTAAATTAGAGGACTTGCTAAATCCTTGATCTCTTCCAATTTGTAGAAATTTAGCTTTTCTATGATCATAAACCTCTTCTTTAGATAAATTTTCAAAAGTTTTTAAATTTTTTATAATCGAGTGTTTTATATCTAATGCTATTGTTTCGGGGTCTCGATGAGCTCCGCCTAAAGGTTCAGAAATAATTTCATCGATTACACCGAGGCTTAATAAATCTTTTGCGGTTAATTTCATTGCTTCAGCGGCTTGAAGAGCCTTATTTGGATTTCTCCAAAGTATTGATGCACATCCTTCTGGAGAAATGACAGAATAAATTGAATTCTCTAGCATAATAACTTTGTTGGATGAGGCTAGCGCAATAGCTCCTCCTGATCCTCCTTCGCCAATAATAATTGAAATATTTGGAACTGTTAATGACATGCAACATTCTATAGAATTAGCAATAGCTGAAGCCTGACCTCTTTGTTCTGCTCCAATACCAGGATAAGCACCCGGTGTATCTATAAAACTTATTACGGGTATTTGAAATCTATCTGCAAGTTTCATTAATCGAATACATTTTCTATAACCTTCGGGTCTCATCATTCCAAAGTTTCTTTCTATTCTTGTATTTAAATCTTCACCTTTTTCCTGACCAATAATTAAAACAGATTTGTTATCTATTAATCCAAATCCAGCAATAACTGACTTATCATCACCAAAATATCTATCTCCAGATAATAATGTAAATTGAGAAAATATTTTTTTTATATAGAAATTTGCCTTAGGTCTATCTTCATGTCTTGCGACTAAAGTTTTTTGCCAACTATTTAAGTTTGCATAGGTTTCTTTTAATTTTTCATTGATCTCGTTTTGAGTATCATAAATTTTTTTAGTATCAACTTCTGAAATTCCCTCTGAACCAAAAGGACTTTTTAGTCCATCAACTTCTTCTTCTAGAGATTTAATTTCTTTTTCAAATTCTAAATAATTTTTCATATAAAATAATAGTATAATTCTACTTTTAATAGAATTCAATTAAGACAATATATTGACACTTTGAAGATAAATACAAATATTATTTGACTTTAGATGACAGCTGAGAGACAATAATTTAAATCGGGAGAGACTATTTAAATATAGCGCCGAAGGAGCAACCACCCCGGAAACTCTCAGGCAAAAGGACCGCAAAAAGTAATAATTCTGGAAAGAGACAAAATCTCACCGACGGAGTAAATCTCTCAGGTACCAATACAGATGGGGCGATACAATTGGTAAAAATGAGCTTAGTTGAAAAAAATGGACTTAAAATAAATTCAAAAATTTTTGAATTTATAAACAAGGAAGTACTTCCAGGAACTAAAATTGATTCAGATGATTTTTGGAATAAATTTGAAAAAGTAGTTCATGAACTTTCTCCTATAAATAAAAATTTAATTGAAAAAAGAGAAATCATCCAAAAAAAAATTGATGAATGGCATAAAAACAATAAAGGTAAGAGTTTAAATAAAAGAGAATATAAAGACTTTTTAAAATCCATCTCGTATATTAAAGAAGAAAAAGAAGATTTTAAAATTGAAACCTCAGATGTTGATCAAGAAATTTCTTCAATCGCGGGTCCACAACTAGTAGTTCCAGTTGATAACGCAAGATATGCTTTGAATGCCGCTAACTCAAGATGGGGAAGTTTATACGATGCTTTATATGGAACTGATGTAATTTCTGGAGATAGAGGTAAAATTTATAACGAAGAAAGAGGGAAAAAAGTAATTATTTATGTCAGAAATTTTTTAGATCAAGTTGTTCCTCTTGTTGAGGCTAGTTGGAAAGATATTTCTGAAATAAAAATAGAAGAAGAAGATTTAGTCTTATATACGTCAGAAAAAAAAGAATATTTAAAGGATAAAAAAAAATTTATTGGTTTTAATGGTGAAAAAAATAAACCAACTTCGATTCTAATTAAAAATAATAACCTTCATTTAGATATTTTGATTGATCCTAATCACATAATAGGAAAATCTGACAAGGCTTCTATTTCAGATGTTGTAGTTGAATCTGCTTTATCTACAATAATTGATAATGAAGATTCTGTGGCTGCAGTAGATGGTGAAGATAAAGTTAAGTGCTACCGTAATTGGTTAGGTTTAATGAAGGGAGATTTAACATCTAATTTAAAAAAAAATGGAAAAAAAATTGTTAGAAAATTAAATCCTAATCGAAACTATATTTCTAAAGATGGAAAAAAAATTAGCTTACATGGCAGAGCCTTGCTTTTAAATCGAAATGTAGGTCACTTAATGACTAACCCTGCAATATTATTAAAAGACGGATCTGAAATACCGGAAGGAATTATGGACGCCTTTATATCTACTCTATGTGCTTTACATGATTTTAAAAATAAAATTAATTCACGCACAAGCTCAGTTTATATTGTTAAACCAAAAATGCATGGTCCAGAAGAAGTTGCTTTTACTAATACGCTTTTTGAAAAAGTTGAAGAAGCTCTTGGTATAAAAAAATACTCTATTAAAGTTGGAATAATGGACGAGGAGAGAAGAACTACAATAAATTTAAAAGAATGTATAAGGCAAGTAAAAAATAGAATTGTTTTTATTAATACTGGTTTCTTAGACCGAACTGGTGACGAAATGCACACTTCATTTGAATCTGGTCCAATGATCTTTAAAGGGGAAATGAAAAAATCAATTTGGCTTAGCGCTTATGAAAACTGGAATGTTGATATTGGTTTAAGTTGTGGTTTTTCTGGTAAAGCTCAAATTGGTAAAGGAATGTGGGCAATGCCAGATCAAATGGCAAATATGATGGAGCAAAAAATAGTTCATCCAAAATCGGGGGCTAATTGTGCATGGGTTCCTTCACCAACTGCAGCAACTTTACATTCAATGCATTATCATAAAGTAGACGTTTTTAATGAACAAAATAAAATCAAGTCTCGACACAAAGTAAAATTAGAGGATATTTTAGAAATACCAAAAGCTGATAGACCTAATTGGTCAATGGAAGATATTAATCGTGAGTTAGAAAATAATGCTCAAGGCATCTTAGGCTACGTAGTTAGATGGGTCGACCAAGGGATAGGTTGTTCTAAGGTTCCGGATATTAATAATGTAGGTCTGATGGAAGATAGGGCTACTCTTAGAATTTCCTCTCAACATATTGCTAATTGGTTGCATCATGGAATTTGTAAAAAAGAACAAGTTATGGATATAATGAAAAAAATGGCTAAGGTAGTAGATGAACAAAATAAAAATGATCCCAATTACGATAAGATGTCTGAGGACTTCGATAAATCTATAGCTTTTTCTGCTGCTTGTGATCTCATATTTAAGGGTAGATTTCAGCCATCTGGATATACCGAGCCACTTTTACATAAAAAGAGACTAGAAAAAAAAGCTACATATTAACTTCCTGTTACAGGAATTCTATTTTTAAAAGCTGAAAATAATGTGCCATCATCTAGTTGCTCTATTTCTCCGCCGACAGGTAAGCCTTGAGCTAGCTTCGTAATTTTTATTTTATCATTTTTAATTGTGTCTTCTATATAGTGTGCGGTTGTTTGACCTTCTACGGTTGCACTTGTAGCAATGATAACCTCTTTTAAATTATTTTTTTTAATTCTTTTTACTAATGATTGAATAAGCAAATTTTTTTGTTCATAGTTCTCACTAGAATTTAGTGTGCCTCCTAGAATATGGTAGTGCCCTTTATAGATATTTGCAGAGTCTATCACCCACATATCCGCAAGATTTTCCACTACACAAATTTTATCGTATGCATCATCAGAACTACATATACAAACCTTATCAATAATCTTTAAATTTCCACAATCTATACAACGAACAACATTTTTATAAACTTGTGCTAAAGATTTGGCTAAAGGTTTTACCATATTATCTTTATTATTAATTAATTTTAGAATTATTCTTTTTGCTGACTTCGGACCTAAACCTGGTAGTTTAGAAAACTGAAGAATAAGTTCATTTATTTCAGGAATATCGTTATTCATTAAAAAGGCAGTTTAAAATCAAACGGCAAATTTAATCCACCTGTAACTTTAGAAAGTTCTTCTGCTGATTTTTTTTTCAAATTTTCTTTTGAATTATTATAGGCAGCTATAATTAAATCATTAATTATTTCTTGATTTTCTTTTTTGGCTTCGTCGCTGATAATAATAGATTTTAATTCATAATCGCCTGTTAAAATTACTTTAACTAAATTACCACCTGAGACCCCTTCTACTTCGATCTTTTTAATTTGTTCTTGAGCTTCTTTCATCTTATCTTGCATATCCTTAGCTTTTGAAAGCATATCAGTAAAATTAGTCATTTTTATCTCCCTGAATATCTAAAAGGCTGGCGTCTGGAAATGCATCTTCAATTCGCTTTGCCAATTGACTTTTTTTGAAATCTTCAATTTTAGAAGATTTTTTTTCAATAGTTTTCTCATAAATGCTTTTGGCTTCAGTATTTTTACTTAGGGATATAATCCATCTCTCACCAGTCCATAATAATAGTTTTTCAGTAAGGTTTTTTATAAAATTTTTATTTAAATTTTCATTAAAACTAATATCAATTTTTCCCCTGTTAAAACCAACAAGTTTTACATTTCTTTCTAAATCAAATTTAAGCTCAACCTCTTTTTCTTGATTTGCTAAATTAATTAAATCTTGAAAACTTGTAATTTCTATCTTATTTTTATTTTCTTTATTTGATAAATTTTTAATTGGTCTGATTTTTAACTGATCTACACTTTTTAATTGGTTTTTAATTTGATTTGATAAATCAGTTTCTAATTTTTCTTCTTCAAT
>Ga0233426_10004650_pt1 | contig 10203 bp, 6 predicted proteins | sample SI_118_April2016_6_FD_179875 | JGI IMG/M metagenome (GOLD analysis project Ga0233426, IMG submission 179875) | Seawater microbial communities from Saanich Inlet, British Columbia, Canada - SI_118_April2016_10_MG | ecosystem: Environmental > Aquatic > Marine > Inlet | place: Canada: British... | reverse complement strand
ATTGTGGCCAGAAACTGATACCATTCTCGCTTCACTTGCAACAACATTACTGGGTAATGTGCCACTTGGAGCTGTAATATCCGTTTCGCCAGTTTGGTTAGCGTTATAATCGACACCATGTATCTCTTCATCAACATATGTACCAGTGTTTTCAGAATAGTTATAATTCCACGTCTGCGTTGGTACCCCTATACCCGAAACAATTTTTTTAACTAAACTAAAGGATATATTGCAATTTAAGTTTCGAGCAAGGTAACTTACAGCTGAGCCAAAAGGCCCATTTGTTTGTTTATAGTATGGCTGAGGATATACACTTGAACGCCCATGATAACGCAGCTCAAAATTATATTGAATGTTAAGACCATCAGGATTAATCACTTCTGTTTCAAAAGGGTACCCAGCACCGTTTGTATTAGTAGTATCTACTTTCTCACAATAACCAGGCTCATTTGCTCCTGCTGGTAAGTAGTTTGATAATCTAAAGTTATTCACCGCACTAAATGATAAATTCTTTAGCTTGATGTCATATGCCCAAGCACTCCCATCTGGTAATGCAACAGAAGTTAGCTGCTTACGTTTATCTGTGCTTTGTGTATCTGGTTGATAATCGGTATACCCATATATCCATTTTTTTGTACTATCGGTTACGGCTTCATCTGCAATGTAATAAGTACGCCCTTTAAAAACATATGTTTTATATGTAATTGTGATTGAACGTCCATCAGAGCCAGTGATAGATTTTAAATGCCCGTGTGAGTAATAATCATATGTTACAGTATTGCCAAATCTATCTTTGATAGTACTCACCATAATTAACTTTGTATATGTCGTTAATCTAGAGTTGGAAGTAGGCGCAGCAGCGCCAGTATAATATGTTTTAATTTTATCAAATGTATATTCCGTACCATCAGGGCCTTGAACAACAAACCCTTCTTCATTTAAGCCTGCATCAGGGCAGCTTGTTACAATATAATTTGATTTAGTAACTTCCTGTGTTGTACCGTCGCCGTTATCTTTTTCTAAAAATTTTTCTGTTGTCTTTCCTGGAATATGGAGTTGCTTACCACTCCAATATGTATAATGTTCAACATTATGAGAATTAGCTTGGTCACTTACAAATACCCGAGGTTGTGCAACAGTTCCTGTACAGTTTGCTCCATTAGGAACTCCACCAATATTGTCATCTAAAGTACCATTATAGGATTCCCCCGTAACAGCACCTCTATCCCCCATATAATTTGCTTTAATGACAGGAATATCCCAACTCCAACCTGTTGATGTGAATAGGTTAGCTGCTGAGCCAAAGCCACCAACTCGTATATCATCTGCGGGTATCCATCGTTTAAGCTCAACGGGAATGTTAAAATTACCAGGAATACTTATATCAGTTACAGCAAAAGTTACCGTACCGGTCGAAGGTGAAAACTCTGCACCTGTAGTTCTATTTTTATACAGCGACTGATACCTATTAAGCAACTCAGGGTCAATAACTTTAAATGGAGTTTCATGTTCTTGAGCACTTGTTATGACTTGTTGAGCTATTGGCTCAATGGCAAGTGCTTGAACGTTAAGTTGTTGTGACTCCTCAGCAAATGAAAGCGTATTAAATAAACCTAAAACAAGTGTCGTGATAGCTTTATTACTAGTCCTTTTGATTGAAAATACTTCCATTATTGTACATCTCCATTTGAATCTGTTTCAGCAACTGGGGTGCCTAGAATATCGGTGTGAATAAAAATAGTTTTGCGTGTCGGAGTCTCATCAATATCATTAACAGTAATATTCAGAGAATAAACATCACTATCTTCAATGCCATCATTAACTTTGATGTTTACATTTAACTGGCCAGAAAAGTCTACTGTTGGCGTGATAGTATTGCCTGATACTGTGTAATTACTTCCTGAAAGCACCGTGAATGTATGGCTCGCATCATCACTATCGGAAATCGTAATATCGGATAATGTAATTGCTCGTGAAGTATTTTTTTCTATAATGATGCTGGATTGTGCGTTTATCACTGGCTTGTCATTAACATAAAAATATTGCCCTTTATGCCAGCCATGACCACCAGAAAGACCATCATCAATCGCTCTGGCAATCATCTGATACTTAATATTTGGTAGTAAGCCTAATGGGCTAGCACCTCCCCAACCATATGTTGCACCAGTTTTAGCCGCATTTAATGTCATCGTTTTCCAGCCGTGAATAATCTGCCAACTTCCTGAATCATTCGTTCTAATATAGGTTTGAGCCTCTACGATGTTATCGGAACTGTCTGCGATCCCTGTAATGGATAAATTAATATTTTCATCAGAGCGATATTTATAATTTGCTGATGGTACAAGTATACTCGCAACGCTTGGGCGATCATTCAAGTTAACTTTTACTTCATCGGTATCATCAGCACCATTATTGTCGATAACCTGTAAAGTAAAGGTTAATGTCGAATTTTCAGAAATATGAGGACTAATAAACTTAACACTATCATTATCAATGACTGTCCAGTCTGACACTGCAGCACCACCTGTTTGAGTCCAACTATAGCTTGATATTGTTCCGTCATCATCTGTACCAGAGCCATTGAGCGTCACCCATTGCCTCTCTAGTTTATTTAAGTCACCCCCTGCGTTAGCTACAGGTGCTTTATTTGTACTGCATGATTCATTTACTTTTAGCGTAAAGCTTTCCGTATCAAATAATGAGCCATTGGTTTCTTCAGCTTTAACAGTAACGGTTGAGCTAGAAGCTTGACTACAGCTCGGTTTACCTGTCATTAATCCAGATGAGCTATCTATAGTTAACCAAGAAGGGCTTACTGTTAAGCTATAGGAAATCGCATCACCGTTAACATCTGTCGCATTAGCAGCATATGAAAAACTAGTGTTTTCATTAATCGTTTTATTAGTGATTGAATCTAAAACCGGGGCGGTCGGTGGGTGACAAGACTCACTAACTTTTAGCGTAAAGTTTTCAGTGTCAAATAAAGGACCATTGGTTTCTTTAGCTTTAACGGTAACCGTTGAAGTATCTGCTTGACTACAGCTCGGTTTACCCGTCATTAAACCAGATTAGCTATCTATATTTAACCAAGAAGGACCTACAGTTAAGCTGTAGGAAATCGCATCGCCGTTAGCATCTGTTGCATTAGCAGCATATGAAAAACTAGTGTTTTCATTAATCGTTTTATTATCTATTGAATCTAAAACAGGCGTAGCGGCAGGGTCGCTTACTACAATATTTGAGCTATATATTACTCCTCCACACCCTACGTTTCTTGGGTTACAGGCCTGAACTTGATATTTATAGGTGCCCGCATTATATTCTCCAGAAACTGAACAACTATATGATGTCTCTTGCCACGATGCCCTCGTTCTAGTACAGAAAGTAGAATAGCTACCACCATTAATAGATTGTTTAACGGTGTAAACAGTTCCTGTAACAGAGCCGCCCGCTGAACTAAAAGTCAAATCATAACCGTCGCCAACGGTAGGGGAATAATTTGAAGATTTTAAGTAGCTAGGAGTGCCGGGCGCTGTATAGGCATATAGTCGACGGTAAGAGCTTAATGCACTGCAACCTTCATAATTACATGCTTTATATTTGAGATAAAAATATCCATAGGAGCTTCTAATCGTTGCTGAACCACTTAGAGTGGTTGTAGAAAATAACTTTGAATAAAGGCTGCCGCTGTGGCTGTAATGTACCTCATAGTATGTTGCATTAGTTACAGGTGGAATACTGATAGCAATACTACTACCTATAGGGTGATAACTTCCGCCACTCACGACTGGATAAGATGATGGTGTATTAGGCAAGCATGGATTTTCCCCGCCACCGCCACCCGGAATAGCATTGATAGATTGAGTAAAAAAAGAGCCTCCGCCAGTATCACAAGGTAATACCGTGGCTAAATTATTTCCCTTAGCTAAAGATGTTAAGTTTATCTGATTATCTTTTTCATTTATTTGAAGACCATTCTCATTTTGAGAATCCCAAGGGGCACAGGTAACCCCTTCTCCTTGAGTCTCAATAGAATAAAACAATTGGTCACAATCGTTCGTTACATCATCAACATCTTCATCTAGTTCAGCCTCTATGAACTCACCATTTTCATCAATACCACCCGGCATATTATTTAAGCGAACTAAATCAAGGTTATCATCATCATCTGCATAAGAAACAACTAAACTAAAGTCATTAGCATTCCAGTCTTTATTATTAACTTTTTCTTTGACTGTGGTGGTTTCACCTAACAAACCATTTTCATCAGCATAAGTAGAGTAATGCTTGGTATTTTTTGCACGAGCAACCGCAAAAACATCTGTTTTCCCATCATTATTGAAATCAGCAACTTTAACCTCGACGTCACTTTTCTTTGCCCATTTAAAAGACTTTTTAACCTCTTGAACGACAGATAAGCTATTATTTTCATTTGAATGCATTAAATAATGAGTATTGTTTTTCTCTGAAACAGCGAGTAAGTCGTGTTGTTTATCACCATTAAAATCACCAACATACAAAGCATATTTTTTTGATTTTTTAAGCCATTTAAACTCTTTTTTTGAATACGCGTGGGCAATGTTAGAAAAGTCGATATTGTCTACATCACCATTGATAACAAGGGCTATTTTTTGTGAGTGAATAACAATAAAAATATCAGAGAGACCATCATGGTTATGGTCAAAAATAGCAATATTAGCTTGTTCATTATTCCATAAATGGCCATCAATGATATCAGGTAACTTAATTTCATTTTCGACCAAGTATTGTGTGTTTTCATCGATAACTTGACCAAAGACAATCAAAGAAGAGTTTTGTTCAGAAAGGCTTTGAAGGAGTAAATCAGGGACATTATCACCATTAAAATCACCATGAAGATAATAATATTGCTTTTCTTCCCACGTTATATGCTCGGTGGCAGATACATGTAATACGCACAAAAGTACGCACAACATACTGAGTATGTGTTTTTTCATCAATCAACGTCCCTGTAATACCTTCAAGAGGTAATTTTATAGTTATTATTAAATTAGCCATGCAAATGTTAACAGAAAGTAACTAGATGTAAATATACTTTTAAAGTCGAATATGTTGTAAGTCGATTTTTGATGGTTGCTCTTATAAGTAAAAGTAATTCGTATTTTGCTATAAAACATATGAAAGCAGTCTAAAAATCAAGCTTATTAGAACGAAACAATGCAAATATTAAAGTATTTGATGGACTCTGAAATTAGTTCAGGATAAAAAATTATTTGGCTACAGTAATCATTCAAACAATTGATGAATTAGTGTTTTTTAGTTTTATCTATCTCGGTTTGTGCCCCAAAGCGCCATAGAACCTAAAAACTTTAGTATATAGAAAAGCATGTAAATTGGTCTTCCCAGAACGTCCGCTTTCAGTATTCATAAGCAAACGTGCATATTCGCTTTTCACGTTTCAAGTTAAAAATTTTGATGAGTTTCATTGTATAAATTAAGACCGCTTAGTCGGAACAGTTGCCATTAGATAAGCCAAGGCTAACGTCCGGTTTCGTATCATTGAAGAAGGCGTCCATGCCTTCAGTTTGAGTTAAATATCGGTTGCTTCCGAAAGCTCAAGCGCATCATCTACTTCAACACCAAGATAACGAACCGTACTCTCTAGTTTCGTATGCCCAAGTAATATTTGAACTGCTCTCAAATTTTTTGTTTTCTTATAGATTAAAGATGCTTTAGTTCGTCTCATGGTATGAGTGCCATATAATGTGAGATCTAAACCTATACTTGAAATCCATTTTTTAACGATCCTTGCATATTGACGAGTAGTTAAATGAAAATCTTTTTTTACTCTACTGCCAAACAAATAATCACCCGACCTAAGCGATTTTTGTGCTATCCATTCTTGCAGTGACTTTCTAGTTTTAGGGGTTAATTCAAATTGAACCGAACTACCTGTTTTCTGTTGAATCAGCATGGCTCTGGACTGAATAGTAGCCCCATGTGCAATATCCAAAACTTTTAGTTTAATAAAATCACAGGCGCGTAATTTACAATCTAAAGCCAAATTAAACATCGTTAATTCTCGCAGATTATTTGCCAGCTCTAACCGTATCCTAATTGACCATATTTCTTCGAGTTTAAGGGGAAGTTTTTGACCTACCAGTTTGCCTTTATTCCAGCAGGTTTTTCGTGAAGTTGATTCGCTGTTATACATGATAGTGCTCCTTTTTTGAAGGGACTATAAGTATGGCTTGAAACACTGAAATTTATATAGCAGACATTATGCGTATGTAAGGGAAGAATGCTTCTCTTAGCCAATAGCCGACATTGTTGCCTGAATTTGAAAGGCTAACTAATGCCACAAAAGAGACCTTTCCTAACACCCTAAATCAGCACCAAAAAGGTCTTCTCTGATACGATTGCTGACATTAATGAATTCAAGAATAAAAACTCCTCCGTGCGCTAAGCGGAATAAAAAGGTTGAAATTGTTTGTGTTGGTCGAAGTCGACTGTACAACCGTTAGTTGACCTAAGCAGGTCGACAGCTAACTCAAATCATTGGCATAGCGGACGTTCCTAAATTCGGTTTTGAGACTGATTTCAGGGTAAAGAAATACAGTTATAGGACCAGAACAGAATATATGTCCGCTACAAGACTTAAGTTCAAAATTGAGATTTAAACCATAGTTTTGAACGGTCGAGTTAGATGTCTAATCCCCCCCCTACCAGATGACTTAGGTTACTTATTGAGAAATAAATATTCATTCACACGAAAAATCATCACGAGGTCTGATTAAAGCCCAATTAAAAGAATAAAGCCCAACATAGGGGCTTCACAATAACAAAATCTAATTGTTAATAATAACTCCACCTTTAGCTGATAGTTTTAACTTTTCTTTACTCTGCATGGGTAAAATAATTCCACCGGCTGAAGATGTTTCAATCGTACTTTTAGCTCTTTTAATCGGCTCTGAATACTTATAAGAATCATTCATCGTTGGAGATACTCTAACAATAGAGTGCTTGGTCATTTTTCTATAATCACCACTAACAAAAGCAGCATAAGAAACTTTAGTTGTTACTCGTTCAACTTGAACCTTACCCACAAAAGTTTCTTCTCGACCTAGCGACTCTTTATTGTATGGATCAATCAATTTTTCTCCAAGTGAAAACACATCAAACACTGTCCCAACAGCTACACTTTTGCCTCCTTGATTTAAAACCAATTGTTGGTCACTTTTTTTAATTACTTTCATCGGATAGATGGCGAAAGTGATGGTACTAGATACTTTTCCTGCAGAAGATAGCTCTCGTAAATCATTGTTAATAACAAGCTGGTCTTGCCATTTTATTTGACGAGTAGCTAAGTTTATCACTTTATAATTTATCGTATTATAATATTCAACACTTGACTCTTGTTCGCCTGTTAATTGGATTGTGTCAACATTGGCATCAACTTCAACTTTTACATCACCAAGCACAATATAATCTAAACCAAGTACTTGTCCTAAACGCATTTTTTCAGCGATAGCCGTATCACCATCGAGTAACAGCCTTTTTTCTTTTTGATATAAACGTTCTTCTTCGCGATCTAAAATGGCAAAACGTCGACTTTGTACCAACAATGTTTGCAAATTATCAGAAAACTCTCGCCCATATTTTCCAGAAAAAGGAATAACGGCAAGTTTCCTTCTTTTATTCGGTGATAAACCAGGAGATTTATAAACCGGAATATTCACATTAAGTACAACTTCACAGTTACGTTCATCACAACTTTCATTGATAACATCGTAACTCGTTACTTGCCCTTTAGTGATCATTAAGGTGACATTTTCAATCGCAATAACTGATGAGGTTTTCCCGTTCACTTTAACTTGTGCTGACTGTCTGGCAGAGCGACTGTTAATATCAACCCCTCTAACCTGACTAACTGCTCGAATAAGTGCTTGCTCTATCGCGATGTCTTTAGTCATCCCTGATGCAGATACTTCAACGGTAACCGTCTTAGCTTGTACTATTGTTGATAGCACAAGGCTACTCACAATAGCTATTAACCTTAATCCATTAGAAATCTTCATCATCAGCCTCGTCACTTTCACCCGTGCCAGCTTTAATCACTAACTTTGCTGCGTTAGCGCTATTTTTCTTAAGCTGCTTATTGGCTTTAAAATTTCGTGTTGCTTGTTCTGATAGTGGATGCCACATTAAAACAATACCATTAACTTCTCGATTAGTAATAGGATGTTTTTCAGTCCAACGCGTAGCTTGCTGAATACCAACCAAACCTTTTACTGAAGATGTCATAGATGAAGATTGCTTAGTTTCTTTAATTATTTTAGCAATGGTTGTTTCTATCGGCTCTGATACTTGTTTTGACGCAAGGGTGATTTCTGCTGTTCTGCTTTTATCCTGAGTTGTACTACTTTCAGCAGTAACACTACCACTTAAATTATAAGCTTCAGACAAATGAGCAAACGCATCAAGCTCAGCATCAATAAAGCTAAACTCTCGATTATCAACACACTCTTCGTAGTCAGCAGGATTACAATCATTACCTGACATGCCAAATGATAATAGCACTGGATAACCGTTTTCATCCCATAAGACTTTGGTACCCATTTGATACATCAAGTTTGATTTATGTTTAGCTAAGTAATTTTGAACTGACATTTTCGCTTTACTTAATTCAGGTTTTATATTGCCTTTACTTAACCTTAATGAGGTTAAGAAGTTTTTCTTCTTATTAGAGGTAGCAATAACAACGGCGACGGCGGTATTACCATTTTTATCGGTTTTCTCATAAGTTTTCATGATTTGCGAACCACTGATATCACCTCTAGCTGCGGTTCTTACTGATTTAGTTATCGCTTTTCTCATCATGACTTTACGTTTACTCGCTGGTGCAGCGTCATATTCGTTTGGATCAATGCCTGCTTCACTCAACTCGCTATTCAATGTGGCATCAGCTAAAGCGACTATTTTATCTAATAAAGCTTCTAATTTACCTTGCGCCTGAATTTCTTCCGGCTGAAATTCTGGTAGCTTATTGCTTTTAAAACTACTACGAATAGTTTTTGCCGCAACATCAACATAGAGTTGTTTTAATAGGTTTTCTCGAGCTTTTTGTTGGGCTTCTTGATAAGCCATAATTCTTGCATCACTCCAACCTGCCTCAGTTGATTTTAACGAAACAATGGCAGCGCCAGAATGCATAAAAACTTGTTTATTTTGTTGAGCAAATTTACTTCGCTTAGTATCAACAAAAGTTTGAGCTTTTTGCTCAACATAAGAATATGCATCTTCAGGCCCTTGCGTTTGGGCAGCGACAACTTCCTGCTTTGACGCAGCGGGCTCACTTGACGCAGTCGCTGACATTACGGGATCAGCAAGCTCTTTTGAATTTTCAGTTGTATTTGAATTCGCGTATGTAGAAAAAGACAGTAGTAAACTAACAAGCAAGCTTGCCTTATATGCATTCATCATTATAAAATATTCCTTATAAACCCTGTTTGTAAACCATCCATGGTCTCACTGGATATACATCCATGTATAAAAAACGCCCTGTAAACAGGGCATTACTAAGTACTGTTAATTACCATGTAACCGAGTCATTACTACCTTTTTTAGATATTGGGTATTCCCCCTCCCAATATGCCAAACCCGTTTCTAGTTGAGTTAACGTTAACTGAAAGTAATAGTCAATTAATTGAGAAGAACGATTTATTTTATTGGTACGCTGGATAATTTTACCACTTAAACTAAAGTCAGGAGCAATCACGGTACCATTACCTTTAACCGTTGATTGATTAACCAATTTAGAGTTTTGTAATTTTCTAACTTCAGCCGTCATTTTGTCTTCTGCACCATTAAGACCAATAGCTGTCGTTGTTAAAAATTTCCCACTGCGTAACAAGCCAACTCTTATTTTTTTAGTCAGTTGATCAGTATCTATTCTTTGAGAGGTATCATTTATAATATTTGAGATAGCCATAATATAGCGGCCACCTTTCGCAGCATCAGGATGATTTAGCAAAGGACTACTAATGATTTCATTTAATGCTGTAGCAGCAGCACCATCAAAGTCTTTATAAGATAACCCCATAGTGACAATATCGTTTTTCTTATTATCAACATATGATGTAGTAGACTTACAACCGGCGAAAACTGTAGTACTAGCAATAGCGAATATAATGAGCGTTTTTTTCATTTTTTTATCCTAATTTA
>Ga0233426_10004647_pt1 | contig 10206 bp, 10 predicted proteins | sample SI_118_April2016_6_FD_179875 | JGI IMG/M metagenome (GOLD analysis project Ga0233426, IMG submission 179875) | Seawater microbial communities from Saanich Inlet, British Columbia, Canada - SI_118_April2016_10_MG | ecosystem: Environmental > Aquatic > Marine > Inlet | place: Canada: British... | reverse complement strand
ACTGGGCAGGCGATGCATTTATTGGATACGGTGAGTCCGCTAAAGACGTTGGGGCGAGGGTATTCGATTATTCGCGATGCAGATGATGCGGTGATTAAGTCTGTGGCTTCGGTGACTGAAGGGGATATTTTACGCGGGCAGCTGGAGGATGGTGAGGTGGTTTTTGCTGTGACAGGGACTACTGATAAGGTTCTTTAGGTTTTGGGTGCGGTATAGCCCCTGGATCTGGCCTTGAGATCGGTCCCATGGGCGCTATTATTTTCAGCGTTCGCACAACTCGCTGGCGCTCAAACAGGTGCTCTCTCTTTCTGAAAATAATAGCTCCCATAAGCGGGCCCTGATTGATCTCAAGGCCAAACCCAGGGACTATTTGAGCTCTCGCAGTGGGCTGGTAGAAAATCAAAATTCTGGTTCTGGGATTACGGCTGAATTCTCTTTTAGTGTTCCAGAGCCTGATGTAGGTCAGCGATAATATCTTCTGCAGCTTCTAGTCCGGCGGAAATACGCACTAGGCCTTCACTGATACCATGTTTTGCGCGTTCCTCTATTGTGTAGACGGAGTGGGTCATGCTGGCTGGGTGTTGGATTAGGGTTTCTGCATCCCCTAAGCTGACGGCCAGTTTGGCCAGCTTGAGTTTGTTGAGCATGCGCACACTGGCTTCGTATCCACCTTTGAGTTCTAGGGCGATCATGCCGCCGAAGTCATCCATTTGCTTGGCGGCGATGGCATGCCAGGGGTCGCTTTTTAAGCCGGGGAAAAATACTTGATCAACGGCTGGGTGCTGCTCGAGCATTTCAGCGATGGCTTGGGCGTTTTGGCAGTGGCGCTCCATTCTCAGTTGCAGAGTTTTAATGCCACGGAGGATCAAGAATACATTCATGGGTGAGATAACAGCGCCGGTCATATCCTTTAAGCCAAACAGACGGATCTGCTGAATGGTTTCTGCATCACCGACCACTGCACCGGCAATAAGATCACCGTGACCACCGAGATATTTGGTGGCTGAGTGGACCACCAGATCTGCACCCAGGGTTAGGGGGCGCTGGAGCGCTGGAGTACAGTAGGTGCTATCGACCATTACTTTAATATCGTTGTTATAGTCTTTAACCAAAGCGCTGACGGCGGCTATATCAATAACCCGCATATTGGGATTAACCGGGGTTTCGAAATACACCACTTTGGTTTTGTCACTGAGATGACTTTGCACTTCGGCATGGTCTGTGAAGTCGGCATAGCAAATATCCACGCCAAACTTTTTTAGCCCGTGCTCCATAAATGAAAAGGTGCAGCCGTAGAGGGTCTTGTCGACGAGGATTTGATCCCCCGGGCCGACTAATGTCCAGAGCGTAGCGGTGATGGCTCCCATACCTGAAGCGGTTGCCAGAGCGGCTTCGCCCTCTTCCAGATCCGCCAGACGGGTCTCGAGAATTTCTTGAGTGGGATTGGAGATGCGGCTGTAAAAGTGGCCTTTTTCTTCTCCTGAAAAACGTCCAGCACCCTGAGCCACGTTGTCAAAGGCGTAAGTTGAGGTCATATAGATTGGCGGATTGAGAGAACCCTCGTTGGCGGATGAATCATAGCCCGCGTGTACAGAGCGAGTGGCGAAGGAGAGTTTTTTGCTGCGATCAATGGACATGATATTGCTCTGTAGAAGGTGATTTATCTCTCTAGAATAAACCTCCTAAACAGGTTAATTCTTATCTTATAATTTGTTAAATTTAAAATAAATAGCTATATTCACCTCATTATTAATATTTTTAGGTGATTTATGCCAATTCCGAAATTAGACCGAATGGATCGCCGTATCCTTGAAGAGATTCAAGCCGATGGCAGTATTAGTAATCTGGAGCTGGCTGAGCGGGTAGGGCTTTCACCCTCCCCCTGTGCCCGTCGTGTCAAGCTGCTGCAGGAGAGTGGGATTATTAGCCGGCAGATTATGCTGTTGGATCAGAAAAAGTTGGGGCTGCCGATTAGTATTTATATATCTGTGAGTTTGGATCATCAAAGCACAGATCGACTGGCGAATTTTGACAGCAAGGTTACTGGCTGGCCGGAGGTGGTTGAGTGCTCGTTGATTACTGGCAGCGACACCGACTATCTGCTGAAGGTCGTTATGCCGGATATGGATTATTACCAGCGGTTTTTATTGGACAAGCTTAATCAGATTGCTGGAGTGAGCAGTATTAAAACCAGCTTTGTGCTGCGACAAGTGGTGCAGCGGACCGAGATGCCGCTGGATCATATTTGACCACTATCGATAGTGGTCATCCTGAGAGAGCGCAGTGAACCGAAGGAACTCCATGGGTGTGGAACCTTGCGGGGCCGGTGCCTACCGTATGAGGCCCCTCCACTGTGGTCGCGATGACAGAGTATTTGGTTGCAGTAACAGAGCAAAGCGACCAGGGATCCTAATACCGCCCCCTCAGTTAGTTACTTCTTCTTATCCTCATGACGCTTACTGTACTTGGTCACTGGCTTTTTCTTAAAGGTCGGCTTATTAACCGCCTTGCCTTTAGTACTATAGGGGTTCTCTGAGGTGCGTAATTCTACTCGCACCGGGGTGCCATGCAAACCTAACTCGCGGCGGAAGATCTTTTCCAGATAGCGAGTGTATTGGGCCGGTACAGAATCAGTCTGGTTACCATGGATAATAATAACTGGCGGGTTGCGTCCACCGGCGTGGGCGAAGCGCAGTTTGATGCGCCGTCCGTGGACTAGGGGTGGCTGGTGTTCCTCTACTGCGCCTTCTAGGACCTTGGTCAAACGGGATGCGCTCAGGGCGTCTGTAGCGGCACGGTAGGCATTTTCGATGGAGTCATAGAGATTACCCACACCTGTGCCATGCAGCGCTGAGATAAAGTGCACATCGGCGAATTCGGCAAAGCGCAGTCGACGCTTAATATCTTCTTTGATCTTCTCGCGCTTTTCCGGCTCAAGGCCATCCCACTTGTTGACGCCGATAACCAAACCGCGGCCGGCGTCAATGACTGAGCCCATCAAGTGAAGATCTTGCTCGACCAACCCTTCGTGAGCATCCACCATAAGCACCACGACATTGGCGTCATCAATTGCCTGCAGGGTTTTAACGATGGAGAATTTCTCAATCGCCAATTTAATATTTTTACGCTTACGGATACCCGCAGTGTCGATTAGCGTGTACTTTTTACCGTGACGCTCATAGTCGATGTAGACACTGTCGCGAGTGGTGCCGGCCTCATCGAAGACTACCACGCGATCTTCACCGAGCAGGCGATTGACCAGAGTTGATTTGCCCACATTGGGACGTCCAACCACGCCAATTCGGATGCCATTTAAACCGCTGTTATCCGGTTCAGCATATTCGGGATAGGGTTCGAGAAGCTCTTCCATCATGGAGCGAACGCCGCGACCATGAGTGGCTGTGGTGGGGAACATTCCAGAGAAACCCAACTGATAAAAATCAGCTAGTGCCTCTGCGGGATCCAAACCATCGATTTTATTGGCCACTAGATAGACTTTGCGATTTTTCTTGCGCAGGGTCTCGGCGATCATATGATCCGCAGCAATAATCCCCGAGCGACAGTCGACAATAAACAGCACGATATCGGCTTCATCCATGGCCAGCAGGGACTGTTCTGCCATGCCTACGTCTATGCCTTCTTCCTCGCCGCTGATACCTCCGGTATCAATCACCATAAAGCGGCGGTCATACATCTCACCGTCACCGTATTTGCGATCGCGGGTCAGACCGGAATAGTTGGCCACCAGAGCGTCGCGACTGCGTGTGAGTCGATTAAAAAGAGTGGATTTACCCACATTGGGGCGCCCAACAAGGGCGATAACAGGAATCATGTGATTAAAAATGCCGCATAGTTTAAGTGCGGCATTCTACTTTAGTTGACCAGACATCACACTAAAGAAAATTAGTCTTAATAAGCGCCATCAGTTGTCCGTTCTAAACCAGCAACTTTTCAATATGCTCTCTATGGATAAGCAGATCTGGCGCATGATCTGAGACTATTGAAGTGGGCACATAGTCTAGCTGGCCGCTGATTAAGCTTCGAGTCAGCATCAATATTTTTAAGTCTGCCATGGTTAATCGGCCATCGCAGAAAAACTCGCCGCCACTAGCTAACAGCCTGGCATTAAGACCGGATAAAAACATCGGCAGAGGACCGGCGACTAGTTCAGTGCGAACTCGCTGTTTCTCCTCTTCCGGCATAAAAAAGGTGTTAACCAACAGTTGCATAGCATCGTCAGCAGTGTCCATCACATCGTCGCACACCGCAGCCTGCCAGTTGTCTTCGGGGTAGAGATCAGCCATCTTGCCGAGCAAACGGTTGATCGCATTGGACTGGTTGAGTATTTTACCGTCAACTTCCAAAACCGGCACTTGCTGATAGGGAAAATCCGCTTTCACTGTTGGCCAGTCCGCCATGGGAATACGATAGTCCTCAAATGGGATACCCGCTAAATTTAACGCCAAGCGTGCAGGTTCACCGCGGCCACCTGGAAAATCGAAATAGCTGAGTTTTAATCTTGTTGATGTCATTGTCATAATTCTTAAATCCTCCTTGGTATTAATGATCAGAAGATGGCATTGCCATCATCAGAAATCCTGAGAATGCCGCATTGGATGGCGACAGGCTGCTATCGACTTGGGTTTTTGCGTGGTTAATTAAATCTCGATAAGCCGTATAGAATTCCCAGCTGGGGGTTGGCTTGTAGACTAAGCCTTCAACATCAAAATGCTGAATGATATTTTTTGCCGTGGTGGGCTTTACAAATACTTCAGTGGTTGGCGCGTAGTAAGCGGGAATAATCGAGATCAGGCTCCACTTTGCCAGCTTTTCGGTTTTCAGCAGTTCTACCAGAGCATCAAAACCGCCCTGCTGATTATCTGAATGCAACAGGTCGTGCATGGCCTGCACCAAAAATGACTGTTCCCCAGGAGCCAAGCGCTTAACAAAGTCTCGGAACTTGGGCTTTTCAAACATAGAGACCATTGACGAACGGCCCACCACCTTGGCCATATCCTCGGCGTACTGGCCAATATTTTTTCGTGCTCGTGCGCTGAAGCAGTCATGGACCATGGCAGTCATTTTTTCCATGGGATGGCGCTTGCCAATTTTTACCATTTCCGGATCGGCGAAGCCGCCGGGATAGCGGGACAAAAATCCTGCCTCGGCCTGTTTGAGTTTATTGCTGTTAAGTTGAATCATAGATCTATCTCGGAGGACGCCAATACAAGTAGACTATAGATGAAAAAGATCGAGAGAAAAAACCTCCACTGCCCTGAGAGATAGGAGTGGAGGCTTTGCGCCGACGGACGGGCTATTACTGAATTTTAAAGGCGCTCAGGGAGCCGCTATTAGACTGAACAATCAAGCTATCGCCGACAGTCAACATAGGCGCACTGACGCCACTGCCGTCGACCTTGGTGCGGGCAACAAAGCTGCCATCGTCAACATTAAGCAAGTGCAGATAGCCTTCGGCATCAGCCACGGCCATATAACCGGCCAGTGCTGCAGGGCCAGTAACGCGGCGTAAAAATAGTTGGTCATTGCTCCAGATCACCTGCCCGCTGCCAGAATTAAACGCACGCACTGTGCTATCTGCTTCGCTGACAAACACCTTTCCACTGCTGTAGGCCGGTGAGCTGTGTGAGGAGCCATCCTGGAACCACAGACTTCTGCCGGTACCACGGGATATAGCACCCAAGCGGCCCTGATAGGTCACTGCATAGATCACATCGTCAACCAGCAAGGCTTCGCCGTCGACATCAACCATGCGCTCTAGATCGGTACGACCCTTTGGCAATGCCAGACGGGACTCCCAAATCAATGAGCCATTTTCTGGGTTAAAGGCAATTAATTTGCCTGAGTCAAAACCGGCCAAAATCATTCTGTCGGTGACTAGAGCGGTACTGGTGCCACGCACTGTAAGCAGCGGCGCATCGTCTTCATGTTGCCATAGGGCATTACCGGTTTCCGCATCAAAGGCAAATAGCTGGTTATCTATAGTCTGTACCGCAACCACCTCGCCATTGCTCTGAGGGCTGGCCAAAATTTCCGAACTCACAGTGGCCGTCCAAATCACTGAGCCATCTGCAGCACTCAATACATAGACCTCACCTTCAATGCTGCCAACCAAAACCTGGCCTGAGGCGTAGCCGACACCACCGGAGATCGCGACATCTAACTCGGTACTCCAGAGACGCTTGCCCGACGCTATATCAATGGCGCTGACCTTGCCTTCGTGATCCGCGGCAAACACAGTTTCGCCGTTGCTAACAGGACGCAGACTGGTCCAGAACTTTTTATTACCACCGCCGACTTTTGTTGACCACTGTTTCTTAATTTTTACCTGCTGCTCGAATTTAACCAACTCTGCTGGCTTTATTTCGTCTTCGTCGTCGCCACCAAACCAACTACAGCCTGAGATCAACAATGCACAGAGTAATAAATTAAGTTTTTTCATGAGGCGTCATCCTGTTCCACAGACTCTTCTACTTCAACCGTTTTGGAGACCACTGGCTTTACTTGACTGATCTTCAGCTGCAGCAGCTGACTGGCGGAACTGTTGCCCGCATCAATGCCCATCATGGCTGCCTCGTAGGCGGTATAAGCTGCAGCCGCATTACCTTGCAGTTGGTAGAAATCCCCTTTGGCTTCATCGAAGGCTGACTTAAGCTCCCCGGCGTCGACACCCTGTACTAATTGCAGGGCTTTATCTAAATTGCCAGCGGCGGCTTCAACCCGCGCCAGTCGCAAGCGGGCAATATTCTCACTAACAGTCTCGCCAGCATTATCCATCGCCCACTGAAGTTCAACGGCGGCAGCACTTAAGTCAGTGCCTTCAACTGCCAGTTTGGCTTTGATCAATGCGGCGTAAAATGCGTACTGGGTGTTGCTGTAATCCTGCTTAAGTGTCTCAGCTAGCTGGCTAATCTCAACCTGCTTGTCTGTGTCCACAACATCTCCAGCCGTCACATCACTTATATGGTCCAGCATTTCCTGATAAACCAGTGACGCAGCTGCAGTTTTCTCTTCTACGTAGTCGGTCCATGCTTGCCAGCCAAAATAGCCGCCAACAGTGAGCACTATTGCTAGAACGACCTGCTTGCCATTCTCGTCCCACCAGCGTTTAAGGGCTTCAATTTGCTCTTCTTCAGTAATATGGTCTGCCACAGGTGTTCCTCAATCAGTCGTTAATGTAATTATTAGGCTGGCCAGTTGGTCCTGGCTAACCGTTTCCTGAGGGCGGTCTTGACGCAAAAACTTGACCCCCACTGTATTGTTTGCCGCTTCATCTTCACCCAATATCAGGGCGATAGAGGCGCCACTTTTATCGGCTTTTTTCATTTGCGATTTAAAGCTTCCGCCACCGCAGTTAGTCTGTAAACGCAGGGTTGGACAGTGGTTGCGCAGACTTTCTCCGAGCACCAATGCCTGTCTGTCAACATCGCCCACAGCAACCAGATACAGATCTACTGTTTGGCCGACACTATCCGGCACTACGCCCAACTCGTCAAGCAGCAGAACCAGCCTTTCCATGCCCATAGCGAAGCCAACTCCGGGGCAGGGTTTGCCGCCGAGCTGCTCAACCAGACCATCATAGCGGCCGCCGGCACAAACTGTTCCCTGAGCACCGAGACTGCTGGTGACCCATTCGAACACTGTCTTCGAATAATAATCCAGACCGCGCACTAAACGGGGGTTAATTTCATAGATCACGCCAGCGGCATCGAGCATGGCGCGCAGCTGATTAAAATGCTCTTTGGATTCGCTGTCTATATAGTCTTGAAGAACCGGCGCATCGTTGAGCAGTGCTTGAGTATCGGCATTTTTACTGTCGAGGATGCGCATGGGATTGGAGTGCAAGCGACGCTGGCTGTCTTCATCGAGCTGGTCGTGATGCGCACTGAGATAGTCTACCAGTGCGGCGCGATAGACTTTGCGGTCGGCTGATGTGCCAAGAGAATTAATCTGCAGAGTGACTGCCTGATCAATTTTTAGGGCCTGCCACAGTCGTGCGGTAATTAGCAGCAGTTCGGCATCTATGTCCGGACCATTTAGGCCAAAGGCTTCGACACCCACCTGATGAAACTGGCGCAGGCGGCCCTTCTGGGGACGCTCGTGACGGAACATGGGGCCTGTATACCAGAGTCGTTGAATTTGATTGTGCAGCAGGCCATTTTGATTACAGGCGCGCACACAGCTGGCGGTGCCCTCTGGACGCAGGCTCAGGCTATCGCCATTGCGATCGTCAAAGGTATACATTTCTTTTTCGACTATATCGGTCACTTCACCGATGGAGCGCTTAAACAGTTCGGTCTGCTCAAGAATCGGAAAGCGAATTTCTCTGTAGCTGTAGCGCGCCAGCACATCGCCAATAACTGACTCAAGATATTGCCAGGTAGGAGACTGATCCGGGAGTAAGTCGTTCATTCCGCGAATGGATTGGAGTTTCATAAGTTGTTGGCCCTTAGCCTTTAACGATTAGCCTGAAATACTTATCTTGTAATAACTAGCCTTTAGCAATTATCTGCTCAGCTGCATGAGCCAGCTGAGCTTCTTTGGCCGCTGCCTTGGCACGAATTTGTGCTTCCAGTTCATCGACCAAATTTTCATTGCCGATTTTGTGCTCGGGAACCCCATCCAGATAGACCAGATTGGCTGGTGTGCCACCGGTCAAACCGAAGTCTGACTCTTTGGCCTCACCTGGGCCATTAACTATGCAGCCAATAATAGATACATCCATTGGCACGGTGATATCTTCAAGACGATTTTCTAACTCGTTGACTGTAGAAATCACATCAAAATTCTGTCGCGAGCAGCTCGGGCAGGCAATAAAGTTAATCCCTTTACTGCGCAGACGCAGACTGCGGAGCATATCCCAGGCCACCTTGGCCTCTTCCACTGGATCGGCGGCAAGGGAGATACGCACTGTGTCGCCAATGCCATCGAGCAGGAGTGCACCCAGACCTATAGCGGATTTAACCGTACCTGAACGCAGGCCACCGGCTTCGGTAATACCCAAGTGCAGCGGCTGTTCAATACGGGTTGCCAGATCGCGGTAGGCGGCAACGGCCATAAAAATATCTGAGGCTTTGACGCTGACTTTAAAGTCTTGGAAATCGTATTTGTCTAATAGGTCCACATTGCGCATAGCTGATTCAACCATGGCTTCCGCCGTGGGTTCGCTGTATTTGCGCAGCAGATCTTTGCCCAGGGAGCCGGCATTAACGCCGATACGAATAGGGATATTCAGGTCTCGCGCCTTGGCGATCACTTCCCGCAGGCGACTCTCCCGGGAGATATTTCCCGGATTGATTCGCAGACAGTCGACACCTAGGTCAGCAACCCGCAACGCAATATGGTGATCAAAGTGAATATCGGCTACTAAGGGAACATTGACTAGTTTGCGAATCGCACCAAAGGCCTCAGCCTCTTCCATGGAGGGTACAGAGACACGAACTATATCGGCACCAGCGGCCTGAATACGGTTGATCTGAGCCACGGTGGCTGCGACATCTGCGGTACTGGTATTGGTCATACTCTGAACAGAGATGGGTGCATCTCCGCCAACCGGAACGTTGCCGACCATAATCTGTCGCGACTTGCGTCGCACGATGGGTGTGCCACTAAACATTTATTCTATTACTCTGGTTAGTTACGTTTTAACCACTCTTGATATTCAAGATTTTCTTTGGAGTAAGGAAACAGATTCTTCAGTTTCAGTCCCTCGCTGGCAGCTTTGTCTCTGTTGCCAAAGCGCTGCTCTATTCTCACGGACAACCACAAACTCTTTGATGTGGGCTTACTCAACTGTTTGAACCGATCCAGTGCCATTTTACTCAGTGGGTAATTCTGTTGCTGAAAATAAATTTCAGCAGCCTCTATAAAGGGCGGTGCAAATCCTGCCGACAGCTGAGTGGCTTTCTCAAACGATTCCACTGCCGCCGCTGTATCACCGAGACGCTTTTGGCTTAGCCCCAGGATATAAAATGCCTGAGGGCGGCGCTCATAGGCTAGGTCTTGAGTGACCAACTGCATTTCCTCAAGGGCCTCTTGCATGCGTCCCTGATTAAACAGGAAAGCGGAATAATTATAGTGGGCCAATGTGTAATCACTGTCCGCTGCCAACGCTTTGCGATAGTAGCGTTCGGCCAGTTCAAATTCTTGTTCCATCTGGTATAACAGTGCATAGCCATTATAGAGTTG
>Ga0233426_10004646_pt1 | contig 10207 bp, 13 predicted proteins | sample SI_118_April2016_6_FD_179875 | JGI IMG/M metagenome (GOLD analysis project Ga0233426, IMG submission 179875) | Seawater microbial communities from Saanich Inlet, British Columbia, Canada - SI_118_April2016_10_MG | ecosystem: Environmental > Aquatic > Marine > Inlet | place: Canada: British... | reverse complement strand
ACGCGATATCGGATCGGGCAATATTGGTGCGACGAATGTTTTGCGCACGGGCAACAAACTGGCGGCGTTTCTGACACTGGCGTTTGATGCGGGTAAGGGTGCGATTGCTGTCTTGATCGCCCGCGCACTGTTTGGCGAAGCCGCTGCGCAGATTGCTGGTCTGGCGGCATTTTTGGGGCATTTATTCCCCGTTTGGCTGAAATTTAAGGGCGGTAAAGGTGTTGCGACGTTTCTTGGCATGCTTCTTGCGTTGACGTTCCCCATCGGGGTCGCGGCCTGTATGACGTGGCTGGGCGCAGCGATTGTTCTGCGGATGTCGTCTGCTGCAGCGTTGATAAGCGCTGCACCGGTACCGATTTGGTGTTTCTTCCTTGGCTACCCAGCGGGTATCGCGTTGACGATTGTGTTTGCGGTTCTGATCTGGTGGAGCCACCGCACAAATATTGCGCGGATCATCGCGCGGAGTGAGCCGAAGATTGGCAAAAAGGGTTGATCCCAGCCCGTTGATCCAGCAGAATCCCAAAAACGAAAAGGGATTTGAAAAATGGATTTCACAACAGCAGTAAAAACGTGTTTTTCGAAATATGTTGATTTTCACGGTCGCGCTTTGCGGTCTGAGTTTTGGTGGTGGACGCTTTTCACCTTTGTTGCCAGCATCGTTCTGACCATCGTCAACATGGTTCTGTTCGGCGGTGATTTCGACGACACGGGCGTTTTGGACGGATTGTTTTCATTGGCGACACTCCTACCCACCGTGTTTGTGACGACGCGGCGTTTGCATGATGTTGGTCGCTCTGGTTGGTGGCAGTTGATCGCGTTTACGATCATTGGAATTTTCTTGCTGCTGTATTGGCTGATCATCGAGGGCAACAAAGGTAGCAACGATTATGGCCCGCATCCGTTGAGTGATAACTTGGACGAATTGAACGATGTTTTTCGTTAAATTAGAAAAAGGGTTGATAGGCGCGGCAGTGATTCTATGATGCGCCTACAGGTGAATTCAAAAAAAGGGACATAAAAAATGAATTTTACAACTGCGATAAAAACATGTTTTGGCAAATACGTGGATTGGAACGGACGCGCTCTGCGGTCTGAGTACTGGTATTTTTACTTGTTCATTATCCTCGGGATTATCGTTGCATCCATTCTGGATGGGTTAACTGGCCTGTTCGTTTTCACAATTCTGTTTTACCTCGCGATCTTGCTACCGATGTTGTTTGTCACGATCCGTCGTCTTCACGATGTTGGTAAAAGCGGTTGGTGGCTGCTGATTTCGCTGGTTCCGATTGTGAGTTTGATTTTGCTGTATTGGCTGATCATCGAAGGCGACAAAGGCGACAATGCGTTTGGACCACATCCGCTGGATGGTGTTGGTGACGTAAGCGATACATTTAGCTAAATGTTAAGACGGGCAACCGCGCAATTCTATCGCGCGGTTGCCCCCTAGCAGGGTCAATGTGATCTTGCTGCGATCAAGGATCAGGGGCGTGTCGCCGTAGGCGTAAAGGTTCGCGCTGGCTGTCAGAGTTGTACCACTTGTTGATGCGCGGTCTTGTTCGATCCAAACCTCTGGATGTTGAAATTCGAAAATTGTGAAGGTTTGCGCGGGCAGGGCGCTGCGGGTTTTAACCGTGGCGCGCAGTTTGAAACCATCGCTGGTTGGCGTGATTTCACAGCTGACGTTGCGCACGCCTGCTGCTTTTGCGGTTATTGGTTTTTGTGCAAGGGCGGTGCGAATGGCAGTGCGGCTGGGTTGATCCGTGCCCGCAACATTTAGGGAAAATCGTGCTTTCACGGGGATGCAAATATCTTCGCAAACGCCAAAAGTTACCTCACCTTTTAGCAGGATCGGCTTGCCTTTCTGGCGCGGAGTGATGGCGATGGGCAGTACCAGCTGTCTCTTGTAGCCGATGGTCCGCACGTTTTTTTCGGTAAAAACCGATGGTTCTGGCCAGTGAAAACTCACGGCGCCAACGTTTTCGGATCCTGACCAATCGAAAACGGGAGGGATGCCGTTACCACCGGGAGACCGCCAATAGGTCTTCCAGCCAGCGCGAAGTTGAATGCGTGCGGCAATCATGTGACCGTTCGCGGTTGGATAGCCTGGCAGGATGTCGAGGCGCGCGACGTTCTGGATGTTGTAATCCTGTGCGGTAGCGAAAATAGGCGCGCCAAGGACGAGGCAAAACAGCAAAAAGGGCTTAAGGATCATCGGGCTCGCCATTCATTTGGGTTGCGCCTAAGCTACGGCGTTGCGCACCAAAGGAAAAGTCACATTTCAGCGATGGTTGCGTGGGCGTGTACGTGTTGGGGTTGTAACCGCTCGCATTCGCCCGCATCTTAAGAGGAATAAAATACATCGCGGCTAAATGCGGTTACAGGTTCAAAAAATACAATTTCAGTGGCGGGCCCAGTGGGTGGGTTTTCAAAACAAGGGAGCGGCAAATTTCATGGGGTCTTTCGACAAAGATGCGCAGCATTTGGATGGCAAGTTGTTGATTGCAATGCCGTCAATGGGCGACCCGCGATTTGACCGATCGGTCATTTATGTTTGCGCGCATTCTGATGATGGTGCGATGGGATTGATCGTGAATAAGCCTGCCGAAGATTTGAATTTCAGCGATTTGCTGGACCAGCTGGACATCACAGCTGAGCGCCCGATTGAAGCGATTGACGTGCATTACGGTGGCCCTGTTGAACACGGTCGTGGATTTGTTTTGCATTCTCGTGACTATCAAGCGCAAGACGCGACGCTGAACGTGAATGACCAGTTTGGCATGACCGCGACGCTCGATATTCTAGAAGATATTTCGCAGGGACATGGGCCCGAAAGCTGTTTGCTCGCACTTGGGTACTCGGGATGGGGGCCGGGCCAATTGGAAGGCGAAATTCGTGAAAATGGCTGGCTGACCTGCGATGCAAAAGCCGCGTTGGTGTTTTCGCGCAATCATGGCAGCAAGTGGAAAGCGGCGATGGAAGAAGTTGGCATTGATCCACGCATGTTATCGAGCGAGGGCGGAAACGCCTAGGCCTGTTTGCGTGCAAATCGGTTGAGCATCCACGGCGCGAAATGCATCGGAAATTGCGCGGCGGCAAAATAAAGCCAGGTGATTTCTGGAATTGTACCACCGACCCCTGCAAGCATAAGCCCCATATTTCTTTGAGACGACATGATCCCAAGCGCGAGTGCGGATTTGCGGCCCAATTGGTTGAACACGGCGTAGGTTACGATCAGCAGCACAGCCGACACGGCGAAGGTCAGCACAATAAGGGTGAGCATGAACAGGGGTTGGGTTATGAAATTTGATCCGACATCCGCCATGACTGCGGAGGCAAAGATGAACAGGATTAGGATGTTCAAACCGTCAAAGCTGTCGCGGTGTTGGGTTATGCGTTCCGGCGTGATGATACGTCGCAAACCGAGGCCGCCAAAGGCACAGGCGGCAAGGATCAGTAGCAGTTTTACGCCCATATCAAGCGGAGAGAGCGATAAATCGAGGTGAAGCGTGGCCGCGAATAAGGGTGCGGTAAGCGGGGTGAGTGCGGTTGAGCAGATTAAGGTGATGAGGATCAATGTCGCATCAAGACCGAGGATCGCGGCGATTGCCGGCGTTGCCATCATTGGCGAGGCTATCGCCTGAAGCATGAGGCCAGTGAACACGTCGGGCAGTGCGGTATCAAAGCCGAGGAGCTTGGTGGTGAGTGCGAAAAGTACGGGAACCGCGAGCGTGGTCCAGAGCGTGGTTGCAATGATAAGACGGGGGCGACGCAGGTAGGATTTGGCCGCGCTGGTATCAAGGCGCAGGAATGCGACGAGCAGTAAGCCGATCACTGCGTGTGTAACGTAGGGGCGCAGCATCAGGCCAATTTGCGGCGTGAACAGCGCGATGATGACCACTGTTGCGATGGCGTGGGTGCGTCGTTGGCCGATCCAGCGTAGTGGGTTCATTTCTTGTTGTCGCCTTTTGGCATGACGCTAAAACACTTCCTACAAAAGCAAAACCCCCGAGCATGCTCGAGGGTTTCTTAAGACCTATTTAACGGTCATCAGTATAGCTTAGGCGAACCTAAACCATGCCTTCACGCTGAAGTTTCTTGCGAGCGAGCTTGCGCGCGCGACGCACTGCTTCGGCCTTTTCACGGGCACGTTTAACGGAAGGTTTTTCGTAATGCTGCCGAAGCTTCATTTCACGGAAAACGCCTTCACGTTGCAGTTTCTTCTTCAGGGCACGAAGCGCCTGATCGACATTGTTGTCACGAACCGATACCTGCATGTGGGGTCACCACCTTTCTAAGTTTGAGTTTGCGAAATTGCAGGAAGTGGCCGTATAGCAAGACTATGCTATGTTGTCTAGCAAAGGTGTTTCATCTTTCTTTTGAACCTCAATTCCGTGCCTGTGGATAAAGCCACAATGGGATTTGTGTTGTTAGGTTTTGAAGTTTAAAGATGAAATATAGAGGAGATCATCGTGAACAACACACCAAAGACTGAGGAAATGCACATGGAAGAGGCCCGCGCGGCCCTTTTGGCAGCGGCTGAAACGCATGTGGTTTTTGATGGTTGGTCGGATGCGGTGTTTCAAGCTGCGATAACAGATTCGGGTGTAGATGCGGGCTTAGCGACGCAGGCGTGTCCGCGTGGCGGGTTGGATTTGGCCGTCGCGTACCACAAGGCTGGGGACGGCGCGATGGTGGCCGCGATGAACGCCGCTGATCTGGGTGCGATGCGGTACTCAGAACGTGTTGCTTTTGGAGCGCGGACGCGATTGGAAGCGGTGGAGCGCGAGGCGGTTCGCCGTGGCGTGAGCCTGTTTGCATTGCCACAACATGCGGGCGAGGGCGCTGGATTGGTTTTGGCGACAGCTGGCCTGATCTGGGAGACCCTTGGGGATACCAGTACGGATGTGAATTGGTACACGAAACGCGCGACGTTGGCGGGCGTTTATTCCAGTGTGTTGTTGTTCTGGCTTGGGGATGAGAGCGAGGATTTCGCAGAAACCTGGGCGTTTCTGGATCGCAGAATTGAGAACGTGATGCAGATCGAAGTGGCCAAGGCCAAGATGCGCGATAATCCGTTGGTTAAGGCGTTTATGTCGGGGCCAGGGCGGGTGCTCGATCATATCAAAGCGCCGACATCTGACGTGCCGCCGGATTTACCAGGATATATTGCGCCTAAAGGTTAAGGCGTTTTTGGGCGCGATATCCAGATCAGACCCAAAGCGATTATCGCTGGCAGTGCTTGAACCATAATAATGCTTGGGCTGACTGTTAATCCGCCGAACACCCCTGCGACAATAATGCAAAGCAATGAAAACACAATGAAATCCGTTTTTCGCGCAATCAAGCCATAGAGTATGCCAGCCGCGAGGAACCCGTTGTAGAGCCCTTGTTGCATTGCAAGGGTGGCCGTTGTTGCGGCCTCTTCGATCGTTGTGTTGAATGTACCGCGGCCGATATCTGTTTCCCAAAGGAACATTTCGAGCACCAAAAACCAGATGTGCATAAGCGCGACGAGAGTGGCCAAAGCTATTGCGATAATTCTGGTCATGTGAGGCCTCTGGTTGTTTGTTGAAGGGGTTCCTTGCTTTCTTGTAATACGTGTTTGGCACGGATTTCAAGTGATACGCTGGCGCGACATGACTTGGAATTGACCGTTGCGCTTGGGTTGGTGATAAGAGACTGTTGAGGCATTCAAGGGAGGACATCACATGGCGATGAGCGACACACAGGTTACCTATTTCGATGGGGAATGGGCGGATGGGAACACGCGTATTCTGGGCGCGGCGGACCATTCGATGTGGCACGGCAACATGGTGTTTGACGGCGCGCGGTTGTTTGAAGGTGTGACCCCTGATCTAGCGCATCACTGTGAACGGGTGATTAAATCCGCTGAAACGATGGGGATGGCGTCGCCTGTTACAGCGTCCGAGATTGAGGGGCTGGTGCGCGACGGGATCAAACGGCTGGGCACGGAACACGCGCTGTATTTGCGCCCGATGATGTGGTCGGTGGATTGTTTGCCCGGCATCATGGAGGCCGACCCTGCCACGACGCAATTCGCGATTTGTCTGGAGCAGATTGCGATGCCAGAAACAGGCGATATGCCGATGACCGTGAGCCCGTTTCGCCGCCCTGATCCACGCTCTGCCCTGACTACGGCCAAGGCGGCGTGTTTGTACCCCAACAATGCGCGCATTATCACCGAGGCAAAGACACGCGGGTTCAAGAATGCGCTCTCGCTCGATTTGGAAGACAATGTTGCGGAATCGGCCACGTCGAACGTGTTTTTGGTGCGCGACGGTGTGGTACGCACGCCCGTTCATAACAACACGTTTTTGAACGGGGTCACGCGGCGGCGGATGATCGGCTTGCTGCGCAAAGACGGTTACGAGGTGGAAGAGGTCAGCCTGCAAGTTGAAGATTTCCGCGATGCAGACGAGATTTTCTTAACGGGCAATGCGGCCAAGGTTTTGCCTGTGACCGCGCTTGATGAGCGGAACTTTAATTACGGTGCGGTGACCAAACGCGCGCGCGAATTGTACTGGGATTTTGCCCACACGAACTATGAAAGAATTGAGCTATGAGCCAGATGAATGTTGTAGAGATTTCCACGCCCGGTGGACCAGAGGTTTTGGTGCCGGCGGTGCGCGATGTGCCTGTTGCAGGGCAGGGCGAGATTCTGATCAAGGTTGTGGCAGCGGGCGTGAACCGCCCTGATGCGCTGCAACGCGCGGGGGCGTATGATCCGCCAAAGGGCGCGTCTGATCTGCCTGGGTTGGAGTGTTCGGGAACCGTGGCCGCGATTGGGGCGGGTGTAACGCGCTGGGCTATTGGCGATGAGGTTTGCGCGCTGTTGCCGGGCGGTGGCTACGCAGAGTACGTGACCACACCTGCCGATCATGCGCTGCCTGTTCCGAAGGGTTTGGATATGGTTCAGGCCGCCGCGCTGTGTGAGACGTATTTCACAGTGTATTCCAACGTATTTATGCGCGGTGGATTGCAGGCGGGCGAAGTATTTTTGGTGCATGGTGGGTCATCTGGCATTGGTACGACGGCCATTCAGTTGGCGGTAAAAGCAGGCGCGCGGGTGTTTGCAACGGCTGGTTCCGCAGAAAAATGTGCGAAATGTGTGGAGTTGGGGGCGGAACGTGCCATCAATTACCGCGATGAGGATTTTGGGACTGTGATGCGCGAAGTGACGGGTGGCAAAGGTGCCGATCTGATCCTTGATATGGTTGGTGGAGACTATATTCCGCGCAATATCAAAGCGTTGGCTTTGGACGGGCGGCTGGTGCAGATCGCGTTTTTGGGCGGGCCTGTGGCGGAATTGAACTTTGCCCAAGTGATGGTGAAACGGTTGACGATCACGGGATCAACGCTGCGCCCGCAAAGTAACGGAGCCAAGGCAACCATTGCGCGGGAGTTAGAGGCGAAAATCTGGCCGATGCTTTCGGATGGGACAATCGCGCCTGTGATGGACAGTACGTTCCCGCTGGCAGAGGCCGCAAAAGCGCATGCAAAAATGGAAACGTCCAAGCATATCGGGAAGATTGTGTTGGTGGTTTGAGCGGCAAGCCTAACGCCGTTTGCCGCGCGGTTTTACGATTTTGTTGTTCGTTGGGCCTGTCGCGACTGGGGTGTTGTCTTGGTTTTCTTCGGACAGTTTGCGCCAGCGCGCGACGCGGGCGGGATCGAGCGATCCGTCTTTGACGGCGGCTTGAACGGCGCATTTCGGCTCGTTTATGTGGCTGCAATCGCGGAAACGGCAGTTTGGGGTCAGCTCGGTTATTTCTGCGAACAGCACGTCCAATCCTGTTGAAACATTACTGATGTGCAGGGTTCGCATGCCCGGTGTGTCGATCACCAAGCCGCCGTCTTTGATCGGGTGGAGCGAGCGTGATGTGGTGGTGTGGCGGCCTTTTGCGTCGTCTTCGCGAATGCCGCCTGTTTCGCCGACCTCTTTGCCTGCGAGCGTATTGAGCAGGGTTGATTTTCCAACGCCAGAGGAGCCGACTAGGGCGACGGTTTGCCCTGATCCGCACCAAGGCGCGAGTTTTGCTATCGCGGTTTCTGATTTCGCGTTGAGGAAGACAACTTTGAGGCCCCGTTGAAGCGCGCTTGCTTGGTCTTGGAACGGTGTCGCGTCATCCACTTGGTCGGCTTTGGTCAATACGATGACAGGGTTTGTTCCTGCTTCGTTAGCAAGGGCGAGGTAGCGTTCTAGGCGGGCTGGATTGAAATCATCGTTGCACGAGGTGACGATGAACAACGTGTCAATGTTTGCCGCGATAAGCTGCGGGATTTTCGCGCCTTCGGTGTGGCGGTCGAGTAAGGTGTGCCTGTCTAAACGCCGCACGAACATATCGTTTGACGGGTCTGCTAGAACCCAGTCGCCGACTGCGAAATCTGTTGTTTTTGAATGGGCGGGCAGGTTGATTTTCACCACACCATCTTCGGATTCTGCGGTGACGCGGGAACGGTGCACCGTCGCGATGCGTAGCCGTGACAGATGCGTTTCATCGGCAATGATTTGGTCGTCAAAGAACGAGGACCAGCCAAGATCAGTTATGGTACGCTGCGCGGATTTTGGTTCATGTGACACGGGGACCTGCATGATTGGGGTGGTGGCGAAATGCAAGGGGTGATGTTGGGCTGCGAAATTGTTTCAACACCTCAACTCCCGTCCCCTGCCATGGCGCTGAGGATTGGGCAATCGGCGCGGCTGTCGCCTGCGCAGCTGGCGGCGAGGTGGGTCAGTTCATCGCGCAAATTTTGAAGTTCCGCGAGTTTTTGATCGATTTCAACGAGGTGATCCAGCGCGATGGCTTTGACGTCGGCTGAGGATCGGGTTTGATCGGTGTAAAGCGCGAGCAGGGTGCGGCAGGTTTCAATGGAAAAGCCAAAAGCGCGGGCGCGGCGCACGAAAATTAAGCGACGCAGGGCGCGATCATCAAACAGGCGGTAGCCTTTGTCGGATCGCCCATCGGGAACCACAAGCCCGATGTCGGCGTAGTAGCGGATGGTTTTTGTGGGTAGGTCTGTGCGTTTTGCCGCCGCGCCGATGGTGAACATGATGAATGCCTTTGACCTTCTAGTTACTGGAGGCTTTATACAGAGAGAAACGGCACAAACAAAGGGCCATTTTGATTGCTGCTATTGATACAATTCGCACAACAAACTGGACTGATATTTCTAAGTTGGGGCAGGCGTCGTAAAGTACGATGTGGTGTATGATCGGCTGTTCCAACGGGGATTTCGGCGCGATAGCGTTTTTCCAATTCAGTGGAATTGCTTGGCCGACGTCGGCGATTATGTCGCTGGCGATTGTGAACGGGATTTTAACGTCCATCGCGCTAGAAACTTTTATCATGTCACGCCAGATGGAATTGCACGCCGCATTTCGCATGGCCGTTGGCATGTCGCTGATTTCGATGGTGGCAATGGAAACCGCGATGAACCTGACAGATTTTGTGCTGACGGGGGTGCAAAGCTGACTTGGTGGGTCATGCTAGTTATGTTGTTGGCAGGGTTTTGGCGCCTTTGCCGTATAATTACTGGCGGCTAAATGCGCTCGGGAAAGCCTGTTGTGGGTAGGGCTTAGACGGGCACCAAAGAAACATCCGCTGGGTCAAGGTCTTGTGCGCCAGTAACTTGCGCCATTTCGACGCCGTTGATCGAGATCGACGCGCCTGTGCCATCTGCAAAATTGGTCACCGTGATGTTGGGCGGGATTTCGTCACCTGTAACTGGATCTGTTGTTGGCGTGTATTCCAGCTGGAGCATATCTTCGGCTGGGGTGAAATCGGTTATCGTGGTAACGCCTTCGCCTTGCACGGCGTCGTCGATGGTAAAGGTATCAAGGCCTTCGCCGCCTTCGGCCACGTCACCAACTCCGAGCAAGAAGGAATCGTCGCCAACACCTCCAAATAGGGAATCCGCGCCGTCAATATTGCCATCGAGATCGAGAGATATACCGCCCTGCGCGCCATTCAAGATGTCATCGCCCGCGCCGCCATAAAGCGTGTCTTCGCCTGCAGAGCCCCATAAAATGTCATCGCCTTCGTCGCCAAACAGGGTGTCGTCGTTTTCGCCGCCATCAAGCGTGTCTGCGCCGATACCACCGAACAACGTGTCATTTTGTTCGCCACCCGTCAGGGTATCGTCGCCCGTTCCGCCAATCAAAACATCGTCATCAGCGCCGCCAAAC
>Ga0233426_10004638_pt1 | contig 10218 bp, 9 predicted proteins | sample SI_118_April2016_6_FD_179875 | JGI IMG/M metagenome (GOLD analysis project Ga0233426, IMG submission 179875) | Seawater microbial communities from Saanich Inlet, British Columbia, Canada - SI_118_April2016_10_MG | ecosystem: Environmental > Aquatic > Marine > Inlet | place: Canada: British... | reverse complement strand
AATGCGGTTACCATCAGCCAAATGACGATGCGCAATATCAAGCAAAACCTGTTCTGGGCCTTTGCCTATAACGCCCTACTGATCCCCGTTGCAGCAGGAGTGTTTTACCCTGCCTTTGGATTGCTTCTATCCCCAGCACTTGCTGCTGGCGCAATGGCGTTGTCGAGCGTTTTTGTATTAAGCAACGCCCTGCGTTTGCGTTGGGTCAGTGCTGCTTAGTCAGCCAGCAAGGCCTTTTGAACTTCAATTGTCCAACCCAAATAAAAGCGATCGTCGTCGCCAATGACGGTGCGGGCCATTACCTTGGGTTTGGATGAAATCTGTGCGTTGGCTTCAGAGTTCTTCAGCCTAGCGTTCAATGCGCTATAGTCATTTGTGGTGCGATCTCGCAGGCGATCGCCAAGCTTTACCAATAATTCTGCGAGTTCAGCTTTAGTCAAAGGTTTTGCTTGGATATACCGAAAAGTAATTGTGTTACCTGCAACCTCTAATTTTTTAGTATTTTTATTTTATGATTCTCATGTAGTAAATGTTATTTGTAAGGTTTAAAATTATTAAACCGTTTATTTAATATGGGGATATCCTAATGGATCTTGAAAAACTTTCTCTTGATGAGTTGAAGGCGCTACAAAATGAAGTGGCTGTTGCAATTTTCAATTTTGAAAAGAAAAGAAAAGCTGAAACCTTAGCTGAGTTAGAAGCACTGGCTCACGCAAAAGGTTTTTCTTTGAAAGAGCTGTTGGATAATTCTAATGGCAAAAGTACCAAAAAATCAGTCGCTCCTAAATATGCAGACCCGGCAAATCCAGAAAACACTTGGACGGGCCGTGGACGTAAGCCAAAGTGGCTTGTCACAGCCTTAGAGAGTGGTTGTACAGCAGAAGACTTTGCAATTTAAAAGTACGAATAAGACGGCGTTATATTTTGGCTTGGATTATAACGTTAAGCTTTAGAGAGACTCCTCTTGCTTTAGGGAGTCTCTCTTTATTCTGAAGAACCGCTTAAAAGTGTCAATCAGGGTGGATAGTGGATCCCCGTTAAGTTACCCGCGATGTCTTGCGCTGCCTCATAAAATTTAGAGATTCGACCTTTTTAAGTAATAAAGTAAGTCCTGCCCCAACAAAGTTAGGGCGCAGCTGTATTAAGAGTTTTACTTAACTGTTTGCTTATAGATAAAGCTTCCATTAAATACCATTATGAGACATGTAACTCCTACCTCAGTTTTGAGGATAGTCTTGAAATAGGGTAATTTAACAGTGTCGTTTTCTCTGATCCAAATATTAGCAATAAGTTTTTTGATATCTGGAGCGGCATGTTTGATAATTATGCTTGGGTTTTCAAAGGCCACTGTTAAATCAATAACTCGCAATGATACGTCTGCCGTACAGGCCGCCCACACCAAACCCACACCGCGTATTGGCGGACTTGCAATTGTGCTGGGCTTGGTTACGGCATCTTTAGTTGTTTTTCTTTCGGATGCCGTCAGCACCCATGTGGCACTCATTTTGAGCGCTTTACCAGTTTTTGTTGTTGGTCTGGCAGAGGATCTGGGTAGACTTGCGAGCCCTCGCAATAGATTATTGGCCGCGGCAGTTTCTGGAGCCCTATTTATATTGTTGATGGGACAATGGATTCCCAGAACGGATATTCCAGTTCTTGATTTGGCAATGCTCTGGACGCCATTTGCAATTTCATTATCGCTTTTTTTATCTGTTGGTATCAGTCACGCATTTAATCTAATCGATGGATTGAACGGTCTCGCAGCCACTACAGCAGTGGGTGTATCTTTGGCCCTCGCACTAATTGCGCACCAAGCTGGACTATTAGAGCACAGAAACTTCTTGTTCATCTTAAGTGCTGCAACTGTTGGATTTTTAGTGCTTAATTTTCCCTTTGGAAAAATATTCTTGGGCGATGCTGGTGCTTACGTTCTTGGGCACCTTCTGGTCTGGGCATCGATTTCCATTTTGTGGAACGCGCCAAGTGTTACTCCACTGGCAGTGCTTTTGATATTTTTCTGGCCTATCGCAGATACCATTATGGCTATTTTGCGCCGGTATCGTTCTGGAAAGCCGATAACCCAACCAGATCGGCTCCATTTTCACCAGCTTGCTATGCGTGCTGTCGAAATTGTCCTGCTGGGCCGCAATAATAGAAAGCTTGCAAATCCACTTGCAACCATTTTGACCCTTCCATTCGTGATATTACCGATGATTGCAGGTGTGTTTTTCGCTGATGACCCGAGCAAAGCTGCAATCGCATGCGCCTTTTTTGGGGTGACCTTTTTTATCACTTATAAAGTTGGAATGTGGTTAGCGCCCAAACTGCGTCGGTCATATAGATTTCCCTCAAAGGGTGCTGTTGGGGTTACACAAGCTGACTAAACTGGTGTTGCAATGGTCGGTCAAGACCCTGTAATGCTCAGTAATCCAATACAATGTATCCGTACCTTTTTATAAAAGTGAGCTTTTTTAGGTTGAATCAAAACTAGCGCGGATGTGATTTTGAAATGGAATATTTAAATGTCGTCAAATATTAGAAAAGCAGTTTTTCCAGTAGCTGGTTTCGGAACGCGGTTTTTACCAGCGACCAAAGCTATGCCCAAAGAACTGCTGCCCATCGTGGACAAGCCTCTCATTCAATACGCGGCTGAAGAAGCAATTGCGGCGGGTATTGATACGCTAATTTTTGTGACTGGCCGTAACAAACGCGCCATCGAAGACCACTTTGACAACAATCAAGAGCTTGAGATGGCTCTTCGGGTCAAAGGCAAATACGACCAGGCTGAGATGGTTAAAAATATCCTGCCCGCGGGTGTTGAATGTATTTTTGTCCGTCAACCAGAACAGCTTGGGCTTGGTCATGCCGTGCTCTGTGCAGAGCGTGTAGTTGGTGATGATCCTTTTGCGGTTCTGCTTGCGGATGATTTCCTTACATATGAGGGTGACGGTATCGTTTCTGATCTTGTCAGTGCATATGAGCTCTCTGGAAAAACCCAACTGAGCGTTATGGAAGTGAACGGACCTGATATCTCTAAATATGGTGTTGTCGTTCCAAACGGCGGATCTGGTTGTGTTGCGGGTCTGGTGGAAAAGCCTGACGCAAACAAAGCACCATCTAATTTGGCCAGTATTGGGCGATATGTCCTGACACCGGACATCTTTGATATTCTTCGCACTCAGCCAGTGGGTGCTGGTGGCGAAGTTCAACTTGCAGATGCGATCAATACTCAAGCTACTAAGGGCGCAGTTCAATCAGTTAAGCTTAATGGCTTGCGATTTGATTGTGGCAGTGTTGAGGGATACTTGGATGCGATCATGCATGTAGCGGGCCGTCGCAAAACCGAAAAAGACTAAAGTTTAATTTTCCAAAACTGTATCGTGAGACGTTTGACTGCTCTCAAGCTTTATGGGTGATTGAGAGTAGGGTGCCACCTGTTTCTTTTAATAACAAAATATTAAGATCAGATAACCAAATAGATGACCTGAAATATCAAATTAATTCAGTTATTTTTATAATAGACAGACTGCGTTAATCAGTGAGTTGAACTTGATCTGGCGCAATCTGAATACGTGTGCTTTGGCCCATGAAGTCCATTAAAATCCAGGCACGCTGCTGTGCATCAATCGTTTCGACAGTCGCGACAAAGTGAGCAAATGGTCCGGTTAAAACTTCAACATTATCGCCGGGGTTCAGAGCCGCAGGCGGCAACATCTTCCCCTCTTCATCGCAGCGAAGCATCAGGCTTGAGATCAGCTGTAATGGCAAAGGCTTCGGAGTGCCATCAAAGCTTACGAGCCGGGAAACACCCAAGGTGCTATTAATTTTGCTCCATGGCGCGGAATTCATATCGATACCAACAAACATGTACCCAGGGAAGAGTGGCCTGAGATCTGTAATGAAGCGAGACGTCTTTCGACGAGCGACTTCATGTAATGGGAGGAATGTTTCAAAGCCTTGTCGTTGGAGGTTTCGCTCTGCCAAGCGATGTGAATTGGGTTTGAATTGAATGAGATACCACTGTGTCATTTCAGTATTGCCGCCCCTTTGCTCATGTTTGAACAATAGTTGAGGTGAGAACAGTTTACAATCGGGCTAAACAGCGAAAAAGAGTATCAGAACGATCAGATATATCGTGTGTGGTGAAGGTTAATATTATTTAAATAACATTAAATTCATAAGAAAATATTATCAGAAGCCAATTGAAGTCTCAAAACTAAACTTAATATCTTGTAATTTTATAGGACATGACCTAATGCTCAAAGTTGAACGGTGATGAATAATTCTGATCAACATTGTAAAATTACAAATCCTGAGCATTGCAACGCAGCGACGCTCGGTGCGGTAGCCGTTATGATGTGTCATAATGGCTAGCCGGCGCGACGTGCAGCAGCGTGAAGTGCGCCTCAAGGTCATGCGATTGATTTCGGGAAACCCCGAATTGTCCACGCGTGATGTTGCGCGCGAAGTCGGCATTTCAAACGGTGCTGCCTACTACGTCCTGACGGCTTTGGTTGAAAAAGGTTTCGTCAAGCTTGGCAATTTTAAACAAAGCCCACGCAAGGGGCAGTATGCATATCTATTGACCCCGAGTGGTATCAGAGAAAAATCATTGTTGACCCACAGCTTTATCGAACGCAAGCGGCAAGAATTTGAGGATCTAAGGGTCGAAATTCAAGCATTAGAAGAAGATGTGGGGCTTGGTGAAGCAACAGCCGCCGCCCAAAGTGAAGAGAAGCAAACGTGATCGATTTAACGTGTTTCAAGGCCTACGATATTCGCGGCGAAATCGATGTTAATATCGATGAGGACATCGCCTACCGGATTGGTCGCGCCACCGCACAACATCTCAAAGCCAAAACGGTCGTGATCGGTTTTGATGCGCGCGAAACCAGTCCTGCCTTTGCGGCTGCTACTGCGAGGGGAGTTATGGATGTGGGATCAGACGTGTTGAGCATCGGAATGGCCGGTACCGAGGAAATTTATTGGGCGGTGACGGAGTTTGGTGCCTGCGCGGGGATTGAAGTGACGGCCTCGCACAATCCGATTAATTATAACGGCATGAAGATTGTTAAATCTGGATCTCGCCCACTGGACGACGTCGAGGATTTTCAAAAAATCAAAATGCTCGTTGGATCTCAAGCCTGGCTACAAGCTTCATCTGCTGGTCAGAAACGGGATGTTGTGGTTGATGCGCGCCATAAATATCTAGATCAGTTGCTAAGTTTTATTGACGTGACAGAACTATCCCCGCTGAAAATCGTTATTAATTCAGGAAATGGTGCCGCAGGCCCAACGGTTGATGCAATTATTGATCGCCTTAAGGCGCAGGGCGCGCCATTAGAGTTTATTCGCGTGCATCATCAGCCAGACAGCACATTTCCAAATGGCATTCCAAACCCTCTGTTGCCCGCAAATCACGCCGCCACGGCAGATGTTGTGATGCGCACGGGTGCAGACATGGGCGTTGCCTTTGATGGCGACTTCGATCGCTGTTTCTTCTTTGATGGTGCGGGACAGTTCGTGCCGGGTGAGTATGTCGTGGGCCTTTTGGCGGCGATATTCCTCGATAAAGAGGCGGGCGGTAAGATTGTCCATGACCCGCGCGTGATTTGGAACACACAGGATATTGTTGCGAGCAAGGGCGGCATCAAAATTCAATCCAAAACGGGTCACGCATTTATCAAGCAAACCATGCGTGCACATGAGGCCGTCTATGGTGGTGAGATGTCGGCGCACCATTACTTTCGCGATTTTGCCTACTGCGACAGTGGTATGATCCCGTGGCTGTTGGTTGCCGAGCTTGTGTCTAAATCTAAGCGTTCGTTGAGTGATTGGGTGCGCGATCGCTTTGATGCTTTTCCCAGTTCAGGTGAAATTAATTTTCGCGTTGATGATGCCGGCGCGGCCATCGACCGCGTGTTGTCCACTTACAGTGCAGATGCATTGTCCTTGGATGAAACTGACGGTGTGAGCCTCGCGTTCAAGGATTGGCGCTTTAACTTGCGCCGTTCAAACACCGAACCGTTGGTGCGCCTTAACATTGAAGCACGCGGTGGGTCTGAAAGCCTTAAATTGAGGGTTGCGGACATATCAAAGTTGCTTGGCGGCACAGTCGCTTAAGCATGCCGATAATGAGGCGTTATGGGTAGCTAGCGTGAATTTTTGGACGTTGTAAAAAGAACGTCCTTAAGAACATTAGACGTAAGACTTAACAGAAACTGAATATGACCGGTAACATTCTTAAAAATTTCTTTCTTGCCTATATGGGCCGTAAAGAGTTTTAGGTTGTGTAAGCAAGACGCCATGACCTGAGATCAAAGTAGAGACAAAAGAAAAAATGAAAAAAGCACTAATAACCGGCATCACTGGTCAAGACGGATCCTACCTTGCAGAGTTTTTACTAGATAAGGGCTATGAGGTTCATGGGATTAAGCGCCGGGCTTCTTCGTTAAACACACAGCGAATTGATCACCTCTACGAGGACCCCCACGCCTCAAATCCCCGTCTTAAGCTACACTATGGCGACTTGACTGACACTTCCAACCTCACTCGACTGATCCGCGATATTGAGCCTGACGAGATTTATAACTTGGGTGCACAGTCTCATGTGGCGGTCTCTTTTGAGGCTCCCGAATATACCGCTGACGTTGATGCAATTGGCACTCTGCGCATCCTCGAGGCGATCCGCTTCCTCGGCCTTGAGCAGAAGACCCGCTTCTATCAGGCCTCGACGTCAGAGCTATTTGGGCTTGTCCAGGAAACGCCGCAGCGTGAGACGACACCCTTTTATCCTCGCTCGCCTTATGCTGTCGCGAAAATGTATGCCTACTGGATCGCCGTGAACTACCGCGAAAGCTACGGTATGTATGCCTGCAACGGCATTCTGTTTAACCATGAATCACCTCGGCGCGGGGAGACTTTCGTGACGCGTAAGATTACTCGGGGGCTGTCCAATATTGCACTGGGCCTCGAGGACTGCCTTTACATGGGCAACATTGACAGCCTCCGCGATTGGGGGCATGCGAAGGACTACGTGCGCATGCAGTGGATGATGCTCCAGCAGGATACACCTGAGGACTTCGTTATCGCGACGGGCGTGCAGTACACTGTCCGCGAATTTATCGAGTGGTCTGGCCGCGAACTGGGCCTCACAATTGAGTTCAGCGGGGCTGGCGTTGAGGAAGTTGGCACGGTCACCGCCATTGAGGGTGTCCTAGCCCCCTCCCTTTCCGTGGGTGACGTCGTTATGCGGATCGATCCGCGTTACTTCCGGCCCGCAGAAGTCGAGACCTTGCTCGGTGATCCCACAAAGGCAAAAGTAAATCTGGGCTGGGTGCCCGAGATTACCGCCCAGGAAATGTGCGCAGAGATGGTCGCGGAAGACCACAAAGCGGCGCGACGCTCGAAACTCCTCAAAGAGCACGGGCTGGAACTTCCAGTCTCACTTGAGAACTAGGGCGGCGACTTTGACCAAGTATTACATCGCAGGGCACCGCGGCATGGTGGGTAGCGCAATAGTCCGGCAGCTCCAAGCAGCTGGCGAGACAAATATCATCACCCGCACCCATGCGGAACTGGATTTGACTAACCAGCTCGCCGTCCGGGACTTCATGCGGGCGGAGCGGCCCGATGTCGTGATACTGGCCGCGGCAAAAGTTGGTGGCATCTATGCCAATAACACCTACCCTGCGGACTTTATTTACGAAAACCTTATGATTGAGTGTAATGTCATCCACGAGGCCTTTGCGGCCGGCGTCCAAAAGCTGCTTCAATTGGGCTCATCATGTATCTACCCCAAGGCAGTGCCGCAGCCGATGCGCGAAGATACCCTGCTTACTGGCACCCTGGAGCCGACCAATGAGCCTTACGCAGTTGCTAAAATTGCAGGCATCAAGCTTTGCGAGAGCTACAATAGGCAGCACGGGGTCGACTACCGCTCCGTCATGCCAACCAATCTTTACGGTCCCGGAGATAACTTTCATCCCGACAACAGCCACGTCATGCCAGCCCTGATACGCCGGTTCCATGAGGCAGCACGTCACGGCCTCACAGAAGTTGTCATTTGGGGCAGCGGTGCCCCGCGGCGTGAGTTCTTGCACGTCGACGATATGGCCGCGGCTTCGCTCTTTGTGCTTAACCTGCCCAAAGTCACATACGAAGAGAATACGGACCCGATGCTGAGCCATATTAACGTTGGCACTGGTTTGGACATTGCAATTCTCGAACTTGCGCAGCTGGTTGCTAAAGTAACTGGGTTTGCCGGAAAGATTAACACCGACCCCACGAAACCTGACGGCACTATGCGCAAACTCATGGACGTAGGGCGCCTGGCTCAAATGGGATGGAGCGCAGGCATACAGCTCGAGCAGGGCCTGGCGGATACTTACGAGTGGTATCTCGCTAATATCGAGACAGTTCGGGCGTAAGGAAATAAATACGATGACACAATTCATACATCCCGTCCTGCTCTGCGGCGGCTCCGGCACGCGCCTCTGGCCCCTGTCTCGCAAGTCGCACCCCAAGCAGTTTGTAAAACTTCTGGGCGAGGAGAGCCTCTTCCAGGCCTCCGCGCGCCGGCTTTCTGGTGTCGGCTTCGCCCCGCCCTCGGTTGTAACTGGCTCTGACTTCCGCTTCATGGTGGTCGAGCAGCTTGCCGCCGTTGAGATTGCGCCACAAAATATTCTAATCGAGCCGTCTGCGCGCAACACAGCCGCCGCAATCTGCGCCGCAGCTGTGGCACTTCAGGCCCAAAATGGTGACAGCTTGATGCTCGTCGCCCCGTCGGACCACGTTATTCCCGACGCAGAACAGTTTCGGTCAACTGTTGAGGCGGCTGCAAAAACCGCTCTTGATGGGCAAATTGTGACTTTCGGCATTCGCCCCGACCGCGCCGAGACGGGCTACGGCTGGCTGGAGCTTACGGTCCTGCCCTCAAGTGACTTCGCCCCCGTAGCGCAGCCGCTAAAATCGTTTGTTGAAAAGCCCGACGCCGAAACTGCCGAGGCCTTATTGAGTGGTGGCATGCACTTGTGGAATGCGGGCATCTTCCTCTTCTCTACTTCAACTATCCTGAGCGCCTTTGCTGAGTTCGCGCCGGAAACACTTACTAGGGTGCGCGCCGCATTTAGCGCCGCCGAGACCGATCTCGGCTTCACACGCCTCGCTGCTGAGCCCTGGTCTGCCGTTGAAGACATCTCCATCGATTACGCCGTCATGGAGCGTGCACCAAATCTCTCAGTGATGCCCTACAGCGGCTCGTGGTCAGACTTGGGAGATTGGCAGGCCATATGGCGGGAGGGAGAAGCTGACAGCGCCGGAGTCGTGACGAGCGGGCCGTCCACGGCCCTAGACTGCAAGAATACTCTACTGCAGGCGACGCACGACACCCAACACCTTGTCGCAATGGGGATCGAGGACATCATCGTAGTGGCGATGCCGGACGCCGTGCTCGTGGTGCACAAGGACCGCGCCCAAGACGTTAAGGTCGCCGTCACAAAACTAAAGGCAAAGGGCGCGTTACAGGCAGAGACTCTGCCCCGCGATTACCGCCCTTGGGGCTGGTACGAAAGCATTGCGCTGGGGCCGCGGTTTCAGGTGAAGCGGATAGTTGTAAATCCGGGCGCTGCGCTCTCTCTCCAGTCCCACAATCACCGCTCTGAGCACTGGATTGTAGTCGAAGGCACCGCCAAGGTCACGATCGAAGACGACGTCAAAACAGTGACCGAGAACCAGTCGGTCTACATTCCCCTCGGCGCAGTGCACCGAATGGAAAACCCAGGCAAACTGTTTCTCACTTTAATTGAAGTACAGACGGGCAATTATTTTGGTGAGGATGACATCATCAGGTATGATGACGTTTATGCGCGTGGCCAGGGTGCCAAAGGGTGACATTTATTATTGATCTAACGGTTACAAACGAAGTTGCTAGTTGCGTACCTAATTATAGATTAGGCATGCGAGACCAGCAGCTAAAGTGTTCCGATGTTTTAATATTACTGGTAGGGTCATGAGTTTCCTAAACAACATTCTGGTAAAATAAAATTTACCGACGTGAAATATAATTCTAATCAAAAAATTGAGAAATGAAGTGGCTAACGATTACATTGTAAAAGACATCGCCCTAGCGGAATTTGGCCGCAAAGAGCTGGATATCGCAGAAACCGAGATGCCAGGCCTTATGGCTCTGCGCAAAGAGTATGGCGAGAGCAAGCCATT
>Ga0233426_10004637_pt1 | contig 10223 bp, 15 predicted proteins | sample SI_118_April2016_6_FD_179875 | JGI IMG/M metagenome (GOLD analysis project Ga0233426, IMG submission 179875) | Seawater microbial communities from Saanich Inlet, British Columbia, Canada - SI_118_April2016_10_MG | ecosystem: Environmental > Aquatic > Marine > Inlet | place: Canada: British... | reverse complement strand
AAGTGAAAGAATATATTCTCTCGTTCCAGAATTTATATCAGCAAGAACCAATCTATTAAAAGAAGAAAAAATCAGTCTCTTAATTAAAAATAATTTATCTACTTTTTTTCATTTTTGTTCTTCAAAATAGCTTAAAAATAATGCAACATGTATCACAAAACCAAGATTATCCAAGTGTGAAACTTCTTCAATTCTCGGGAAATTATTCCATCTCTTCATCGTTAACCCACGTCCAAGCATGAGGTTTAATAGTGTTCAAATCATAATTTTTTTTTATTTAATATCTATCCAATAACGAGAATTTTGTTTTCATTCCCATTCTGTAATATTTTCTAGTTTTCCTCAATTTCTTACAATAGTTTTAGCGGAAGCAATATTATCAGTATAACAATTAACTAATACTTTTAATATATTTAAGTTTCTACATTCAACTAATCCTAAATTAAGCATTTTCGTTGCATATCATTTTCTTCTGAACTCTGGAGCTACTCAATATCAAATATGTCATCAATATTGCAATAAAAAAGGATTATCTATATGAAAACGAATATCAATGGCTCAGACAATTTCATCTCAAATAATAGCGAAATACAATTGAGCCGGTACTTTATCTCAATAATTATTAACTCTTTGATTATTTATTATTTCTAAAAAATCTTCAAAATTTTCTCATTGAAATAATGCTCCTGGAGAAATATTATTTATATCTTCAGTTTTACTCCATTCAAGAATTAATTCTTGATAATTTTTTTTATGTGAAATATTTGGTTTTTCTAATTTCATAATATTTATTTAATGAATATTATTTTTTATTTTCTTCTAATTTATCTAAGAACTGTTGTTTCCCTCCTGGGAAAGTATCTGAATAAATACATCCACAATAGTTCTGTCTATAGATGTCATGTTCTTTTGTATAAGCTACAGAACGTTCGAAACCTTTATTTTTACGGAAGGCTATTTTGAAGAATTCTAGTTTATCTTTGAGTGTTTCTTTTGTCTTTGGATCAACTGTTTCTTGTACACTCCATTTATCTCAGAGACTAAACATCTTTTCTAGGTCTTTATGTGGTGAAGTATTGAGTGTTGATGTCCAGTATTTAATACCCAATTTACGAGCTTCAAGGGCAGATCTTTCTAAACGCATATCGTAACAAGCTGTACATTTATCTCCTCTCTCAGGAGTAAATTCGAGTCATTTTATTTTATTGAAGAAATTTCCAATATCATATTCTCAGATAATATATTCTACATCCTCTATTTCACAGACTTTTTTGAATGCCTCCACTCTTTTATCGTGTTCTGGTTTTGGTTGAATATTTGGATCATACCAAAAACAGACTACATCATATTCTTTTTTCAGATCCATAATTGGAACAGTTGCATCTGGACCGCAACAAATATGTAATAATAATTTTTCTTTTTTTTCTATTACAGCTTTCACTGGTTTATAACTTGTCCTATGGATTCCTGTTACTTTTGATTTATCAGTGAGATATTCTCTATGCTTTTTCGTTCCATATCATTTATGATTTTCTAGATTCATATCTGGATATAAACTCGCATATGTGAGTAATAGTTTATCTCTGAATACTTTTGCAATAATACTTGCCGCTCCTATTTCTACTACTTTTCAATCTCATCCAATAATAAATATTGGTTTTTTTGCTAATTCTTCAAATTCATAATTATCATTTCCATCTATCATAACAGAATTGATATCATCCGTGTTTATTTTTCTTGATAATTCTACAATAGCTCTACGCATTGCTTCTCTATTTGCTTGTCTTATATTTATTTCATCTATTATGAAGTTATCCACCATTCATAGACCAAAAAATACTTGAGGGTTTTCACCAACACTCATAGCTATTAATTCTTCATATAAAGCTACTCTTCTTTTCTCTGTGATTTTCTTACTATCATTGATTCTTGCAAGAAATTCTTCATCTGGCATATTCTCAGGATTAAAGCACAAAGCACAAGCTGAAACAGGCCCTAACCAAGGTCATCTTCCTGCTTCATCTATTCATATTTTTATTTTCATCATTTTTACCCTTTCAATATTTAAATTTTCCATATAATAACTGCATATAAAAATTAGACAAGTAATTCTTTTTAAGAACAATATGGAATATAAAATCTTCGGGTGCAAAGTAAATAAATATTATACAGATGAATGGTTAAATTCAGACTATCTTTCGGATAAAAAAGGTATTTTTATAGCGTCTTGTGTGGTAACAGACAACGCAAAGAGAAAGTGGATTAAGTTTATCAAAGATACTGCAAAAGAGCTTCCAGAAACACACAAAATGTATATTAGTGGTTGCGGAGCTTTTACTGATGGGAAAGCTCAAACAGACTTTTTTGAAGTATATCCTCAATTAGATTATTTAAAACATCAAGTTGAAGTTCTAGATGAAATTCCAGATTCAAAACCAAAACCTAAATTAAATATTGAAGAAATTAAGAAAAAATTAAAAAATATTCCTCAAATTTATACAAAAAAATTCTTACTCATTCAAGGAGGATGTGATAGTTTTTGTACATTCTGTCTCACAGTAAAAAAGAGATGAAGACATTATTCTAGAAATATGGATGATATTATTGAAGACATCTTAGAGTATGAACTACAAGGATGAAAAGAAGTGGTTTTAACATGAGTAAATTTAACTGCTTGGGGTCTTGATTCAACAAATGATGTTGGAAAATCTCGTTTTGCAGAATTATTAAACGCTCTTTTAGAAAAAACTGAAATTCCTAGAATTAGAATTAGTTCTCTATGACCTGAATTTATAACAGATGAAGTTTTAGAAGCTTGTAAAAATACAAGAATTTATCCTCATTTTCATTATTCAGTTCAATCAGGTTCATCAAATACACTCAAATCAATGCACAGACATTATAATTGAGAACATATGAGAATGTTACTCGAAAAAACAAAAAATCTAAAAAGAGAAGATTGAGTAGAAGTGAGTATTGGTGCAGATTTAATTATCTGATTTCCAGGAGAAACTCAAGCTGATTTTGAGGATACCTATAATCTAGTAAAAGACTGACTTATTACAAAAGTACATGCATTCCCTTTTTCAGCTCATAATATGTGAGAAAGTGTTCCTGCATGAAAATTCCCAAATCAAGTTGATGAAAAAATCAAGAAAGAAAGAATGTGGGAGATTATGAATATTTCAGATCAAGTGAGAGATAACTTTATTGATAGAAATATTTGAAAACAATTTCAAGTATTAATAGAAAATGTAGTAACTGAAGATGGAAATGTTAAATGGAAAGGTTGGACTCAAAATTATATTGAAGCTGATGAAAAAACATTTGAAATCACTTCTGGTAAAATTGAAAGAAATCAAATAGTAACAGGTATTTTAAAATAATTTTTTACTATAAGTCATGTACTTTTACACTACTCTCATTCTTACATTAATTATTGATACAATAACTAAACTCAGTGCACAATATTATCTCACAGAAAAAGTACCTTTACTGTGAGATTTTATATTTTTAAAATATATAGAAAATACCTGAATAGCTTTTTCTATTCAAATCCCTACTTTCTTCCTGAAAATACTTACAATTGTTTTGATAATTGGTATTTTCATATATTATAAAAGTGAAAAAAAACAATATCAAAATTCTAAAATATATGATATTGCTTTTTGATTCATTTTATGATGAGCACTTTGAAATGCTTACGAAAGAATATTCCATGAAAAAGTTATAGATTTTCTAGGAGTCCAATATTTTTCAATAATGAATTTTGCAGATATAGCTATTACAATAGGTGCAGGATTATTCATATACTTAATCTACATTTTAAAAAAATAATGCATTAGTCTTCCCTTTTCAAGGGATGTCCCCGTAGGGGGATGGGTTAGAATCTAAGTACACTATATTTTATTTTTAATAAATAATTTTTATGTCATTTGAACCAAATAAAATATCATTCTGAGATATTTGAATTCATTCTCTTTGAAGCCTTATAGCATGATTAATATGAAGTATTGTCATTATTATAATCACGTTTATTTTATGAGATGTTGTAGATTTTGCAGGAAATTTTCAAGAATCTAGCGTTGGAATAAAAACAAGTGCTTTCTTTCCTCTTATTTTTTCAATTGTTACCTTTTTTGGAACAAGTATTGCTATATATTTAACGTACTTTATTTCACATAAAATAAATACTGAGAGATATAAAAGAAATATTATAATTTTCTGACAAATAGCCTTTTTCAGTATTCTCACATACTTAATCATTACTCCAGTTTATATTTACGCAGGAATGATAAATTATGAGTATCTTATGTATATTTTCTTGGCTCACTGTTTTATCGTCACATTCTGAACAAGCATTATCATAGAAGTTCTAAACAACTATCGTCATATACTTATTGGTTTATATTGAAGTTTCATAGGACTATTTATTACAATCATTGTTACATTTAGTATTTTTTCTAGTTTTTCTTCATGAATAGCTAAAATGATTGCATTATTATTGCTACTACCTTTCATAAATTTTCTTACAACATTCATAAAACAATTATTTGAAAAAGTATATTACCATTACACTATATATACAAATAAAGATGGTCTATGAGATATATTTTATCAAATAGAAATGGAAGAGAAAGAATTACTCCGTGAGGAAGAAGAAAAAAATAGTATTTAACAAACAACTCAAATGCTCGAAATAATAGAACAAATAATAAAACATTACCTTCAATATAAAACTACACCAACTGTAAATGATCTAAAAATTGAAGATATTACACTCATGGAAGATAAACAATCACTCTTTGTAACTCTTTACAAAAATGGTGAAATCAGAGGTTCTAGTGGTAATATAAATGGAAATAAACGTCCATTAATAACAGAATTAATAGAAAACACAATTCATGCACTCTCTAAAGATACTCGTTTTGACCCAGTAGAATTAAAAGAGGTAGAATACATAAAAGTTAGACTTGATATAATCACTTCTCGTGATGTTCTGTGAGATAAAAAATTAAAAGATATAGATCCTTCAAAATCAGGAATCCTCACAATAAAAAAAGACTATGAAAACATAGCTCTTATATTACCAAATATGCATCCTATATTACTCACATGAAGTGATTTCATAGATGTACTCAAATCAAAACTTTCAGTATCAGAATTTAAAGAAGAGGAATATCTCTTATTTGAGATTAAAACTGAAACTCATAGAAATTTTTAAGATAAATAAAAAAAAATCCCTTTTGGGATTTTTTTATTTTTGAATTTATTTTATTGTCCGTTAATTACAATAGCATTAGTATCTCATACTGTTCCTCCAGGAAAGTAAGTTCAAGTAGTTACACTGGCTGCAGCAGTAATTGTTGCTATTTGAGTATTTATTCATCCTGCAACAAGTTCGTCATTCAGTATTCAAACTTCTAATCTTAAACTATCTCATCCTGAATCACCTGCAGCTTTTGCTGTAACGTTTCAAAGATTTTCGAATCAAACAGATACTTCATATGCACCGAATTGTATCCCATTACTATCATTATTTACATTATATAATAAACCACATATATTATCAGTTCATCCTCCATTATTATTACATTTTTTATTATTTTTTGGATCTGCTGGAATTGTTTCCATATATGTACTTACATTTATAGATGCTCATGATAAAAATTCAGTTGATTTAGGATATCTCGAAGTATCTTGATATACTTGTTCAACTGCACCCTTGATTGCATTCATACTAGTAATTCTCGTAGTATCTCTTGCTTTTTGTATTTGTGACGTAAATACAGTTGTAGCACCTGTTGCAAGGATACCTATAATTGTAATTACTACGAGTAATTCGATTAACGTAAACCCTTGTTTTATATTTTTGATTATCATATTATTATATTTAATTATAAATTTTATTACGGATTAACTGAAGCTGAACAATCTCCTTTCCCTGTAATATATATAAGTGCAATTGCAGGCCCCGTTGTTTCTGTCGAAGTATATACTAATGGCCCATCTGTTGTTACATCACATGCTCCAATATTAGCATCATCAAAACCAGTAGCAGACTCATCTAAACTTGAATCTATAATTGAAGTAGTTAAACCAATTTCAAATTTAGTATCATCATCTCATGAATCACCTTTAGCTTTTGCTGTAACATTTCATTTATTTTCAAATGCTGTAGAAATCTCATATGCACCAAAATCAATACCGTTTGTATCTGCAGCTGGTCTATATGTGAATGCACACATAGTAGTTCATTCTGTGTTATTACAATTTTCTCAATGTTTTGGATCCTTAGGAATTGTTTCCATATATGTGCTTACATTAATAGTAGCTCATGATAAGAATCAACTAGATTGAGGGTATTCCGAAGTATCTTGATATACTTGTTCAACAGCACCTTTCAATGCGTTCACACTTGTGATTCTAGTTGTGTCCCTCGCTTTTTGTATTTGTGAAGTAAACACTGTAGTTGCTCCCGTTGCAAGGATACCTATAATTGTAATTACTACGAGTAATTCAATTAATGTAAACCCTCTTTTTATGCTTTGTAGTTTCATAATAATTGTGTTTATTATATATAAATAAAAAAAAATCTGTCTAGAGTTTTTTTTCTTGTAAACTCTTTAAGTATAGCAAATATACAACATTGTCAATTTTCTGTCAAAAAAAAGTCTTATTTTCTTTTTGTTTATAAGAAAATAAGACTTTTTTTAGCAGGAATATATATTACTGATAATAAATTGATTATATAATTTTTTATTTATAATGAATTGCATCAACTGGACATGCTGATATAGCATCATCAATGTCTCCATCTTGTTTGAAACTCTCTTTTACAAAAGCTAATCCTTCATCATCTAGATCAAATACATGACCACATATTGCAACACAAGCACTACATCCTATACAATCTTCATTTACATATACATCTCCTTCTCCTGGAGTTTGATCACTATTAGACATATCTTTTATTATTAATAATATTTATATCTATATTATATACACAAAAAAAAAAAATACAATTTTGAAGATTGTATTTTTCTTGTATCCATTTTAAGGTCAGCTAATAATTTTTTGTATTCCTTGGTCTAAGTAGGAATTTAAAGAAGCCTGTAACTCATCAGAAAGAATAAACCCTCATCAAAGAAACTACCTAGAACTTCTTTCGTGCTATATATGTGTAAGGAAAAAATTGTATTAACCTGCCACCTCTAAAACAGACACATATATTATAATAACTTTGAAATATTAGGCAAAATAAATATAATAAAATTAATTAAAGATCTCTAAGATTTTACTAATAAAAATTACATATGTTCCAATATAACATTGATATTAAGCCAAATTTTACTACAGATAAAAAAACAATTGACGAAATATTTAAAAGTGTGTCTAATATTGTTTCAGAAACTCAATTGGGAACACTTAATATAGTGTTTGTAGATGACTATAGTATACAAAAATTGAACAAAGATTATAGACAGATAGATAAAGTAACTGATGTATTAAGCTTCCATTATTTTGATGATTTTTCAGATTTGCAACCTGATGATATTGCTTGAGAAATTATTCTATCAGAAAATAAAATAATTTCTCAAGCAAAAGAGTACTGACTCTGAGAAGAAAAAGAATTTTATAAATTACTTATTCATTCTATTTTACATATTCTTGGATATGATCATATAGAAGACAATGATTACGAAATAATGCAAGAGAAAGAATCCCTTATTTGGAATGAAGTATTTGGAAAATAGTCGTTTTTTTATACAATGAAAGTAATATTTTTTAAGGAATTTTATGCAATATAAAATACCCGTACAAATTGAGAATGAAGATCCTATTGTTTTAGGACTCAGTCTAAGACAACTTGCTATCTTAATGATAGGTGGATGAATTGCTTATTCTATTTTTACGTGATTAGCTCCAAGTGTTTGAACAGAAGTTGCCGCTCTTCCTGCTATTATTGTTGCAATGTTAGCATTTATGATTGCTGTTTTTAAATCCTCAGAAATGACTTTTATACCATTTATATTAACTCTTATTCGTTTTCACACAAATGATAAAGAAAGAAAATGGCAAAAATGAGTAGATAGCTTTCAACCAATAGATATTGGTTTTGTAACCAGCGAGTCGCAAAAAAAAGATGAAGATATCGATTTTCAATCTAAAATTGATAAAATCAATCAACTCGATGATAAACTAAATAAAATTTAATTTTTTACTCAGATTCCGTGAGCGTAAAAACACAAAAAAAAGATCATCCAGATTCTTCTACAACCAGATATCTTCCATTTTCTCAAATTAGAGAAAATATAGTAATTATGAAAGATGACAGTGCACGTATTATTCTAAAATGCAGTACTATTAATTTTCTTTTGAAAAATACTGATGAACAAGATTCTATTATTATTAGTTTTCAGCGTTTTCTTAATTCTCTAGACTTCCCTATTCAAATTCTAGTTCGTTCAACAAAACTAGATATTGATGGTTATTTGGGGAATCTAAATGATAAAGCTTTAAATCAAAAAAATCCACTTCTGCAAAATCAAACATATGAATATATTGAATATTTAAAGAAATTGATCGAAGTTGCACAAATTATGAAAAAAGAATTCTATATTGTGATCCCTTTTGATCAGACAGAAAATACAAGTGTTAAAGATACTTCTCTACTTGGACCATTTAAAAATTTTTGGTGAAATGTGTTTTGAAACCAAATAGATACATTAAAAATTAAAAGTCAGATTAGAAATTTCACAAAAATGAAAAAATGACTTATTTCTCGTTCAAATTCAGTGAAAACTGGTTTAGAAAATATTTGAATCAGGTGAGATGTAATAGATAAAAGTGAGCTAGTTAAATTCCTTACTGATTACTATAACCCTTCACTGAATAATTTTGCAAAAATGCAATCCGATGTTGGAAAATATGACTTTGTAGCCTAATTTAATAAATTTAATCAAAATTATGAAAAAATATTTATTTTTAGTATTGTTTTATATTACTAATATTCAATGAGTTTTTGCTGCTCCTGGTGATAATGATTTAGGTTTATTATGAGATGGAGGCAAATGTTGAGTTTCTCAAAATGATTTTAAAACATGAGATATTCACCTTGATAATATTCCTTGTTTTATACAGGGAGCTATTAATTTCTTTTTAGGGATAGCTGGTACTATTGCAGTAATATTTGTGATTATTTGAGCGTATAAGATCTTATTTGGTTCTCTTTCTCAAGATAAAACAAAAGGGAAAGATACAATTATTATGGCTCTGACTGGTTTTGCAATTGCTTCTTTGAGTTGGTTTATAATCAAACTTTTACTTGATAATTTTGGTGGATAATGATAAATTATATTTATTCTTGGAAATTTGAAGATAAAAAAGATAGATCTCAACTTTGGTATATAATAGCACTTTCAATAGTTATTTGACTTGCTATTTGGTGATTTCTCACAAAACAATATGGAATGAGTTTCATAGTTTTATTGATTGCTTGATTAGTATTTTTTGTTGAAAATAATTCTGAAGACGAAATTGAGGTAAAAATTACAGATTTATGAATCTATATCTGAGAAAGTTTTTATGACTATAGTGGGATTCAAGCTTTTTCAATTTGATATTTAGGAGATTCAGCTGAAATAGTTCGTTTATTTCTCAATAAAAAATGAATTGCTGTATTAGATTTAAAAGTAAATAATAATATAATTGCAGATATTCAAAATACTCTTAGTCAATTTATTGAAGATACTGGAAAAGTAGAACTTACTGGTACAGATAAACTTATTCGTTTCTTAAAACTATAATTATGAAAATTGTTTTCTCAATTCTATTCAATTCACTGATTTTATTTAGTCTGTGGTATTTTATGTCAGGAAATGAAAATTTACAACCATGAATCATTATTTCTCCTGAAGGAATTGATATGTGGAAAACTTTATTGATTTGAGGTATAATTTTAGGTTTAATAAATGTTACCATTAAACCAATTTTAACAATACTCTCACTACCATTTTATTTATTATTTTTTGGTCTAGTAGCATTTGTTGTAAATGGTATTATTCTAAAGCTATTTACATATATTGTAAATGTTCTACTCGTTATTCCAGATATTCAATATAAAATACCAAACACCTTTGATTTTGTACTTTCTGTTGCAATTTTCACTATTTTGAATATGGTTTATTCAATATTATTTTTTAAACGTTAATTTATGTTAG
>Ga0233426_10004635_pt1 | contig 10227 bp, 14 predicted proteins | sample SI_118_April2016_6_FD_179875 | JGI IMG/M metagenome (GOLD analysis project Ga0233426, IMG submission 179875) | Seawater microbial communities from Saanich Inlet, British Columbia, Canada - SI_118_April2016_10_MG | ecosystem: Environmental > Aquatic > Marine > Inlet | place: Canada: British... | reverse complement strand
ATCTATATAAATAAAGAATGGTGGGCCTGGCTGGATTTGAACCAGCGACCAATTGGTTATGAGCCAACTGCTCTAACCCCTGAGCTACAGGCCCAAAAGATTTCCAAAGAAACCTAATGGCGGAAAGAGAGGGATTTGAACCCTCGGAACCCGTGAAGGTTCACACCCTTAGCAGGGGTGCGCGATAAGCCACTCTGCCACCTTTCCTTATATATGTTCAAATTTTTTGTAAAAAAAAATGGCGGAGAAACAGGGATTCGAACCCTGGGTGCCTTGCGACACGACGGTTTTCAAGACCGTTCCATTCGACCACTCTGGCATCTCTCCACAATTTATTAAAAAATCTTTTATTAAAGAACTTTTATATGGCTCCCCCACCTGGATTCGAACCAGGGACCAAATGATTAACAGTCATCTACTCTACCACTGAGCTACGGAGGAACATTTATATATTTGTTTGCCTTTCAGCGAGACAGATAATATGAAAATTTAGATTAAAGTCAAAAGTTTTTTTATACTTTTTTATACTTTCTATTCACTTATTAAATAGATGGGCTTTAAATAAACAAAAAACATAGAATTCCTTCTATGTTTTTTGTTTATTTTCAATCAGATTATACATCTAAATTTTTAACATCCATTGCTCTTGTTTGGATAAATCTTTTTCTTGGTGGTACATCAGCTCACATTAATATCTTAAATATTTCATCTGCTGCTTTTGCGTCATGTATACTTACCTTGAACATTTTTCTTTCTTCTGGGTCCATAGTTGTTTCCCAAAGTTGTTCAGGATTCATTTCCCCTAACCCTTTATAACGTTGAATATTTTCTCATGTGATTTCAAATTCACCGATTATTTTTTCTTTTTCTTCTTCATTATATACATACCAAGATTTTTTACCTTTTGTAAGTTTATATAATGGTGGTTGAGCAATATATAAATATCCTCATTCTACAACTTCTTTTAAATACCTAAAGAAGAAAGTTAAAAGAAGAGTTCTAATATGCGCACCATCCACATCCGCATCGGTCATAATAACAATTCTATGATATCTTAGTTTTGAAATATCAAATGTTTCACCAATCGAAGTCCCTAATGCAATAATAAGGTTTTTTACTTCGTTATTTGCAAAAATTTTATCAATTCTTGCTTGTTCTGTATTAAGAATCTTACCTCTTAATGGAAGTATAGCTTGAGTTTCTCTATCACGACCTTGTTTAGCTGAACCACCGGCAGAATCTCCTTCGACAATATATAATTCAGAATTAATAGGATCTCTTGATGAACAATCTGCTAATTTACCTGGAAGAGTCATTCATTCTAAAGCACCTTTTCTAATAACTGTATCTCTTGCCGCTCTTGCAGCTAGTCTTGCTTTTGCCGCTAGAAGTGTTTTTTCAATAACCATTTTTGCTGATCTAGGATCTTCCTCTAAGAACTCTAAGAACTTTTCTGCAAAAACACCATCTACTGCACCTCTTGCCTCTGGAGTTCAAAGTTTCCCTTTTGTTTGACCTTCAAATTGAGGATCTATAACCTTTATAGAGATAACACAAGTTAAACCTTCAATAACATCATCATTTGTAAGGTTAATATCTTTTTCTTTTAAAATACCTTTATCTCTTGCATACTTATTAATCGTTCTTGTTAACGCAGTTCTAAAACCTGTTAAATGAGAACCTCCTTCTGGAGTATGAATATTATTAACAAAAGTAATAATATTATTTGAATACTCTCTATTATACTGAAGTGATAATTCTACTAGGATTTCATTTTTTTCTTTTTCAGCGTAAAAAATTTCTCAAAGTGTGTCTTCATTTTTATTCAAGAAATGTACATAAGATTTTACTCATCACTCAAAATAGAATTTATATCTTTTATCAGTTCTATCATCTGTAAGATTTAATTTAATACCTTTTGTAAGATATGCTTGTTGTCTTAATCTGTCTACAATAGTTTTGTAATTAAACTCTGTAGATATTTTAAAGATACTTGCATCAGGAAAAAATTTGATAATTGTTCCTGTTTTTTTAGATTTCCCAACTACTTCAATATCTCCAACTGGAATCCCTTTTTCATATGAATGGTAATAAATTTTTCCATCTCTATGAACCCAAGCTTCTAATTTTGTAGATAATGCATTTACTACTGATGAACCAACTCCATGTAATCAACCTGAAACTTTATATCAACCTCCACCAAATTTCCCACCAGCATGTAATACTGTAAGAATAGTTTCTAGAGTAGATTTTCCAGTTTTTGCATGTTTTGCAACAGGAATCCCACGACCATTATCTTCAACCGTACATGAACCATCTTTTCCTAAATTGATAGTAATCGTATCACAATGACCAGCCATAGCTTCATCTATCGAATTATCAACGATTTCCCAAACAAGGTGATGTAAACCTCTTTCATCAGTTGAACCGATATACATCCCTGGTCTTTTTCTTACCGGCTCTAAACCTTCTAAGACCTGTATACTATCAGCTCCATATTCTTCAGTTGTCTTTGTCATGCAGTTACATTTAAAAAATATTCTATATATACAATATAATTATATTTAAATCAAAATCAAGAAAACCTATACCCTGACACGAAAGATTTTTTAAAACGTCTCTCAGGGGACGTTTTTATATAAAAAAGCTGAAATTTTAAAATTTCAGCTTTTTTTGATTATTTTTTTTAGACGTGATTTTTATAAAAACTTATTAGAGACGAGATTTTTACATATTTCTTAACTTTACCAAAATAAGTACATAAAAATTAAAGCTAAAATAAATAATCCAAATAAAACTACCATTATTGTATAAATAGGATGTTGTTTTAGTTTTTCATAAGCAGTGTCTTCAGCACTCATACATAATAATTCTGAAATAAGATTAAATAATTCTTTCATATAATTTATTTAAATAATAATATAATTTCTTCTATCAATTCTTCATTACAAAATTTTTCTACAAATTCCCTATTTCAGTTTCTCAGAGCATTTCTAAGATTCGTTGCTGAAATATGAAATTCTTCTCCCTTATAAATAATAGTTTCTAGAAATCTATCAACAGGTATATAATTTACTTTTTCTCATAATAAAATCTCATATTGTTTCATTGCGAGAATCGCAGAATCATTTTCAAAATCTCATCAATATATATTTAATTCTATATTTCAAAAATCTTGAATTGAACTCGCAATATCCTGAACCCATTCTAAGTCAGTTTTTGTATCTTTTATAATAGATATACTTAAATTAGAATTTTCTCAGAAGTATTTATTTAATAATCATTCTCTTTGTTCAAACGATAATGGATTACTTTCATTAATAGTTCAATTGTCTCACAATAAAATTAAGACTTCTTCATTTTCAGATAAAGCTTTTTCTATTACCGCGATATGTCATTTATGTGGAGGATTCATTCTCCCGATAAAGAGTCAGAGTTTTTTCATTATTATTTTTGTTTATTTAACATTTCTACAATTGTAGCTGCTTTCATTATTCATTCTACAAAGTGTATATGATAATGTTCTATACTTCTATTACTCATTGATTCTCTCGTCATTGAAAAATATTCTTTGTTTTCAAAATATTCATCACAGAAATTATGAATATTTTTCAAATCTAATATTTCATCATCAGATAATTCCTTATGAAATACTTTATGATTTTTTGGAAAAGCTAATAAATGATATTCATCTCAAGTATAATTTGATAAAGCAATAAACATTTTCCAATAATTAGATTCAAATACAACAGTATTTAATTCTGTATTTATATTATAATATGGACAATCATCTTTTCAAGCACACTTATTGTTTCTTTTAGAATCATATTCTTCTCGAGAAATAATTTTTGTCATAAATATTATTTTATTATTCTATAATTAATTTCTTCAAAAATTTCTTTATAATTCACATATCCAAACAATGATATTTTTTTTCTGTTATTATACTTAAATTCTAATCCTTCTTTTATATAAATAACAATATATGGATTAACATAATTTCACATAGTGTGATCTCAGATTTCAATGCTTTTAATATGATCATAATAAATAATTTCATCCTGAGTATATCAATTTTTATAAATCATTAATTGTTTATGAAATTCTGTAACTAAATCACGATAATGACTTCTATAATTCCAAATTGAGAAAGAAAAATAGAAAATAGGTAGAAAAAATAAAATCAAACTTTGATTATAAATATACATTCAAATTGGAGCTATTGCAATCAAAAATATTTCAAGTTTTTTATTTATACAAACATGATTAATTATTGAATTGAATTTTGTATCTTGTTTTATTTCTAGCATTTATAATATTTTAAATATTTTATTATCATTAATGTAACAAGTTTTACACAATTTGGAAAACTTTTTATTAATCCATCCGTCCTGCGGACACCTTCCTTTAACAAAGGAAGGAAATTCTGGAATTATAAGTAAAAAAAAAAGGGCATAAAAATTAATTTATACTTTTTTTGATTACTAAACACCTTTTGCAGCTGCTTCCAGTTTTGCTTGTTGATCTGCAACAGCACATGCATCTACGATTGGAAGAAGTTTTCCTAACATAATACCTGGAAGACCCGAGAAGTTTTGACCGATTCTATGATCTGTAACTCTGTCTTGAGGAAAATTATATGTTCTGATTTTTTCTGATCTATCTCATGAACCTACTTGAGATAATCTTGCTTCACCCATTTCTTTTGCTCTTTGTTCTTCAGCTAAGACATTTAATTTTGCTCTCATAATTTGAAAAGCTTTGGCTCTATTTTTATGTTGTGATCTCCCATCAGCACAGAAAACAATAATACCTGTAGGTAAATGTTTTAAATGAACGGCAGAATCTGATTTATTTGCATGTTGTCCACCTGGACCACCTGATCTACAAAATTTCATTTCAATTTCATCTAAATCAATTTCAACTTCTGTTTCATCAACTTCTGGCATAATTGCAACAGTAACAGCTGAAGTATGAACTCTTCATTTACTTTCTGTTTCAGGAATTCTTTGAACTCTATGAACTCATGATTCATATTTAAAACGAGAATACGCTCATTCACCTTTGATTTCAAAAATTAATTCTTTTACTCATCCAGCATCACTGATACTTTCTTCTGATATTTCAATTTTGAATCCTTCTGCTTCAGCAAATACAATATAAGCTCTTGATAACTCCCCCGCAAATAATGCAGCTTCATCTCAACCCGCTCATGCTCTGATTTCAACCATGATATTTTTATCATCGTTAGGATCTTGTGGTAATAATGCAACTTTTAACGTTTCCTCCATTTCTGGAATCTTCACTTCTATCTCTTTGATTTCTTCTTTGAGCATATCTCTCATCTCAGCATCTTTTTCTGTATCAAGCATTTCCTTATTATCAGTTAATGCTTCGTACGTTGATTTATATTCTTTATATAAATCAACAGCTTTTTCAATTCCCTTCTTTCTTGAAGCAACTTCTCTTACTTTCTTTTGATCCTTAAAAATCTCAGGATCCCCAAGTTTCATTTCCAGAGCATCAAATTCTTCAACAAGATTATCTAAGTTAAATTTCATTTCTATCTTTATTATATATTCTAAATTTGAGCTGATTGTAGTGAAAAAAAGGTAAAATGCAAGGAAACAAAAAAAGGCTTATAAATAAGCCTTCTATTATTTCCATAACAATATTATTCCTCTAAAAAAGGTTGTATAAATTTATTACGAACTTTTAACCAAAACATTTCATTATAATCAGACAATTCTGGATATTTTTCAGTAAATTCCGAAAAACTATCAGCTAATTCATTATAAAATTCTAAATGACACCCCTTACCCGTAACTAAATGAAAACCTCCCCCAACATAATAAACGACTTTAAAGCAACTATCATCTTCCAAATTTAATCTTGAACGAAAATTTAGAAATTTAAATTGAAATAAACCATAAATTCTTTCATAATCAATTTCACATACACAATTGTTACTTTTAAATTTAACACGGTAAGATAACTCATTGCATTCTTCCCTATTATCGAACCATTCATGATCAATAATATCATCGATATATTCGTCATCAGACATAGTCAATAAATCAAAATGATATTTAAATAACATAATCATTAACCTTCTGTCAAACTCATCCATATTAACAGCCTCCTATAATTTAGTTGGTAATAAAAAAAGATTGATGAAATCATTATCAATCTTTTTTTACTTTTGTCAAATTTATAATTTCTTATAAATTGTATTTTAATCTATCTAATGGAACTGCTTTTCAAGCAATAACAACTTTTGGTTGAATTTCTTTATCTTCAGATCCTTCAAAGAAGAAGTCAGTATTCATTTCTTCATCATTAAGAACTTTTTTAAGAAGTTCTTCCAGACGTTTCATAATACCCATTTTTTCAAGTACGTTATATACTCTCATAACAGCTTCAATATTTGTAAAATCACTCATACGAACAATTTCTTCGATTCTTAAACCTTTTGCTTCAAATCTTAAATCTCCTAAGTATGTGATATCTACTTTTTTAGGATCAATATTTTTTCTTAAGTCATATACTTTTAGTTCAGAAACTTTTTCTTCTGTATCTTCTAGTATTGATTCTCTTGAATAATTATCAATTAAGAAATCTTTTAATTCTTCTATTCATTGTCCTGATGCTGCTGATATTACAAATACTTTTTTATTTGGATATTTCGCTTTGAATTCTGAAACGATAAATTCTCTCATTTCATCATCTAATAGATCTGCTTTAGAGAATACAACGATTTCTTCTTTTGTTTCTAATAAGTCTGAGAATAGGCATAATTCTTTTCTGATGTTTTCATAATCAGCAAAAACTTGATCCATTCTATACATATCAAGTAGATGTAACAATACACCTGTTCTTTCAATATGTTTTAAAAACTCAATACCTAAACCTTTCCCTTCAGAAGCCCCTGGAATTAAACCTGGAACATCTTCTAAAACTAATGATTTTCCTTTATAATCTAATACACCTAAATTAGGAGTAAGAGTTGTAAATGGATAGTCTCCAATTTTTGGCTTAACATTTGTAACATTTCAGATAAGTGTTGATTTTCAAGCTGAAGGAACACCTATAATACCAATATCAGCTACTAGTTTTAATTCAAGATGTAAGTCTCTTTCTTCTACCACGTCACCAAGTTCTGCAAAAGCAGGAGCTTGTCTAACTGAACTACAGAAGTGAGCATTTCAAAAACCTCATTTCCCACCTTTAGCAACTAAAAGTTTCATATTGTTTTCTGATAGATCAGAAAGGATTTCTCCAGTTTCAGTATCTTTTACAATAGTTCCAACAGGTACTTTTAATAGTAAGTCAGGTGCATTTGCTCCATGACATGTATTTGTTCCACCTCTTTCACCATTGATAGCTCTGAGTACTTTTTTATGTCTGTATTCTGAAAGCGTGTTTAAATTGTTGTCTGTACAAAGGTACACACTTCAACCAGTTCATCCATCACCTCCCCATGGTCCACCTTTTGGGATATATTTTTCTCTTCTCCAAGAAACAAGACCATTCCCTCCAAGTCCTGATACTACTTTGATTTTAACTTCATCAATAAACATTGTGATTCTAACTTAAAAAAATTAATATTTTTATATATCTTATTATATAAAAATAAATACTTGACTATTGTATGAAAATCTCAGAAATTGCAATTAAAAATTAATTAACAAAAAAGAAGATTAAAAATACTTTAATCCTCTTTTTAATTTAATATTTATTTCTTCTAGACATCTTACTCATCCTTGAGCTTGTTAAATTATTTTCTTCTGCTTGAGCTAGATTAAATATTTTTTCATCTGAGTCCCCAGTATTTTCTTCACTAAATATTTCATCTATTTTTTTATGTCTTGCTATTTCTTCATAACAGACATTTAATTCCTCTAATTTTTTTCAATTAACAGGACCAAATTGTAAAATTTTTTCTACTTTATTTTTATAATCTTTAACAGTTGCTAAACTTTTAATCATTTTATCGAAATTCGATTCTCAATATCCCGGAGTTCATAACCTTCTTCAAATATGATGTTCTGGATCTCTATATGCTTCAGTCATTAATATTTTTATTAAAATTATTTTAATAAATTATAGTATTTTTATTTCTTTTGTAAAATTCAAATTATTAGCAATAAAAAAGAGTATTAAATTTATAATAAATTTAATACTCTTTTTTTGTTGTTCAAATGGTGTCAATGGGTGGATTTGAACCACCGACCGCAGGGATATGAATCCTGTGCTCTACCCCTGAGCTACACTGACAAATTTATTTGAGGTAGTGAGTTTATATTCATTTCGAAAAAAAAGTCAAATTATTTTTCATTTAGTTTTGACATAATACCTTTATTATATAAAATACATCAGCTTTCTATATATAGATATAGAAAACATTTTTTTTATTCCTTCCAAAAACTATTTTTTGGATATAAACCATAGGTATAACATGGCAAACTATGAACTAATGTTTATTGTTGATCCTGCTCTAAGCGAAGATCAAAGAAATGAATCAATTAATGAATTAAAAGCATTATTTGAAGCTAATGAAATTAAAATTGAAAAAGAAGAAGTTATTGGAGACAAAAAACTTGCTTATAAAATTAATAAATCAGACAGAGGTTTTTACTGTTTATACGATTTAGAAATGGATGGAACTTTAATTAATAAAATTTCTCCTACTATAAATCTAAACAGATCTATCTGGAGATATATGTTTACTAAAACACAAGCATAATTAAATAAAATACTGAAAGTAAATTTTTTAAAACTAACTTGAAGAGAAGATGAGAACCGTTAATAAAGTTACCCTTATCGGGAATGTTACTAGAGATCCAGCTGTAAAAACAACTGAGTCTGGTAAAAAAATGGCATTATTTACTATTGCTACTAATAGATATTATAAAACTGCTGATTGAGAAAATAAATCTGAATCAGAATTTCATAATTGTGTAGTTTGGGGAAATCTAGCTGAAAGAGTTGAAAAATTTTTAGTGAAAGGAAAACTTATTTATGCTGAAGGAAGATTAAGAACAAGAGTAATTGATAAAGACGATGGTACAAAGTTATATAAAACTGAAGTAGTAATCTCTCATTTGATTTTCTTAAATAAAAAATCTGACTTTGATGGAATTGAAACTGAATCTGACTTAATGGAAGATGATGACGATAAATTCTAAAACACATATTTTCAAATATGTAATAAATTATCAAGTAAAATAACTTGGTTAAAAATCCAAAATTTATATTTAAACACTTTGTACACATGGCAAATAAAGCACCATGTCCATTAGCTGGACTAGACATTGATTATAAAAATGTTGAACTATTAAAAAAATACACTACTAAATTCGGTAAAATCGTACCTAGATATTACTCAGGTGTATCTTTAAAAAATCAAAAAAAATTAGCGAACGCAATTAAAAAAGCTAGAGTTATGGCTCTAATTCCTTTCGTTAAAAAATTCGATCCAAACTTCGAAGGGTAATTCTTTGAATAAAAAAACCTATCTCAATTGAGATAGGTTTTTTTATTCTTTTGTTTTTCAAAAAACTACAATGTTATATTATCAATTATATCGTTAACTTCTAATTTAGTCTTATGTAATTCGACTAATGCATCTTCTTCAAACCCAGCTAATAAATTCTTATCAATATCATTAAATAATGAAATATTTCAATTTAGATTCATTCATATTAAATAATCTTCACTTGAAGAATCAGTGTATTTTAAAATACTTCCTTCACATATGGATAAAGTGTATAGAGAAGGATATTTTTTCTTAAAGTCTACTATAGGTATTAAATTTTCTCTTCATTCATATATATCTGATTCATTAATTTTTTTTCACATATTATTCAATACTTAGTAGTAATAAAACACATTATAAAGTATAATTTATATAATTCAAATCATCGAAAAATAAACTTTACATTTAAGCATTTATCCCTATACTCCTCTTGTTTTAAAATCTTGGTTAGAACCATGAATTTTAAGTATATATTTTAAGTAATTTTTATGTCATTTAGAAATATTGCAATTATTGCCCATGTTGATCATGGTAAAACTACTTTAGTAGATGAATTATTAAAAGCTGACGATAACTTTGATGCTAGAGTTGGTATTGAAGAAAGAGCTATGGATAGTAATGCTCAAGAACAAGAAAGAGGTATTACTATTTACTCAAAAAATACAGGTATTACTTACAAAGGTAATAAA
>Ga0233426_10004634_pt1 | contig 10227 bp, 9 predicted proteins | sample SI_118_April2016_6_FD_179875 | JGI IMG/M metagenome (GOLD analysis project Ga0233426, IMG submission 179875) | Seawater microbial communities from Saanich Inlet, British Columbia, Canada - SI_118_April2016_10_MG | ecosystem: Environmental > Aquatic > Marine > Inlet | place: Canada: British... | reverse complement strand
TTAAATTCAGCTGTATATATCTTTTGTTTTTTACTCATCTTATAGATCCCTAAATGGTGTAACTTATTTTAACTGTTTAGGAACTAGATGCTAAATTTTATTGTCTTAAAATGTAGTGGCATTATAACCTATGCAAAAAAGGACTAAATTCGCTAGGATAGAACTATATATAGTAGGGTAAAGTGGTCTGACTAAAAATCCGATAATAATTGATGCAACATAAAGCAGTATTGGTATGTATCTCATAATCCATCCTTAGAAAGATAAAACGCACCACCGAATAATAGGTTATAGCTACCAGTTTAGACCATTTTTTGCTCAAACAACAATGATTGAGTGTTTTAAACAGACTATATTAACCCTAATAATTATCGTAATGAGTGAGGGATTTTAAAACAGGAGTAAAAGTTGTTGGCTGTTTGTTTTGCAATCAGCTCTTCACTCTCTCCTCTTAGCTCGCTAATATATTTAGCTACATACCTGACTAACGCTGGATGGTTTTGCTTTCCTCTAAAAGGAATCGGGGCGAGGTAGGGAGAATCTGTTTCAATCAATAATCTATCTAGTGGGACCTTTTTAGCCACTTCCTGGACTTGTGTAGCATTTTTAAACGTTACGATTCCAGATAGAGAGATATAAAATCCTAAATCTAATGCATCCTTAGCCATGTCCCATGATTCAGTAAAGCAATGCATTACTCCACCAATTTCTGATGCGCCCTCTTCTTTTAAAAGTCGAATGGTATCATCGACTGCAGCGCGGGTATGAATGATTAAAGGTTTAGATGTGTTTTTGGACGCTTGAATATGCGTTCTAAAGCGTTGACGTTGAAGGACTTTGTTCTCTTCATCTTCCGTACGAAAATAGTCGAGTCCAGTTTCGCCTATGGCAATACATGAGGGATGGTTTGATAGTTCAATTAACTTATCTACGTCAGGTTCAGGTTCTGCTGAGGCATTGGGGTGAACTCCTGCGGAGATATAAATATCTGAGTATGTATCAGCTATTTTATATAAAGTTGGAATGTCTTCTAGCTCAATGCAAACACAAAGCATACGAGACACCCCTGCTGTTCTGGCTTCTTCAAGCAGTTGATCTAGGGATAGATTCAGTGCTTCTAAATCTATACTGTGTAAGTGACAGTGTGAGTCTATTAGGTTTGGTTTTGTCATATTTATTTCTTTGTTGGTTTGTTATCAAAAAACAGGGTATGTCAGTATGGTTTTTCCTCATCCGTAAGGGACCCTCATCTGCCCAGCCCTCATCCGTCGCTGCGCGCCACCTTCTTCCAAAGGGAGAAGCATAAACATGGTTTCCCCTCTCCCGTATCGGGAGAGAGTGCCCGAAGGGCGGGTGAGGGTAACATCGGTAAACACATCCACTATGTTAACTGCCCTCTACAAGCCTTAACTTTACATAATCCAATAATAAATCTTCAATAGACAACAGTTGATTAACGCTTAATGAGTTGTTTAACTTTTTTCTTAATACGCATAGTTTATCATTCAAGGTAAATAATGCCATTGGGGTTAATTGCTTAGACAAGTATTCTAATTGCTCTGTTGTGCTTTGTTCTTGATTAGGAGATACATAATAATGACCGTGTATTAATTGGGCATTAATCAAATAAAAGCCCCACAGTAGGTCATCAAGCATGACATCTTTCCACTTAGCACTCATGGCACAGATATTTTGCTTACCAGAAAACAAATCAACCAAGTCCGTTAACAGATTAGTCGTATCACCAAATAGTTTTGAGCGACTACTGTCCTTGTCGTATAAGTGAATGTGATTAAGTATCGCGGTATCAACTTGATCTTTAAATACATATTTCTGACAACGACTCATAACGGTAGCGGGGAGATTATGCACTTGTTCGGCTAATAACATAAATAAACTATGTTTAGGTGGCTCTTCTAATACTTTTAATAATGCATTGGCAGCGGCTTGATTCATTTTACAAGCACGATGAATCACAATAAATCGGTGTGTTGTACATTGTGGTGTCTGGTAGATATTTTGTTGTATATCTCTGATTTGATCTACTTTAATGGCTTTATCTGGGCTTTCTTGCGTTACAAACTGCAAGTCAGGATGTGTCCCTTCTTGTATCATCACGCACTGGCGACAAGTCCCACATCCGTTAGAAGATATGCAATAAAAATTAGCTATACAGTCCTTGGCAAAAGATATTAAATCAACAGGTTGCGCCCCCACAAGTAGTATAGACTGAGGCAGATGCTTATTCACAAACATTGGCTTTAATGTCTCGAGCATTTGCAGTTGTGGTGAGTGTTGTTCAACCATTGAGGACATTTGCATGTTGCTCCAAATAATGTTCTAAGGCATTGCGTATGTCCGTATGCACTATCTTTATTGGCCTTCCAGCATCGATGACTACAACGTTGTCCATCGCTTTAATATGCTGGTGGTAGCTGTGGTAAACATCTTGAAAAAATGACAATGCTTCTTGCTCAATCCTATCGGTTTTACCACGCATTTGTGCACGCTTTAATCCCCTTTGAGGCAATACATCCAGAAAAATGACTAGATCTGGCTTAAAACCCTGCATACAAAAAGTAGATAATTGCTGTATAAATGATTTATCCATTTTTCGTCCACCGCCTTGATACGCAAGTGTGGACAATTCATAACGATCACCTAAGACCCAATTACCCTGGTTGATTGCTGGTTTTATAACTTGTTCCATCAATTGTATGCGTGCTGCATAAAGCAACAACAATTCTGTACGGGGATCCATTGGCTCGGAGGGGTTTATTTCTTTAATCAATGAACGAGCCACTTCACCAAAACGAGTACCACCCGGTTCTCTTGTGAGGGTTAGCCCAGGAACTTTGGAGGTCAAAAAAGATCGGATGATTTTTAGAGCCGAAGACTTACCTGCACCTTCGAGCCCTTCTACAGCTATGTAGTGACCACGTTCATTCATTTTATATTCCAAATTGTGTTGTTCGGACTGCTTGCTTACAACCTGGGTGATATATCAACAAAAATACCAGGTAAACTTAGATTATCTATTTTACACAAGTTATAGCCAACCACAATGTCATCTATTGAAAGTAAAGGGAGTATACAATTATTACATAAATGAATAAACGAAGGGATGAGGGCTCACGCAAATCCCCAAGATTGAGGCAAATATTAATGTTGTGAAGTGTTAGGTAGGCTGGTGCTGAGCAAAGCGAAGCCCAGCATGAGGTAGCCTGAATAGCTCTACATGCAGTGAAGCATGCTGGGCCTCACGGCACGAGCCTACAATAAAAATATTTAACGAAGAGGTTGGGGCTTTGTATGATCCCTGTTATAGGTATTTTTTTATAGCCTGCTTTTGCTCTTCATAAGTCCTAGAAAATTCATGTGTACCATCACCTTTCGCTACAAAATAAATATATTGATGGTGCTCAGGGTTTGCTGCTGCATAAATTGAAGAACGACTCACCATCGCGATTGGTGTTGGTGGCAGACCTCTGTATTTATATGTGTTGTAAGGCGAGTCTATTTTTAGGCCCTTCCTCGTTAGCTTACCGCTATATTGCTCACCTAGTGCATAAATAACCGTTGGGTCGACCTGAAGCCGCATATGCTTATTAATACGATTCATAATCACACCAGAGATTATTTTTCTTTCATCGGCTGAAGATGTTTCTTTTTCTAATATGGATGCTGCTACTAATAACTCGTATGGTGATTTGTATGGAACGTTGGGATCACGATGAGCCCAAGCTTGATTTAACACTTCTGTTAAAGCTAGATTCGCTTGACGAATAAGCGCCCTACTGCTGCTACCCGCTTCATATTGATAGGTATCCGCCAACAATAAGCCTTCATCGCTTTCGTGACCACTTGGAATAACAGTCCAATCATCTTTAGCATAACTTAAATATGGGGCATGTTTTAATTGTTCAATGACTTGTCTTTGGGTTGTACCTTCGACGATGGTAATCTTTTGCTTTAACACATCGCCCAATGTCACTTTATGAATAAACTGAAGAGGTGTTTCACCGGGAAGTATTTGATATATTCCAGCATGCAATTGATGCGACACGCCTTGATAACGAATTAATGCCAAGAGCAATGAGCCATTATCTAATAGTTGTTGTTTTTGTAGCGCATGAACGAGTTGGGTTGCAGAAGTGTTTTTTTTATACTCAATCAAAATGGGTTGTTGAGTTTTAGATAGCATGGGTACTTCACTAATACGATATAACCCTACTCCAAGTACGACTATTAAGCAGTAAACTAAGGATGCAGTAAGAATATAAATATATTGGGCAGGTTTTCGTTCCATTTCAACCACGTAAATACGATGTAGGCCTGGCTGACCGGCATGGTGTTTATTATTGTACCTTGCCATGCTGGGCTTCACTGCGTTCAGCACCAGCCTACATGTTATTTGTTATAATAGTGCTTATTTAGCCTGTCTATACTTTTTTAAATATCAAGCTTCCATTGGTACCACCAAATCCTAACGAGTTACTTAAAACGTAATTTATTTCTCGTTTTTGAGGTGTATGAGGCACAAAGTTTAGGTCACAGCCTTCGTCTGGATTATCTAAATTAATTGTTGGTGGAGCTACTTGATCTCTAATCGCAAGAATACTGAATATGGCTTCAACAGCACCCGCAGCCCCCAATAAATGGCCTGTCATCGACTTTGTTGAGCTAACACATAATTTATAAGCATGGTCACCGAATACTCGCTTAATGGCTTTAGACTCATTCATATCGTTTAAATACGTAGATGTACCGTGTGCATTAATATAATCGATTTGTGATGGGTCAATGCCTGCATCTTTAATGGTTAATTCCATGCCTCTAGAAGCACCATCCGCATCTGAGTCAGGAGCTGTAATATGATATGCGTCACCGGACATACCAAACCCTGCGACTTCAGCATATATTTTGGCACCACGCGCTTTAGCTTTCTCATACTCTTCTAATACAAGTACGCCAGCACCCTCACCCATAACAAAACCATCTCTATCTTTATCCCAAGGGCGAGATGCCTTTTCTGGCTCATCATTTCTTTTAGATAAAGAGCGTACTGCCGAGAAGCCTGCTAGACAAAGTGGCGTTGTAGTCATCTCTGCACCACCACAAACCATAACGTCTGCATCACCATATGCAATCATTCGGGCTGCTAAGCCGATATTATGTGTACCAGTAGTACAAGCCGTTACAACGGAAATATTAGGACCTTTTAACTGATGCTTAATTGAAATCTGGCCAGCAACCATATTGATGATGCCTGCAGGTATAAAGAAGGGAGAAACTTTACGAGGACCGCCATTTAACAATTTTTCTTGGTTATTTGTTATGGTTTCTATGCCACCAATACCAGCACCAACTGCGACACCAGCTCTTTCTGACGATGCGCCATCAAGGTTAAGATTTGCATCTAACATGGCTTCATCAGCTGCAACCATGCCGTACTGAGTAAAGACATCCATTTTACGGGCGTCTTTCATTGGCATGTAATCTTCAGGATTAAAATCTTTTACTTTAGCCCAAATTTTGGTTGAGTATTCTTCGGTATCAAATGACTCAACACGCCCAACACCACTTTTACCAGTTAGTATATTTTCCCAAGACTCTTCGACTGATTTGCCTACAGGTGTGACCATACCCATACCAGTCACAACTACTCGCCGCTTATTATTCAATGGAAACTCCTCAGCATCACTCTAAACGTCAATCCCCAGGAAGCAATTTGAGTAGCCTAATGCTAATACGAGAATAATGACCCGAGCTAATCTATAGTTATGAAGACTGAGCAAGCGCTTTTCGCTTAATACTTACTTCAAATCTTATAATATACTCAGGCCAGTATTCTCGTACGGTAAATAACTAGTATTACCAGCTTCCCAACAACATTAAGAAATTACGCTTCTTCTTTATTTAAATTAGCTTCGATATAATCAATAGCTTCTTGAATGGTAGTAATTTTTTCTGCTTTTTCATCAGGAATTTCAGTTTCAAACTCTTCTTCTAAAGCCATTACTAGCTCAACGGTATCAAGCGAATCCGCACCTAAGTCATCAACAAAAGAAGCATCATTTTTTAACTCGTCTTCTTTAACACCCAACTGCTCAACAACTATTTTACGAACTCGATCTTCTACTGTGCTCATAACTTTATTTTCCTCTTTCAGTTATAAAAAATGCATTACAAACTCAAATACACGTGAACTTGTAACAGCTTATAAATAATTTCCGGTAGTTTATTCTATTCTTCAAATAACGCAAGCCTATTGGTTTTATTTGAGCATTATTCAATTGTTACTTTATAAAAACTTGGTGCAACTTCTTTTAAACAACCAAATTGTATCATATATTTCTATTTATTTAAATAAAATACTTTTGGTTTGTTTTTTAAACCATTTGTTGTTTTTTTTAAATCCCATGATGCTGTTTTTGTAAATTAACCATTGTATTTTGGATACAAATACAAATAAATTCAACCATGCTTAGTTCATGTACATACCACCATTCACATGAACAGTTTCGCCAGTAATATACTTAGCACCATCAGAGGCAAGAAAAGCTACCGTCTCAGCGATATCATCAACCTCACCCAAGGTCCTTAGCGGAATCCGTTTAAGCATTTCTTCTTTAACCATGTCAGGAAGTGCAGCAGTCATATCGGTATCAATAAAGCCTGGTGCAACAACGTTAACAGTTATTTTACGGCTACCTATTTCTTGGGCAAGAGACTTTGAAAAGCCAACCAATCCCGCCTTTGCTGCAGTATAGTTGCATTGGCCTGAATTGCCACTTGAGCCTACAACTGAACCAATACTTATAATTCGACCCCATCGAGCTCTAAACATTGATTTTAAACACGCTTTACTCATGCGATAGACAGAGTTCAAGTTGGTTTCTATTACATTAAACCATTCGTCATCATCCATGCGTAACAATAAATTATCGCATGTGATTCCAGCATTATTTACTAAAATGCCTGGTAATTTTTCTTGATCAGAAAGCGTCGTCATGACATCTTCAACACTCTCCTTTTTGGTTACATCAAGTACAATACCATGGCCTTCCAATTGTTCTTGTTTGAAATAGGCACTGATGGCTTCAGCCCCTTTTTCAGACGTAGCAGAGCCTATAACGTAGGCACCTTTTCTTGCAAGATTGAGGGCTACGGCTTGGCCAATACCCCGGCTAGCACCGGTAACAAGGGCAGTTTTATTAGATAATGGTTTCATAATTCTTTCCTCTACAAATTGTATGCACCTAACGTTTTGTCCAAACTGGTTTGATCGTAGATGCTCATTGCTGTCAGCGACTTATCTATTCTTTTAACGAGCCCACTTAATACTTTTCCAGGACCGCATTCGATTACTTGCTCTATACGGTTTGATTTCATCTGTTGAATGGTTTCCACCCAACGTACGGGTTTATATAACTGTTCCTTTAATAAGGATTTAATTTGCTCTGGCGATTCATAAATACTTAAATTTACATTACTAACAACTGGTACTTGGGGTGTTTTAAATTCTATTTTTTCTAGGGCATCTGCATATTGGACTGCAGCTTCATCTAAAAGATGGCAATGACAAGGAACACTAACCGGTATGACTTTTGCCATTATTGCACCAGCTTGTTCTGCTAAAGAAACGGCTTTATTAACAGCTTCTGTATGTCCTGCAATAACAACCTGACCAATCGCATTATAGTTTGCGCAAGTCACTTGAAATTCATTTGTACTCGCTTGCTTGCAGAGTGCTTGAACCATGTCATCTTCCAGACCAATTACAGCGGCCATTGCACCTTGGCCCAAAGGGATGGTTTCTTGCATCAAACGTCCGCGAGTGGCGACAAGCTCTGCTGCATCAGACAAATCTAGCGATCCTGAACACACTAAAGCTGCATATTCACCGAGACTATGTCCGGCCATCATGGCTGCAGGTATACTTTTCTGGCTTTGAAGTACTTGGTATACAGCTACATCGGCTGTAAGCATGGCGACTTGGGTGTGTTCCGTTTGGTTTAGTTTATCCTCAGGCCCATATTGTACCAACTCCCAAAGATCATACCCAACGCGATCGGACACAGATGAGAACAGTTCCTTAACCAAAGCTGATTGGCTCGATATATCATTTAGCATACCAATGGATTGAGAACCTTGACCAGGAAAGACAAAAGCAGTTGATTTCATAATGATTTATCCCTAATAAGCGAAGACTTAGTATCGAATAACCATAGCACCCCAGGTCATTCCCCCTCCAAATGATTCTATTAATAATAAGTCGCCACGCTGAACGCGACCTTCTTTAATTGAATAGTCAAGAGCTAGTGGAATAGAAGCTGCTGAGGTATTGCCTTGATTTTCGATGGTGACGACAACTTGCTCCATTGGAAGTTGAAGTTTTTTAGCAATGCCTTGAATAATACGTATATTAGCTTGGTGTGGAACGAGCCATTTAATGTCGGATTTATCAAGGTTACTGGCTTCTAGCACCTCATCAACGATATCGCCCATTATGTTTACAGCGATTTTGAAAACTTCATTCCCTTTCATGCCAATCTGGGATTTTTTCCCATCAACTTGTTGAGTAGCGTAAGTTAACAGTTTGCCTTCATCGTAAGATGAATGTAGGACCGTTCCCATAATACCTGGGGCATCACCTGCACTTAAGACTGCTGCACCTGCACCATCACCAAATAAAACGCAGGTTGATCTATCTGACCAATCAACAGCACGTGACATGCTTTCACTACCAACTACCATCACATGTTTGGCGGCACCAGATTTAATATATTGATGTGCGACATCCATGGCATAAACAAACCCACTACATGCAGCGCTGATGTCAAAGGCTGGTATGGTTCTTGATATATTTAAAGCGCGCTGAACATGACATGCCATGCTTGGAAAAAAATGATCAGGGGTACACGTAGCAACTACGATTAAGTCTATGTCATCAGCATTAAGACCTGAAGCTTCAAGTGCTTTAGTCGCGGCTTGACCGGCCATATAAGACGTCGTTTCATGCTCAGAGGCAACTCGACGACTTCGAATACCTGTTCTTGAAAATATCCAATCGTCAGTTGTATCCAATTTGGTTTCAAGCGATTTATTGGTAACAGAATGATTCGGCAGATAACTACCAGTACCACTAATGACTGCATTTGTCATAACAACAATCCTTCGTTAATGAAGTCAGCGATTTGGTTACGCACCAAATCAACTACATTGTGTTTAACTTGCAAGACGGCCTCTTCAATCGCATTTTCAAAAGCGATTTCTTTGGCGCCACCATGACTTTTAACCACGATACCATTTAAGCCTAACATGCTCGCACCATTGTATCGAGCAGGATCAATTCTTTTCTTTAAATGAGATAGGGCAGGGTATGCAAAGATGCCAATTAATTTAGCCAACCAATTACGTGTAAATGACTCTTTAAGAACGGATAACATTAGTTTAGCAAGCCCTTCGCTTGCTTTAAGCGCTGTATTACCCACAAAGCCATCACAAACGATTAAGTCTACGTCACCAGAGTAAAACTGGTCACCTTCAACATAACCGATGTAGTTCATCACTTTGCATTCAGCCAGTATATGGGCTGTTCGCTTAACTTGGTCATTGCCTTTGATTTCTTCAACACCGATATTCAACAGACCAATTTTAGGTTTGGGTTTTTTATCTTCTGCTTGAATAAGCGCCGAACCCATGATGGCAAATTGAAATAAGTGCTCAGCACATGAATCAACATTAGCACCCAAGTCGATTACCCTTGTTCTACCCGTAAGTGTGGGCAGCTCGGCAATGATTGCGGGCCTATCGATGCCTGGTAAGGTTTTTAAAACAAACCTTGCTGTTGCCATTAAAGCACCAGTATTTCCAGCGCTTACACAGGCTTGTGCGTGACCATCTTTTACCTGATTAATTGCAACGCGCATTGAGGAATCTTTTTTATTACGCAAGGCATGTGATGGCAGCTCATCCATCGCTACAACTTCAGAGGCAGCGATGATCTCCAACTGGGAAGACTCTGACTGCCCATGTTTTTTGAGCTGTCTTAAAATCTTCCCTTGGTCACCGACCAACAAAAGTTTTAAATCAGGATTTTTTTTTATCGCGCGAATACATGCAGGGATAACGACAGGAAGTCCGTGATCTCCGCCCATCGCGTCAATAGCAATGGTAATGTTATTCAAGGACATTACTCGTCTTCGTATACGTTTTCTGTTT
>Ga0233426_10004633_pt1 | contig 10227 bp, 11 predicted proteins | sample SI_118_April2016_6_FD_179875 | JGI IMG/M metagenome (GOLD analysis project Ga0233426, IMG submission 179875) | Seawater microbial communities from Saanich Inlet, British Columbia, Canada - SI_118_April2016_10_MG | ecosystem: Environmental > Aquatic > Marine > Inlet | place: Canada: British... | reverse complement strand
TGAACGATGATATCATGAAGTATGAATATATTACACAACTTTCACATCGTAACATGGAGACCTATTTTCATTCTCAACGAGCGATGTTTACTGTAAAACGTATCCACGATATTATTCGAATCCTCAAGATGAATGCTCCGACAATGATCTTTCGCAAATTCGTTGTCTCCGCACTCGCAAATCGATCAATTCACGAAGATTCAATGGGTAATACCACCATGCAACTATTACACAAAGCCACGAACGGTGATGTTTATGATCTGGAATTCGTGACCATTGAAGATCTACCACATGTTGGTACAGCTTCCCGACGAGGTGTTCTAAGTCTCTTACGAGAGTTTTGTGACTATTGTAACGAACATGAACAAGAAAATTCTGGATACCGATACCGATTAACTTTATAATGATAGTACACGTACGATTCCCAAATAAAAATATTTTTATTAAAATATTGTTTCATTATAATAAATTAACAATTATAACTAATCATGGGATGTGAACGTTGTAATGTTTGTGTTGAAAATGTACTATGCACAGATTTAAAGAATTGTAGAATATTAAATGATATTTACACTTTTGTACATTCACATAATCAAGGAATTGACATATCAATTTTCCAACCCAACCACCAAATGTAGATATTTTTATTTTTATTTTTATTTTTATTTTTATTTTTATTTTTATTTTTATTTTTATTTTTATTTTTATTTTTATTTTTATTTTTATTATAACACAATTATTCTGCATTTATTGAATCATCAACAAAATTAAATGATTCAATAGACATGTTTCGTGATATTGTGTGTTTTTGTTGTTTACTGGGATTATCTGTATAATTGTGAACATCTGTGTTGGTTGCTGTTTCTTCTTGTAGAACTTTTTTTTTCAATATCAGTTGAAGTATGTGACCGATGTTATTATTTGTTTTTTGAATAGATTGGAGAATTATTTTCAGTAGTTCCAAGACATTTTCTTCACCCAGACATTCTTTTTCTAGTATATTTTTATTATCATTGTGACGTATTTCTTTTTTTGACTTACTTTTGACCATAAACGGATCTGATATAATATTACTTTCATGTACTTTTATACAGATACCATATGGTTGATTATTATATCGATACGAAACACACGTTATACGAAAAAATACATCTATACAAGAGGGTTTGGTAATATTAATAGAACCCTGTACATCTAAAATATTTTGGTCTGGACATAATTTCCATTGTCCAGTAATATTGTCTAGAAGCATTAAACTTAAACACAGATCCGTGTTTGTGAGCGAATGTTTGGAACAAAATTGTATGTGCATATTATTTCGTTTACCACCGATATCATCTTTGTAGAATACGTTGATGGGGTGTTTCAAAATTGTTAACATTTTTTTTTTAATCAAGGTACATAAATAATAGTATTCACTTTCTTTTTAATACACCACATGAACAAACTAAAAGTAATAAACACAAACAAAACAAATATCAATATTTATCCTTAAAATCAGCATTCATATTATATAATATAGTATGAACATGTATTTGTATAGATGTTAATCGTATAATAATGTTTGAAAGATGTACTTTGTTATCATCCGAAAGTTCATTGTATACGTCAGTACCATTTCCAACCAGTGCAAAACATGATTTAAATCCAGCCCTTGTTAATATGTTGTGATACTGTTGTATCGTATTTTGATACGCTGACTGAAATGCATATTTTTTTCTTTTCAAAATATTTTCAATACACATTGTAAGCAACCAAATCGTTCTATTTAACCATAAAATATGCATAATAACAGATTTTGTTCGATGTTTACATTTTTGAATGTTATTATGATGGTACAATAGTTCAGCATACAATAATTGTTTTATTGTTGTATGTGAAGACAATCGACTGTTACGTTCGTTTGTCAAATTGTTTATACTTTTGTTCAGGTCACCCGAAAGTTTGTCCACAATCAATCTATTTAAAAAAATATGTGTATATAACGTTTTAAAAGTACTTACTAAACGAACATAATCGTTAACTAAAATATAATGTTCCTTTTCTATATTTATTTTGTCTATCACTTTTTGAACATCAGTAATCCATTGTTTTAACATTCTTTTTTTTAATGTATGTTGTAAACAAGTATTATTATTTCTTGTTGCAGAAAATAGAGTTTATATATTTTCGCACGAATTGAAGTTTGTTAGTTTTAACAAGCCGTTGTGTGCCCATGTTAATATTATAATAATTATCAATTATAGACGGAACAGTTTCTTTTACAACCGTTTGAAGAATGATCGTGTATGATGGTTCGACGTCTAAATTGTTTATCATGGATTTCAAATGTTGGACAACGTATTCTTTTTTTGCATGTCCAGAGGATAAATTTGATAGTGATTCTGCACGTTTCATAAGTAAAAAAACCAAAGATGGAATCGAGGATACTGTTATTAACGATGTTCTGTTATTTTCATCAATCATCATATATAAGGTAATTGACATCATACACTTTTATTTTTCAAAGAGTATATTCTATATAATTTAATAGGTTATTTCTCTGAACAAAACGACCATCAACATCGTTTGTATATAATTTATAATTCATCAAATTCGAACATGATGCAACATATACCATCGTATGTCCAACTTATTCAATTTCAGGGAATGTTGAAAAAGAACTATACAGCATGCATCTCACTGTTGCAACCGTTACTAGAATATAGAGATGTTATTCACAATAATGTGGATATTGGAACACTTTTTCGATGTTTTGTACAAATAATGGATACGGACAATGATAGTGAACAGTTAGAAATTATTATTCTTCTATGTCAAATTGTTCAAAACTCCCAAAACTATATTCTCGGTCCATTTAATGTAAAACCAGTTTTGATTGCTGCAATAGCAGGTCATTACAATACAGTTGTGTGTTTGTTACAAAACGGTGGTGATGCAATAAAACCGTACGAATTGTTTGAACACTTATACGAAATGGAGTTGTCCATCGGTATGTTAATATTACGTACGATAAAAAAACATATACATGATCCATGTATTATAAACGTTGTTGGAAACTGTATATCAAATAATAATATTCATATATTAAAACTTATTGCAGAAACATACCCGACAAAGTATACAACTATTACAGGATCAACAGAATGTCAACAACTCATCCACAACATGCAATATGGACCAGTATTTGTACCCACGGACCGTTTCTTTACCAATGTTAATGTTGAGTTAGATCCGTTTCTTATGACTATAGAAAGAGAGATGTTTTCATATACATATGTTAGTTTATTGTTGAAACGATATTTAAATCAATTCGTGTCTTATCATCGTGTATCAGAAAGTATTATGTCGAATATATTTGTACCAAACACCGATCAGTCCATACATGTTATGTTTGAGAGTATTCATGAGTGGTGGTTTTTTGTTCACAATTTGATAGTAAAATAATTCTCTTTTTTACATTATAAGAAAATATATGAATGTTAATACCGATGAAGAAAACAATTTTGTTGTATGGTTGAGTTTACAAATGAAACATACAACAGCAAAAGATCGTGCTCGAACATTACGTCGATTATGTAATAAAGATAAACGTTTGAAACGTTTATTAGTAGAGAATGATGATGAAAAGGATTTACTTGATTATATTATAACTCATATTATTAAACAAAACAAAACTTTTAAACATTTGTACACAACAAAGAAATATGGTCATCGTAACCACGTTGATTATGATCATTCGGTGTTAGAGTCCTCATCTGAGGAATCTGGTGAGGACGAAAATGATGATCATTCGGTGTTAGAGTCCTCATCTGAGGAATCTGGTGAGGACGAAAATGATGCAGACGACGATGAAATTAATGATGATACGGAATCTACCAACACAACGTCAATGAAAATAGTTGCTATGGTTTGGTATCGTAAATTTCTCGGGAAACATTATCAAGATCTAGAAAGATTAAAAACGGTTCTATTGTTACAATCCAGACATATTGAACAATCAACCATAATATCAAACATATATATACACATGCCAATATTACGACAATATAATCAATTGATATCCTATTTACAATTTCATCAAATTCATGTGGATGCAATTTTAACAGAATATTTTAATATAACAACCATGATCAATATTAATATGTCAGTATTTCAAAAAACATGTTTCCACTACATTCAACCATTTCTATATTTAACGTTTCTATTGTGTGAAAGACCGGTTGACCATCTCACATATTTACAATTTTTTAACAGTGACAATACGGCATCCTTAGCATCAAACCGGTACACACTTACACGAGATGAAATTCATCTTTTACGATCACGATCAAAAATACAAAAGTTTATTTATAACAGTGAGAATGATAGAAAAGATTGGAAAAAGTATACTCGTTTATACATTGATAACAATGGTGACATATTAATTTGTTTCATTGTGAAAGGTACACATACAAAACACAATATATATCGTATACAGACGTATGTACCAAACCATACGTTAGCATGGTATATATATGTGTACGCATGTATTCGTAAACGTTTCAATATATCAAAAAAATCGTTGTCTGTGTTTACTGGTCCAAGAAATGGTAAATGGGTTACTAAATTAAAGGATATTAAAAATATGCTCCTGCATGAACCAATAGTACAACTTCGACAACACAATCATAACGAACGTGTAACAAATATTTTATCCTATCTTCATTTGCGTACAACACGTAGTCATAAACGGTTTTATAGTACAATTAAACTATTATGGTTTATTACAAAACTATATAGTAACAAATCGATCAATGACAATAGTTCTATATATATTCCCATGTTAAAACATATTCACACATACGGTACAGAAGCAGAACTAGGTTTTGTTACATCCTCACATATGTCAAAATATTACAATGGTCCACAGTGGTTAATAAGTATTGGAGATGCTGTTGATTGGTGGTCTGATATATTTCAAATAGATCATAACAAATATAATAATGACACATTACCCTATAAAATAAAATCAATACTACCACTACAACATCGGCAAGAATTTATGTATCATACATGGAAAAACATCGTATCTACTTCTAACTGATACAGTTGTTTTGTTTTTAATGTTTGACGACCTTCCCAATCCGCATACGGTAACATCAGAGATGTTGGAAATGGTCCTTTGATTAATAGTTCAAACACAGACAATTTTATACATGTTGGAAATTCGTACTCTGGTGTATATTTTAACACTTCACACAAAACATTAGTTTTTGCACCGACCGAAATTAAATATTCAACAATGCACACATGACCATTGTCTACTGCACGATGAAGTGGTGTTGCACCAGTAACAGTTGTATCATGAACAGTGTTTACATTATGACGAACTAATGTTTGTACACATTTCAAGTGGCCCACTGTACTACACACGTGTAACGGAGTCCTTCCGCTTGAATCTTTTACAGACGACGAAAACCCATCATATAAAAACAGTTGAAGTATTCTGTGTGAATCATACAAAACTATCACATGAAGTATTGATATTTCAATATAAGGTACACAGTGTACTCCCGTTTTGTCATCCTCCCATATATGAAACCATGTGAATGTACATAATTTTCCAGTGGTTTTGTGAACAAACCATTCTTTAAGTTGTTCTATTGTTGTATACTGTATCATTGTTTCGTCAATTTCTAAGAGGTTTAAAAATTCTACAGCATCATGTGATAATGTCTGAAGCAATATCTTGGTTCGTTTGTCTTTCATATCTTCGTATTTCATAATTACATTTTCCTTTGTACTACACCCCAAGTCTTCTTCTGATAAATAGTGTGAAATATCATAATCAAATTCTTCATCATAATATTGATCCTGATCCTGATCCTGATCCTGATCCTGATCCTGATCCTGATCCTGATCCTGATCCTGACTCGGAAGAATGGATACCCCAATGATTTTGTTCATAGTGTAATTTTTGCTCTGTTTTATTTATCGGTTGACTTGTCACAAGATGTACCACAAAAATCCTTTTTGACCCTTGTAAAAATTTCATGAAAATCTTTTTTGATGATGATATATGTAAATATATATAATACACGAAAAAAAAAATGTTATATTATTTATAAAAAATATATATAAAATTTGAAATCAATGGACAACACGAACACTTCTACGATTGATAAACAGCGACACTCAATATTAAATTCGTTCTATACTGCATTGCATGTGCTTATGACAGACTTGGTCAAATATTGTCCAGAGAATGATGAATTGTCCTTAAATTTAGAAAAAGTACACACAAATCAGTCATCAATGTCCTTTTCTCTCTTTGAAAGTTTGTCATCATCATTTACTAAAGACTTACTCGTTAATTTCTTGAATCGTGATGTTGACCAATTTTTTTCTGTTGATGATATGAATTCGTTCGTGACATTTATAGGTGGTCGTTGTGTCTATGATAAATTTGATGGTTCAATGGTTGAATTGTATTGGGGGACAGATGAAGAGCCAAGTTTAATCGGTAATTGTATACGTCACGGTATTACGTTACAAACAATTGATAAGAATTCGATGTTGTTGAATTCATGCATGAACATGTTTCCACACGCAGGAAGGAAAAACAATGATTCTATGAACTTGGGGTCTATAATGAAGGACCTTCAAGACAATGTGAAAACTGATGGTATGATCGATACTATTACACAATTAGTCAGTGATGAAAATGGTATACAAAATGCAGTTGATATGTTGCAATCTTTGTTAGTGAGTTCTACAATGAATACCACTGGTGCAAAATCATACAACAAAGATAAAGAGTCGACAAAAGATTCACTGCCAGAACCGGACATAATGGTGTATAATGAACAAGATGTACACACGGATGATGTGTTACCGTCGACAATTTTTAAAAAGGAAAACGATGTACGAAAGAAAGTTAATGCCGAAAAAAATGCAGAAATTCCAGCATCTGTTTCTGGATTGTTGGCACAAATGAACAATTATAATTTAGGCGAAATACAGTCAGAGTTAAAAGATGCTATTCAATCAGGTGAACTTAAAGAAATTGTAGACACGATGTGTGGTTCTATTGATCCTATGACTATGTTGCAGGGACTACAAAACGGTTCCGTTGATTTGTCACAATTTACAAATCAAAAATGAAGAATTTGATTATATTGTTTCCACATACAATTATCAGGAACAGTATATATGCAGTGAATTAAATACATAATGAATATACCTAGTAATAACCAAATACAAAACATAAAAAATGATAAGGAAGATGTTTTAGTTACGCCCGGACGGGATCCGTTGTTATAATAATGGTGTATGGTGTGTGGATGAGTTTTACTTTCTTGTGATAATGGAACTACCATTGGGTTCTTGTATTTATGTTTTAAGGATGGACTTGAAATTGGTGTTTCATTTAACCAACTTGATGTATTTTTATTCGGTATCATGTTTTTTTATATAATATACATATACGATATAATAATAATATATTACACCGTTTACATGATTAAAAAATTGTTTGCTTCTTTATCCGTTTTAAAAAATCGAACTTGTGTTTTGGTATCTAAAGAAGTAAACCAAGATGTAAATTTCTTTCGCAATTGATCTGGAAAAACAGAACATACAACAGCACATTTGTTGATATTTTGAAATATTGTTTTTTGTTTGTGCATAAAATTTGGAATTATAGGAAATTTTGAGAGTATAAACTTTATGTTGGGTACTTTATGAAACGTTTCTATTGTTTTTTCCATGTTATATAAAAGATCTTTTTTGTATTTTACAAAGGAGAATATACGTTTTTGTATAGTGATTGTCAAAATTGAACCTTCAGAGTTAACACCTATAGTATATGACATTTCTTTTATTTTTATATACGACTACTACGATATATGTTTATGAAAAACGGAAGGGGTAATTTATTTCATTGATATTGTTTCAAAAACATAGAAAGATCATGTAGTGATGGAAACACGGGACCAAACGGTCCTTTTAACACAAGTTCATTCATTTTGAGGGGACATATGTCAATATTGTCACTTTTATAATATAATGTATTATTTTTTAACCAAGCATAAGTTTCTTTATCCGGTTTCATATTTGCGCGTACCATATAATACAGATGTCTTAAAAAACGTGAGGTTTGAGTTATTGTTGTATATGGAATATTAGCATGTTTCGGTACATTTAACCATTCTGTTGTGTTGTGAACAACATGATATAAATGTTCAAATAATTGCATATTTATCGGTGGTCGTTTTTTTGATAACGGTATTCGAATAGATACTCTGGAATGTTGTTTATTTGCGACGTAACCATACGGGAAACCATTTGCACATAGTACAATTTGTCCATTTGTACTTTTCTTTATTACGGATTGTACACACAATGGTACAAATACACGTCCGCTACGAGGGATTGACTGTGTAATGATTTGATATGCTGTAGATGTTTGAAATCGTGACAACCATTGTACGTCTGCAGTGTATGTTAATGGAGTTGTACCATTGTCTTCAAAATAATATAAAATACGATTTATAATTTGTAGATTCTGTATATCGTCAAACGCGACGTGATACGTAGAATTTTTTTGTTTTCGGTTCCACCATGTTGGTGATAAGTGTCGTATATCTGTGTGAAAATGTGAAGGATGGACAATAGACAAACATAAGAAAAGCCGCCAGGGTGTCATGGGACCAATTGTAAACATTGTAGACCCACCACGCAAATGTGCAGTTGTATGTACACCATGATCGACCATCCACCGGCGTATACTACTACCTTCAACATGTGAATTATGATCTTGTAAATGTTTGTACAATTGGGTTGGTGAAAATGTATGAAATTGTGCATGTTCTTTTGTTCCACCTACCGGTTTAAAAACAATATATGGTAATGCTGACGAATATAATGATATTCCAAGAAATGATTTAATAGCTTCGTATACAAAGAATGCGATTCGTAATCCAGCACCAGTACAAACATGAGACCAAATACCACCACCGGATCTTGTCCAACTATGAACATGTGTACTTTGTATACATCCACCGTTCAAGGCTACTCGTGTTTGTGCTGTCAAAAATGGATCTAAAGAATCTTTACCACAATTCTTTTTTTGTTGAAATGTATAACGACGACCATCTTCTGTATCTACACGTAACGAGTTACAAATCGGACGAAGAATAATCATATCTGTTTGAGCCCAAATATTTCGACTATTGATCCATACTTCTTCTTGTTGTGATGTTCTGTTTGTTGTATGTTTACGATTATATGCAATACGCCGACGTGTGTTCGTACTCTTTGTAAGGTCAAATGCATTGTTTAATTGTTCATTAAACCAGTGTTGTGCACACGTTTCTAACATTGTTATTAATTCTGTACAGTTCAATATATGTTTGGGGATATCGGAAGTAGACCATGAATCAGTGTCTCTCTCAATAGGTATTTGTTGGATATTATTATTGTCATTAATGGTTTTACGTTTCATTCATATTTTTTATTTATTTACATAAAATATATATTTTTTGTTTATCTTTTTATTGATCTAATTAATAAAAAGTATGGAAAGGAAAATATGAATTGAATTGTGAAGAAAACAAAAACATAAACTATTAAAAGAAAAGAGTCGTATAAAATATGCAAAAACATGGACCTATTATAGTAGACATATTTGATATTGAAAAAGTACAACATTTACGTGATCAAATTATACAGTATGGGGAACAAGGTGTTCTTCATGAATTAGATACTGCGTTTTTAGAACCTGTTCGTGAGATAATTGAAGTTGCATCTGGACTTGTTATCGATGAAAATACGTTTAAAATACGGGTTCGTCCAAAAACAAAAGATGGATTATCTGAACATATTGACTTAGATTATGTTTTGAAATATTTACAACCTCCCAACAAATGTATTGTATGTCAAAAAACAATATCGATAAAAGATCGACAAAAACAAAAGGGTTTGCATTGGTGGAAAAAATGTCGAAAACCACCACGTGATCCACACAGTTTTACACTTGCAATCAATCTTAGTGAAATACCAATGTCAATTGTATCCTTTTCAAAACATCCAACAGTGAATGTTTCTCATAATGGTTCCAAACATATCGTTCCTGTGATGCACCGGACAACTAACATGATCCCATGTGTTTTACAACCAGGACAAGGTGTAGTTTTTTCAGCATGGATGATACATAAAAGTTCTCCAGAATCCTTGTTGGGCAAT
>Ga0233426_10004631_pt1 | contig 10231 bp, 11 predicted proteins | sample SI_118_April2016_6_FD_179875 | JGI IMG/M metagenome (GOLD analysis project Ga0233426, IMG submission 179875) | Seawater microbial communities from Saanich Inlet, British Columbia, Canada - SI_118_April2016_10_MG | ecosystem: Environmental > Aquatic > Marine > Inlet | place: Canada: British... | reverse complement strand
GGCAAAACAGAGTAATTATGTTCCTCGTGTAATTCTCGCACTTTCCTACTTAATGCTTTAACATCTTTTATCGTTGATAAAACAGGTGGTGTTTTTGTATACGGTATATGAAACCACTTTAAACCACCTTTTTTTACAATTACTTCAATAATTACTTTATTGTTTAAAAAATTCTCACTCTTTTCTGTGCTAAGAATATGAATTTCATAATTTAGTCTATTAAGATGGATTAAGTAAGGTAATACCTGCGACTGACCAAGTGGATCGGTTAAACCATCGTAAGAAATAAAGAGAATTCTATTTTTTCCCATGGGTTTAAATTTACTAACACCTTTTGACATAATTTATTCAATTATCTTAATTTTTATAATAATTGGATTTTCGAGTTCAATTGTTAATAAAAAAATTGCGTCAAAACCTTACTACAAAGTCTACAAAAAAGGCCTTTTTATAAAAATGTTGGGAGGCGTTTCTTTTTGTTTAATCTACGCATTATATTATAAAGGTGGTGATACCGTTAATTATTATCAAGGAGTTCATGCGATGTTTGAAGTTTTTAAAAACAACCCTTTCAAATATTTCGAACTGTTCTTCCATGAAAATGATGCATTCTCCCGAAATGCCTTTTATGAAGTAAAATCTTATGTTCCAAATTACATGTTTAAGGACCCGAGAACCTATACCGTCATAAAAATTTCATCTTTATTTAGTATCCCTGCCTTAGGAGGCTTTTTACCAACAACAATTTTACTAACAACCTTTATCTATCGCTGGGTATGGAAACTGTATTCTTTTATGATCGAAAGATATCCACATAAAGAACTCGCTATTAATATATCAATTCTCTACCTGCCTTCAACAGTTTTTTGGGGAAGTGGTGTAATGAAAGATACATTTGCATTCGGAGCTACATGCTATGCTGTTTTTGGATTAAATCATTTTTTTATTAAAAAGGTCAGAACATTAACAGTTATACTCCAATTAGTTCTATCCTTCTACCTAATAATTACCGTAAAAGCCTACATCATGTTTGCCCTTCTTCCGGGGTTACTGATATTTGCTAATTTCGAAAGACTTAAAATGGTTAAATCAACCTTCGTTAAAATTATAATTATACCCATATCCATTTCAGGAATAATATTCATTGCAAATACATTATTTTTTGATTTCAATGATTTATTCGGTAAGTATTCTGCCGATAAGCTATTAGAGGAAGCAGCTGTTCAAAACGCTGATCTCCAAAGGAGTGTTTATGGTTCTAACTCATTTAGTATTGGTGAATTTGAGCCAACGCTTAGTGGAGTGTTAAAAAAATTCTTTCCAGCAGTAAACGCAGCTATATTCAGACCTTATATATGGGAAACGGGTTCACCAACCATGTTAATTTCTGGAATTGAAAACTCTATAATGCTAATTATAAGTGTGATAGTCCTTTTATTAAGACCCTTAGAAATTTTGAAAAAAATAAAATCTGATCCCTTTTTAATATTTTGTTTATTATTTACCTTGATTCTTGGTTTCGGAGTTGGCTTGAGCACCTCTAACTTCGGAGCTCTTGTACGATATAAAATTCCCTTCCTACCGTTCTACCTTTTTCTTATTTTATATTTCGTGAAATTCAGACAAAAGACAAACAATACAGATTAAAAGGAAGTTTGTTGAATTCTGACAATTCTAGTCTAAATAAGTGTTTAGAACCTTAAATTTTTTAGAAAAAATAACTTTAGAGTAATTTCTCAACCAGCTTAACTTTAAGTTGTTTTTCGTTACTAAATCTTCAGCAACAGAATTTAGACGATTATCAAAATTCATGTTAATTCTAAGAATCAAGGAATAAACCCAAAAATATAATTTCCCTTTCGTTTTTAAAATAAAAAGAAGCTTTGACGCGAAAATCTGACGATCTCTTTTAAAAGTATCTCCTGAGCTTCCACCAATGATATGATATATTCCAGTTCCTGAATAAAAGAATGGCTTATATCCCTTTTTAGACAGTCGATAATTCAACTCTTCATCCTCAGAATACATAAAGAAATTGTCATCAAATAAATTGTCTTTAATTAATTTAGTTTCTATTAACGCAAAAGGAACTCCCAACCATGTGATTTCATGATTAGTACTTAATCGCGCGTATTTATTTATATCCCTAAGTTTTTTACGCTTTAACAAGCGTTGAGAAATAAATATCACAATAGGATTAGCTTGTAATTCCTCTTTTATCCCGGCCCAATAATAGTTACAAGATGGCTGTAAATCTTTATTTCTATGTTCTACTTTACAACCTAATAATCCTACTTTATTCGATTTAGAGATTTCTTTATAATGCTTTAAGCTCTCAAGAATCGAATTTTCATACAGTTCAGTATCTGAGTTTAGTAACAAAACATATTCCCCATGAGCTTCCTTAATTCCAATATTATTAGCAGTACCAAATCCTGCGTTACTTCCCGCATCAATCCATTTCACAACAGGAAACATAGATGTAACTAACGTCTTTGATTCGTCTTCTGAATGATTATCTACCACAATAATTTCAAAGTCAAACCCACTAGAATAATCTAGGATAGACTTTACACAATCGCGCAATAAGATAGGGGTCTTATAATTTACGATAACAATTGAAACATCCATTAACAAATAGTTTTATTTACCCCGTTAAAATTCAAGTGAACTTTCCCTTCAAAAAGATCCAACATTTTACTTTTGAGTGTTTCATCAGAAAGCCCCATTCTAGGAAGGGTGTATTTCCCATCTCCATCGATAGAAAATATACTTCCTGGATGGTTAAACACACCTGATTTAAACCCCGCCTTTTTAAGCAAAGAGAACTCCCTTTTTGAGGCATCTCCTAATGATCCATACGGATATGCAAAGTGGTAAACATCAAGGTTTGTTTGCGCTTCTATTTCTTTCTTGCTTGAAAAAATCTCTATTTCAGCTGTTTCGGCTGTTTGATTTGATAAGCTAACATGATGCACGGTGTGCGCTCCAATAGTTATGAATGGACTTTTCGATAGCAACCTTATTTCTTCCCAAGTTAAATTTAGCTTTGTATTTACGTCGTTTAAATTCTTTATTCCACAAATTTCCGCAGCAAAACGTACATGTGTTTGATAATCTGCTTGTCTTAATTTTTCTCGAATCACTTTAAAAGCAATACTTTTTTGTTCTGAGGATATACATTCGAATTTTAAACACAATCCAATTGGAGTTAAATTAATATGATCATTTTCTTGGAGGAACTCTTCTAAGAAATACCACCAATAAATTGTCGTATTATTTGGGAAGCACGTACTAATGTATATGGTAACAGGTATATTTAACTTTTCAAAAAATGGTAAACCAAGTGTTAAATTATCCTTGTACCCATCATCCATTGTGATAACAACAAACTTTCGTGAACCTATAATCTCACACCTTTTTAAAGCTTCATCAATAGAAACAATGTCAAATTTTTTGCTCTTAAAAAACAAAATCCACTCTTCTAACTTTTCCGGAGAAATTGCTAAACCTCTATTCCATGTAAATTCCTCCCTTTCTTTTTGAGGTAAAATTCGATGAAGCATGAATATAAAACCCTTCCCAGCAAGTTTTTTCTGCGTAAGCCTAGGACTTCGAGCGTAAATTGAAGTTTTAATCCTTTTTATCATTTCTAAAACGTGTCGTAATCGGCTAAAGTAAATTTAAATTTTTCAAATTCAATGTCTGGTTTAAGCGGTAAACATCCCACAGGGTATTCAGCGTCTAATTTCACTCCAGAATCTTTAACAAAATCGTTTAATATTGAATTCTCTGAGCACTGAAACCTTAAATGTGGAATTCCCAAAATAAAGCATAATTTCTTCAATTTACCCAGTACCTCTTCAAACTCTTCTTTTGAACATGTTTCAACATCACCAACTAACAAATACATACTCGTTGGTTTTACCCAAACCAATTTAGAATTAATGGAGAGAAAATACTTTTTAAAATAGGTTTTATATTCAAAAAAGGAAGCATCCTTTACTATCGAAAGATCTTCGTTTGAATTAATTATCGATTGATAGCTTTTTGGCTGAATCGATTTAAAACTAAGTATTAAATGTTGAATCTTATTAAAAAAGGATTCTGGCACCTTAAAAAGTCGTGACATTGTTAAAAACGGCAAACATTTCGCTTTAAAAGAATGCGCAACAATATTATGAATGTGAATCCAATCTAATTTTTTGATAAAACTTGGAAAAGAAAATTGATTGGGAAATCCATAAACCAAAGAAATACCGTTTTCTTCACAGAACTCGAACGTTTTTTTGGCTAATAGAACAAACAATTTTTTCCGTCTATGTTCCGGGTCCACCATTGTGTCCCCGGATTGGGCTATCAACATTTTTTTTCCATCTATTTCGACTTCACATGGAAAAACGCCATAAAAACCAACAGCCTTTTCGTTAAAAAAAGAAATAAATCCTACGTTTCTTAAGCCCCAATTTTCGGTGTTAAATTTTGATTTTAATTCCACAAGAGAAATTGGTTTCCCAAATGCCTCTTCATACAAAGGAAGTAAACTTTGTACATTTTCATTATTTAGTTTTTCTATCTGGTACTCGCTCATTATTGAATATGATATCCACCATCAATAAAATGTGTGGTTCCTGTAATCCATCTAGATTGATCGCTAAGTAAAAAGCCAATTAAATTTGCAACATCTTCAGGCTTGCCAAAACCTAGTGGATGCATTGCTTCAATTGTTTTTATTTTTTCTTCTGTTGTTTTTGAAAACAAATCATCGGTAAGCGGTGTTTCGACAATTCCTGGAGCTACACTGTTAACGCGAATCTTTTTTCCTGCAAGCTCTAATGCTAAAGACTTTACCAAACCGTCCACAGCTGCTTTACTTGATGTATAAGCAATTTTCCCTTTTTGTCCCAAAGATCCCATAACAGAACCTAACCAAACGATGGAACCACCTTCTTGAGAGAAAATAGATTTATGTAATAAATCTTTTACTACTTGAAAAGGTGCCGTTATATTCAATTTATTTAAAGTCTCAAAATCGTTACTTTTTAACAATTTATAAGGCTTTGTACTATCAACTCCCGCAGAATGAACAAATCCTGAAAAAGCACCTGAATCAGCTACACTTTTCAGTAACTCTTCTTTAATACTTACCGCATTTAAAAAATCAAAAACTATTATTGAAGCATTCTCTGGAAACTTCAATTTTGACATTGATTTTTCCAACTTCGCCTTATCTCTACCTAATAGAACCGTATAAACGCCTAAACTATTTAACAAGTAAACAACCGAATAGCCAATCCCAGATGATGCACCTGAAATTAATACCTTTTGATTTTTAAATGTTAACATTATCCAAATTTTGATTCTCCAATGGCGCTTACCATATCCAATAACGTATTAAACTTTGAAAAATCTTCAGCCTTTAAATCAAAACCCAACTCATCTTTAACAAAAGATATTAAAGTGATGTGTGCTAAGGAATCAATTTCCAAAACATCCTCAATTAAGGTCTCATCATTTGTTTCAAGTTCACCTTCTAACTCTAACAAATCTGAAATTTGACTATAAAATTCTTCTTTATTCATCTTTAAAAATTTAATAACGTTGATCCCCAGGAGTAGCCTACTCCAAATCCGCACAAAAGTACACAATCACCTGCTTTTATCAAACTACTTTGAAAAGATTGCTCTAGCGCAATCGGAATAGTATTCGAGACCGTGTTACCGCTATGTATCATGTCGTTGAAAAATCGTTCTTCTTCAACAACAATTTTCTTCCGTAAGTTGTTAAGCATATACTTATTTGCCTGGTGAAGAATAAAATAATCAATATCCTTTATCTCTTTCTTATTCTTATTTAAACAATCATTAATCGATAGCGGTACATTATCCAATGTAAACTTAAACACCTCAGGTCCATTCATATTTAGCTTTCCCTCTTTGGTACAATCATTAATGAATTGAGTTTTAGCACCACCATTAGGAACAATTAAATTAGGCGCTCCAGAACCGTCTGTACCCAAATTAAATTCACCAATTTTAAATGCAGCTTCTTTATCAATCAAAGTTGCTGTAGCAGCATCCCCAAAAATAGCACGATTCGTTACGTCATCAGCATCGAGGTGTTTTGAATAAGCCTCAGCAGTAACAATCAAAACATTCGTAGCTAAACCTGAGTTAATAAAACTTTTAGCTAACGCTAATCCGTAAATATATCCTGAGCAACCTAAATTATAATCAAACGCACCACAACTCGTTCTTAACCCTAACTTATTCTGAAGAATACAAGCTGTTGTAGGAAGAAAATATTCAGGTGATTGAGTACAATATATAATGAAGTCAATTGAGTCTTTATCTACCTCTAAAAACAACTTTTCACACGCTTTTACAGCTAAATCAAGGGGTGTCTCATTTTCGTCACAAATTCTTCTCTCTTGTATTCCAATTTTCTTTTCAAGACGATTTAAATTATAATCGGGAAACTCAACTTGTAAATCACTATTAGTTATTACTTTTGAAGGTAAATATGTACTTATTTTAATCATTTCAAGTATTTGAAACCTAAATTAAGTATTATTCAAGTTTTTAGCATTGAATTTTAAAGATAGAATTAAACAAAAATTAAATAAAGAGCGTTTATACGAAATGCCTTTGTTGATTGAAAAGGTCAAAAGTATAGCTACTCAAAACCTTAAGCTAGTAATTTGTCCTGAAAGCACAGGTCCAAATTGGCTTGGGATAAAAAATGCAACGTTATCGATGTTCCCTGCTAATTCTTTTATTATTCCTCAAAACTATAGTAATCAAGTATTATCAGATATAGACTTAAAATCTCTTTTAACCACTTTTAAAAATAAAAAGGGTAAATCTATAATCCTATCAGGTTTTCCTGATTATTTTTTTAAAATAATCGCGCATTGCAATGAACTCGAAATTGATGTTGAAGTAATATTTCATGGAGGTTTAGCAGAGTTAAACCAAAATAAAAGCAGACAAAATCAAATGTCAAACCTTTTTAAAAGCGGAAAGGAAGGGGGAATCTCCAAGTTCTATGTGGTTAAAGAAGGCTTAGAAGTTTTATTTGAAAAAATTACAGGTACAACTACTGAAAGAATAACTCCTAAACTAGATTTCCCTAAAAACCTCAACATCAATAAGTTTAAAGACGGAAAAGTCCACATTGGTATTTTCGGTAATAATTCATACAATAAGAATAGGCACAATCAGGTTGCTGCAGCAGCGATGGTTCCCAATTCTGTAATTCATATCATTGGTGAAAATGAATTCACTTACCTTTTACCCAATGATCGAGTTATTTCTCATAAACAGCTGAATAGAAAAAAGTTTCTTGAATTACTAGGCAGTATGGATATTAACCTTTATTGTTCTTATTCCGAAAGTTGGGGCCAGGTTGTGCTAGAAAGTCTTGAATTAAATACGCCTTGTATTTCGAGTAATTCAAGCGGAATTATAAAAACGGTTGAGTCAAAATATAAAAAATTATTTATTGATCAAGTTGATAACCCTTTGGTTATCTATAATGCAATCGTTGAAAATTTAAAAAGTATTAAATTATGACACATTCGAAAAAACAGATTTTTATAATAGGTTGTCCTCGAAGTGGAACAACTTATTTAATGCGACTACTATCTTCCAATAAAAATTTCAGTTGGATATCAAACGAATTAAATAAATCACCGTTTAACTACAAGCTATCTAAAGGACTCCGGTTTTATAAAATTCCTGTTTTAGGAAAAGGATTTTATTTAAAAGCCAATATGTTTGGAAGGCCTTTGCCAACACCTGTTGAGGCTTGGAATTTTTGGAATTCCCATATCGACTATTTTCAATGGAAACCCCAGCACTGCTTTACTCCAAGAAACTCCTCACCTGAGGATTTAGATGAAAAGCAAATTGAAAAAACTCGTTTAGCAGTTGAATCAATATGTGAACACTCAGGAAATCCAATATTCTTATCAAAGTATACAGATTTCCCTAGAATCAAAATGCTGAAGAAAATTTTTCCAGATGCAAAATTCATCCATATCGTTAGGGATGGAAGAGCTGTAGCTAATAGCTACACTCAAAAAATTAAATCAGGAGATTTCAATACCTCAAAAGAAATCGAGAATTGGATGTCTGCATGGCCTAAAGAATGGCAAAATAAATTTATTGAGCTTAACAGAAGCCCCATTGCCTTTACATTAACTCAATGGAAGTTTTTCGTTTCTCAAATCAAATCCGAATTAAGCGAACTACCTAAAGAAGATCATATTGAAATTAAGTATTCAGCATTAACAAGTGATCAAGACTCTGAAATAGACAAATTACTATCCTTTTGTGGATTAAAAAAGGATACGAATATGAAATACTTCATGAAAATGAAGCCTAGTAGCGATATGAATTTCAAGTGGAAAGAGAAACTATCTGAAGAAGAAAAATTCATTTTCAAAGAATTGCTAAATGAAGAATTTTTTACGACTCTGTTAGATTAATTTGCTATGAAAAAAATTATTAAATTATTACCCTGGAGATTTCAAACTTTACTTGGATTAAGACCAAAGAAAGTTCACCAAAACTTACTTTCTTATTTTACAGAATATTCAACTCCTCAAATCGACAAAGAGTTCCTTACTGTTGTTTATCCTGGGTATAAAAAAGATTTAAAACTACCGAACTTTACAAATCCAAAGAGTTTAAACCATGAGAACTATTTAAACAATAGAAGCTTAAGTTTAAATGACGTCCAGTTTGGAGGAATTAAAAACGCAAGGGTGTATCAAAATAACTTTCACCCTGAAATAATCACTTCTAAAAACATCCTTTTAAATACATTTACGAATGATTTAAAAAGAAAAATAAAAAAGCATACTTTACTTTCCGTAAAAGATGTTGGAAGTCCATTACATTTAAAAGGAAGATCTATACTTTTAGCGGCAACGGGTGCTCATAATGGATACTACCATTGGGTTCTTGATTCCCTAGCTAAAATTCACGTCCTAAATAAATTCAATTTCTCATTTGATAATTTTGATCATATTATTCTTTCAGGCCCCAGTAGTAAGTATAAATTAGAGACCCTGAAAGCATTAAATGTTCCAATAGAAAAATTTCATTTTATTGAAGAGGCAAATCACATAAAAACAGATTATTTGGTTTTTGTTGATACAATTAGATACCATACAGAAGGAACTTCATTCTTAAAGGAATATTTCAATGTAGACAAGTTGAAAAGCCCGAATAAATTAATCTTTATTTCCAGAGAACAAGCTGGCTTTAGAAAGATTGTTGATCAGGAAAAACTTTTTGATTTTTTAAAGGAGTTTGGTTTTGAAAAAGTAATTCTAGAAAATCTTACAGTTCATAAACAAGCAAAAATCATGGCTGAAACGAAATTTATAGTTTCCCCACACGGTGCCGGTTTAGCAAACATAGCTTTTTGTAATCCTAAAACTGTACTTTTTGAAATTGTACCAAACGAATATGCCAATATAAACTACTGGTTTCACTCTAATTTCTTAGATATTAATTACTATTCTTATATCTCAAAATCTCAATTAAATAACAATCAAGTAAGACCTAATACAAAGGATATAGTATTTGAAGAGGATTTATACCAACACTTATCTACTACTCTTGAGAAGTATGATATAAAGAAATAAGCTTCTATTGGATTCTTTGACTTAATCGACTGGACATTAGTTCGACACTATTTTTAAATACGTGATGACCGTCAATCCAAATTAGACCCTGAGGCTTTAAATCTATAAACTCAGTAGTAGGACATTGCTCTCTAATTATGGCATAAACCGAATCTTCATTGAAGAATTCACTTTCAATTTTTAGAAGCTCTGTGCAGACAGGTAGTTTCGTAATAAACACCTTTTTAAAGTCGTTTAACGAGTCTATTAACTCTATTAAGCTGTTTACCCGATAATCAGAAATAATGGAACTCTTGGCTTTTTTTCTATAAGAAGCTAAAAGTCCTGCCTTTCTTTCCTCAATAGACGGCTTATCCATCTCTAAACTAACTTCTAACCAACCATTGTTGTGTAAAATTTTAGACTCAATAGGGAATAGAATTTCATCCATTATTATTTTTCTTCATCCATGATCATAATTATTAAATAGGGTTACCCATTTAAGTAACATTTTATTTAATTGATTTATAAGTAATTGGGTTTTTTCTTACCATTCTGCAAAGAAGATTTTCCAAGATTGACTCTCTAAAGTTT
>Ga0233426_10004625_pt1 | contig 10241 bp, 11 predicted proteins | sample SI_118_April2016_6_FD_179875 | JGI IMG/M metagenome (GOLD analysis project Ga0233426, IMG submission 179875) | Seawater microbial communities from Saanich Inlet, British Columbia, Canada - SI_118_April2016_10_MG | ecosystem: Environmental > Aquatic > Marine > Inlet | place: Canada: British... | reverse complement strand
GGCATCTTAAACAGAGAAAAAGAATTACATATTTTTGGCCCAAAAGGAATTAAAGAAGTTATTAATTTACAATTGAAGTATTCTAAATCTTATGTAAAATATGATTTGATTTTTCATGAACTCAACTCTAAAAAAAGTGAACTAATTTTTGAGGACGAAAAAGTTATAGTACGAACAATTCCATTAAATCACAGGGTCTACACCAATGGGTTTCTGTTTAAAGAAAAAGAGAACCCAAGAAAATTAAATATATCTGAAATAAAAAAAATTCAGGAAATTGAAGTATGTGATTATAATAATTTAAAAGCAGGAAGAGACTTTACACTTTCTTCAGGAAAAACTATACAAAACTCATTACTTACATTAGATCCTGAAAAAACCATGAGTTATGCCTATTGCAGTGATACTTCTTACAAACCAGATATTGTAGAAATTATTAAGAAATCCGATATACTATATCATGAATCTACTTTTTTATCTGATAAAGAAGATTTAGCAATAAAAACAAGGCATTCTACCGCAAAACAAGCTGCAATAATAGCCAAGGAAGCCAAAGTTAAAAAGTTAATACTTGGACACTATTCTAGTAGATATAAAGACATTTCGTTATTTAAAAAGGAAGCTGAAGAGATCTTTAGGAATGTAATTCTTGCTGAAACAGGAAAGATTATTTCTATATAATATATGTTTCAAACTCTTTTGTGGTGAGTTTTCTTTTACTTTTCACTAGTTTTAACTAAGGTATCGTTTACATGCATTAATGAATCTTTCACATGTACCATATCATTACTTTCAACTGAAATAATTTTTTGGTTTACACCGCTATCAGCCACATCCTCAATAAAAAAAAAGGTATAAAGACCGTAAACAATCAGTGTAACAATAGTAACTCTTAACAATCTATTTTTCATTTTTTCAATAAAATTAATATTGATTGGTTGACAATAAAACTAAGGTACAAGCAATTTCAGTTTTAATTCCGTTTTGTTCCAATATGTTTTCAAATTCTTTGTTCTCTGTTCCAGGATTAAAAATAACTCTGTTGGGCTTCAAGTTAACAACATAATCATACATTTTTTCTTGATTTTCAGGACTTAGGTAAAGACTTATAGTATCTATATTTTCAAATAGTATTCTTTCTTTATTTACAGTAATATTAGCAATAGTTCCTTTAGTTAAACCAATAGCCTCAACAAAATGATTCTTGGCTTTCAATTTATGTATTGCAATATTTGAATATCTAGATTCATTGAAAGAGGCACCTATAACAAGCGTTTTTCTTACCATTTTTCCTGTAAAACATTTAGCTACAAATATAAGTGGTCTAGGATGACTTCAATTAATAAAATTAAATAAAAAATCTATTAATATATTTTTTTTAAAATTAGTGTCAAAAATTTTTAGTGATGTTTTTTTTAAATAGTTTTGGTACATAAAAATAAGTTTCATTTACTTAAAATTTATATCATTTTTTTTATTAAATTTGGATATAAAAATTTTAAACCCTCTACCATAATGAAAAAAATAGTCCCCTTGATCATCATGATGACACTTACTCTAAATGTATCATCACAATTTCTTTCAAGCAAACCAGATAATTACGCTGTAGAAGCAAGAAACTATATAGATTTTATTCCAATAGCTCCTATTCAAATACAGTCTAAAGTAACAAGTGCTACATCAAACAATGAAATAAAGAACCAGACTACTTTAGAAATGTCTTTAGACAAACAGTCTGTTTTAAATTTTATCCCTAATGAGTCTATGGAAACTACTATCCAGCGTTTTAATGCTGATCAAACCGTTTCATATTTGTATTCTGGAAGATCTGTAAACAAAGGAACATACAGACTAATTATAGATTATAATAAGTACATCATTCAAAGCATAGAAGGCGATTCAGATAATGATTGTGTTGGATATGCAAAAATTGGAGTTGGTTTACGCATCATAGCAAATATTAATGCCTTAAAAAGTAATATAGATATTAGTAGTTTAGTCGCTATTGGCAAAGCAGCTTCTGAAGGTGCTATTTCAGGAAGTGTTGGCTATGAAATTTTAGGTGTAGAATCTAAAGAAATTACAGCTATTATACCCATAAACTCAGAAATAACATCTACTATTAACCAAGTTTTTCTTCAGGCAATTGGTGTTGTTAAAGGTAAAATTTATGATACAGACACTAGGTTATATCCACAAGTTATAGCGGTTAAGCATACAGGCTGTGACGTTAAAACAATTACAGAAAACTTAATAGGCCAATATTCAACTAAAGACTAACCAACAAATTTATATCCATAATAAAAGCCGAGGCAATACCTCGGCTTTTATTATTTTTATAGCGATGTACTTACCATCGAATCACTACGCTCCCCCAGGTAAACCCACTACCAAAAGCAGCCAGAACTACTAGATCTCCTTCATTAATTTTACCTTTCTCCCATGCCTCTGTTAGTGCAATAATAACTGATGCTGCAGTAGTGTTACCGTAGTTCATAATGTTGTTATATACCTGATCATCGTTTAATTGAAATTTACGTTGAATAAATTGTGCAATTCTCAAATTTGCTTGATGGGGAATTAGCATATTTATATCTTCCTTTTGTAATCCATTAGCCTCTAAACCTTCAACAATTGCCTCAGAAAACCTTACAACAGCATGTTTAAAGACAAACTGTCCGTTCATGTAAGGGAAATACGATTCATCGTCTGGATTGTTTTCTGCAATAATCTCAGGAACCCAACGACTTGTAGAAGGGCCCTCCAATGCCAGTTCTTTGGCATGTTTTCCTTCAGAATGTAGATGAGATGATAAAATTCCTTTTCCATCTTCTTCACTTCTAGACAATACTGCTGCACCTGCTCCATCGCCAAAAATAACAGTTACATTTCTACCTCTGGTAGAACGTTCTAATCCACCAGAATGATTTTCAGCACCAATTACTAAAATGTTTTTATACATTCCTGTTTTAATAAACTGGTCTGCCACAGACAATGAATAAATAAAACCAGAGCATTGGTTTCTAACATCTAATGCTCCAATAGTTGGCATATCTAACATATCCTGAACTCTAACCCCACCACCCGGGAAATACATATCTGGACTTAAGGTAGCAAAGACAATAAAATCTATGTCATCTTTTGTTAAACCAGCTCTTTCAATAGCTATTTTAGAAGCTTTCACGGCCATAGTAGACGTTGTTTCTCCAGTTGCTGGATCTATCCACCTGCGTTCTTTAATACCAGTTCTTTCCTGAATCCATTCATCACTTGTTTCCATCCATTGTTTCAAGTCATCATTTGTTACCACATTCTCAGGCACAAAATATCCTAATCCAGTAATTTTAGAATTGTACATATAGTAAGTTTAATTTGTTATTTGTAGTTATTGATAAAGATAGCAAAAATACCCATTTAAAAGAATATCACTTTTAATAGCAATAGTTTTCTCTGTCATCTTGTCACAATAATATCTTTGGTATTTTTTTTGACTAGTAAGAGGAAGAAAACAATCAATTAAATTATATAATTATGAGTAAAGGAAATATTAATGTATCGGTAGAAAACATCTTTCCATTAATTAAAAAGTTCTTGTATTCTGATCACGAAATATTTTTACGTGAACTTATTTCTAATGGAACAGATGCAACGTCTAAACTAAAACACCTTATTTCTATAGGTGAGGCGAAAACAGAATTAGGTGATGCTAAAATTGAAATTACCATTGATAAAAAAAGGAAAACTCTTACTATAAAAGATCAAGGTTTAGGAATGACAGCCGAAGAGGTAGAAAAATACATCAACCAAATCGCATTCTCTGGCGCGGAAGAGTTTTTAGATAAATACAAGGACAACGAAGCTGGAATAATTGGTCATTTTGGCCTTGGTTTCTATTCTGCTTTTATGGTAGCTGATAAGGTAGATATTATTACTAAATCTTTTAAAGATGAACCTGCTGCTCATTGGTCTTGTGATGGCTCTCCAGAATACACACTGGTTGCCCATGACAAATCAGATAGAGGAACAGAAATTATTTTACATATTGCTGAGGATTCTACTGAGTTTTTAGAAGAATCTAAAATTTCTGAACTTTTAAATAAGTACAACCGTTTTAACCAAGTACCTATTAAATTTGGAACAGAAGAAGTTAATGATCCTAAATTTACCCCAAAAACTACCAAAGATAAAGAGGGGAAAGAAACTACAGAAGCTCACAAGCAAATAACGGTAGATAAAATCATTAACAATACAGATCCAGCCTGGACAAAAAAACCAGCAGATCTAGAAACTGAAGATTATACTAATTTCTACAGAGAATTGTATCCAATGCAATTTGAAGAATCATTATTTCACATTCACTTAAATGTTGATTATCCTTTTAATTTAACAGGAATTTTATTCTTCCCTAAATTAAGTCCAAGCATGGATATGCAAAAGGATAAAATTCAGTTATATCAAAATCAAGTTTTTGTAACTGACAACGTAGAAGGTATTGTACCAGACTTTTTACAGATGTTAAAAGGTGTCATAGATTCACCAGATATTCCTTTAAATGTATCTCGTTCTTATTTACAGGCAGATGGTGCTGTAAAAAAGATCTCTGGTTATATTACCAAGAAAGTAGGTGATAAATTAGCTTCTTTATTCAAAAATAATCGTGAAGATTTTGAATCAAAATGGAATGATATCAAAGTGATTATTGAATACGGAATGCTATCTGAAGACAAATTTTTTGATAAAGCTCAAAAATTTGCTTTGTATCCAACGGTAAATGATTCTTTCTTTACATTTGATGAGTTTCTCGAAAAAACTAAAGATGCACAAACAGATAAAGATGGAAATCAAATTGTATTGTATGCAGCTAATAAAGATGCACAACACAGTTATATTGAGTCTGCAAAAGAAAAAGGCTACGAAGTTTTATTATTAGACTCTCCTATTATTTCTCATTTGATGCAAAAACTAGAAACTTCTAATGAAAAAGTAAAGTTTACTAGAGTAGATGCAGATCACATAGACAATTTAATAAAGAAAGACGACACCGTTATTTCTAAATTATCTGACAAAGAAAAGGAAACATTAAAGCCAATGATTGAAAATGCGGTCCCAAAGCAGACCTACACTGTTCAATTAGAAGCGATGGATTCTAACGCTTCTCCTTTTATAATTACTGTTCCAGAATTTATGAGAAGGATGAAAGAAATGAGTGCTTCAGGTGGAGGCGGAATGATGGGAATGGGGAATTTACCAGAAATGTATAATTTAGTAGTCAATACAAATCATGAACTAGTAGGTGAAATTCTAAACACCAAAACAGCAAAGAAACGCGATCGTTTAATCTCTCAATCTTTTGATTTAGCAAAATTATCTCAAAACTTATTACACGGTGAAGAGTTAACTAACTTTATTAAACGCAGCTATGATTTAATTAAATAAGTATTAAATTTTTAGTACAACTATAGCCTCTTTGTTTTAACAAAGAGGCTATTTTTTTTAACATCTTTACGAAATTTGGTGTATAAAATTTCTATTTTTGATTTCTTAAAGAATATTCATTAATTAATGATTACTATTAGAAAAGCAACAGACAAAGACATTCATTTACTAGCCTCATTAAGTGTAGAGGCATTTATGCCTGCTCATGGTCATAGCTCTCCTAAAGAAGATATAACTTCATATATCAAAGCTAATTTTAGTGTAGAAAACTTTAAAAAAGAAATTGCGAATCCTGCTTTTGAATACTATCTTTTATATCACACTACCAAAGTTGCTGGTTTTTCTAAAGTTATCTTTAATACTCCAAGTAAACATGTTGTTAATAATCTGGTCACCAAAATGGAACGCTTGTATTTATTAAAAGAATTTTATGGCTTACATTTAGGAGCAAAACTCATGAATTTTAATTCAGAACTTGCCAAAACAAATCATCAAAACGGAATTTGGTTAGAAGTTTGGACAGAAAACTTTAGAGCCATCAAATTTTACAAAAAAGCAGGCTTTAAAATAGTAGGACAGGCTAATTTCACCGTTTCTAAAACACATTCTAATCCTAATTATATTATGTATTTAGAATTTTAAAAAAAATTAAATGAAAAAAATAACAATACTAATTCTTTTTATTGCATCAACAATTGTTTCACAAACAAATACAGAAGTATTTTTATTTGACATAAAAAAAACTGAGACAGGATATGAATTAAGTAATAAAAAAAACATATCAACTAATGAAGGATATGACAGTCAGCCTCACTTTTATGATAACTATGCACTTTTGTTCGCTTCTTCAAGAAATGGGCAAACTGATATTGTAAAATATACAATAGATACAGGTATCAAAGAATTTATAAATTATTCACCCGAAGGAGGAGAATATTCTCCTCAACGAATCCCTGGTACAGATGATATTTCTGCTGTTCGTTTAGATAATACTGGTCTTCAAAGATTTTACAGGTATGATATTAATACTGGGAACTCTAAAGAAATCATTCGTAATTTAGAAGTTGCCTATCCTCTGTGGGCAAGCAACAAGTTATTATTTTCTGCTATAATTGGAGAGAAATCACTAGAACTCGTAAAAAGTGATTTAAAAAACAAGACAAATGTACTACTAGAAAAAAAAATTGGACGCTCACTACATTGTATTCCAGGTACTAATAGCATAAGTTTTATAAGTAAGAAAAAGCATCAATGGGAAATTTTCTCAATAGATATTACAACTTTAACAATAAATAAAATAACGAATTTAGATGGTAATTATGAAGATATTGCTTGGATATCTAAAGATGTTGTTTTACAAGCAAAAAAAAATCAACTTTTACAATTTAATATAAAAACAGATAGTATTTGGAAAGAACTTATTAATGAAGACAGTCTTCAAATACAAAACATTTCTAGAATTACCATTAGCCCAGACAGAACAAAAATTGCTATCGTAGGAGAATAAAACTTTATAATTAGAAAATCACTTAAGTAATTATAGACACCTTTAATTTTTGTCTTTTGCAAAATTGTATCTTTAAAATAATAAACAATCAACGATGAAAAAAATCACCTTTTTAATTATACTTCTTACTGGTATTACAAATGCTCAGACAGACATAAGAATATACGACATTGTAAATAATGTTTCTACAGAAAGAATAAAAAAAGATATCACAAAGCTTGCTAATTTTGGAACCAGACATACTTTAAGTGATACAATTTCAGATACCAGAGGAATTGGAGCTGCTAGAAGATGGATAAAATCTGAATTTGATAAAATCTCTAAAAAATGTTCTAATTGCTTGGATGTTTTCTATCAAAAAGACTTGGTGAAGAAAAATAAGAAAAGAATTGTTCATGATGTCATGATTGTAAATGTTGTTGCCGTTCAAAAGGGGACAAAATACCCAAATAGATATATCATTATGAGTGGTGATATAGATTCTAGAGTGTCTGACCCAAATGATTACACTTCCAATTCTCCTGGTGCAAATGACAATGCTTCCGGAATGGCTGGCACAATTGAAGCAGCTAGAGTTTTATCTAATTACGCCTTTGAAAATAGTATTATTTATGTTGGTCTATCTGGAGAGGAACAAGGATTGTTTGGTGGTAGAGGATTAGCAGCATATGCCAAAGAAAAAGGATGGGAGATTATAGGTATTATGAACAATGACATGATAGGAAATATTGAAGGTGTAGATGGAGTCATAGACAATAGAACTTTTAGAATATTTTCTGAACCAACACCTACTACAGAAACAGAGAAGCAACGAAAAGCAAGACGTTTTTATGGTGGTGAGGTAGACGGTATTTCTAGACAATTAGCTCGTTTTATTCATAAAACTACCAAAACATATATGCCAGAAATGAATCCAACAATGATCTATAGATTAGATCGGTTTGGTCGTGGAGGGCATCATAGACCCTTTAATGATGCTGGGTTTGCTGGAATTAGAATTATGGAAATGCATGAAAATTACACACAACAACATCAAGATATTCGCAAAGAAGATGGAATTGAATATGGTGATAAATTAAAATTTGTGAATTTTGACTATGCCAAAAAATTAACAGCTGTAAATGCTATTAATTTAGCCAGCATTGCCTGGGCTCCACCAGCTCCAAAAAATATTAAAATTGGAGGAGCGGTAAGACCTGCTGTTTCTTTTGAATGGGACAAGGTTGAGGATGCAAAAGGATATAAAATATACTGGAGAGATACAACATCACCTACTTGGGACCATTTTAAATATATTGAAAATAGTACCGAGTTTACCTTAGAAGGAATTGTAGTAGACAACTTCTTCTTTGGAATAGCTGCTGTTGGAGAAAACGGTCATGAAAGTATTGTATCATTCCCTTCCGGTTTAATAAGAAACTAAATGATGAAAAAACTTACGAAAATTGTATTGTTACTGTGTTTCATTAGTTTTAATGGATGCAAAAATGAAACATCCAAAAAACCAGTACTAGAAAAAGAAACAGCCTCTAAAAAAGATCGTCAATTGAATTCTGTTGCTAAAAAAATAGATGAAATTATTATTGATGGCATTGCTAATGAAAAAACATGGGAAAATTCTCCTTGGATACCTATCAATCAAGTTTGGTTAGGAAATGCTACAGATTCAATAGATTTTTTTGGACAATACAAATTATCTTGGTCAAAGAGCGGATTGTATGTTCTAGTAGAAATTACAGATGATGTGTTAAGAGATGTTTTTGAAAATCCTTTAGAACGTTGGTGGGATGAAGATTGTGTAGAAATATTTATTGATGAAGATAATAGCGGAGGCAATCATCAATTCAATCATAATGCCTTTGCATATCATGTCGATACCTATGGAAATGTAGTCGATATAATTGCTAGAGACACTCCCAAATTGTTTAATGATCATATAGAGTCCAAAAGGGTTACTTTGGGGAATAAATCTATTTGGGAATTTCATATAAACCTGTATAGAGACTCTTTTAAATATGATAAGCTCAACCAGATTATTCAATTAAAAGCAAACAAGAAAATAGGTTTTGCTATTGCCTATTGTGATAATGATACTAGTGAAACTAGAGAAAACTTTTTTGGTTCTGTAGTTGTAAATGGAAACGACAAAAATCGTGGCTGGATTGATGCAACTATTTTTGGAACTATTGTATTAAAAGACCATCACTAATTATTAGAGCATTTCAGTATATCGTATTATAGATTAAAACAAGATATCTTAAAGAAACCCTACATGAAAACAACAGCACATTACCTGGGAAAAAATCTATAACTTGTTGATAAATAATTATTTACATCATTTTTTTTAAGCAAAAAGGTGTTAATGTTTTCCTAAAAAAAGAAAACTGTTTCATCTTTTAATATATTTGTTCAACATAACAAGTAATATATAACACCATGAAGCCATTTATTTTTAAAATTATTGCTCTTATTTTTTTCTCTATTTTCACAACTCAATTGAGCGCTCAGAAATTTCAAGGTAAAGCATATTATTTTTCTAAATCAAAAATGGAATTAGGAAATTGGGGAGCTAGAATGAGTGAGGCTCAGAAGAAACAAATACAAAATCGTCTTAAAGATAGATTAGAAAAAAAATATATTTTAAATTTTAATATGCAAGAATCAACTTTTTTAGAAGAAGACAAGATTGATGCAATCTCCGGTGCAACAGACTCATGGGGAGGATATTTCTCTAGGGGTGACTTACATAAAAACATTAAAGAAAATAAATTAGTACAGAGTCAAGAATTTTATGGTAAACGGTTTTTAGTAAAAGACAAATTAGTAAACATTGAATGGAGTTTAGGTACAGAAACTAAAAAGATTGGTAATTATACCTGTTATAAAGCGGCAGCAATGGTTCCAAAATCTGAATTAAACTGGTTTGATTTTTCTTGGAATGACCTTAGACAAAATTCTGATGAAACTAAAAATATTGAAGAACCAATGATAGTTATTGAAGCTTGGTATACTCCTCAAATACCTGTTGCACAAGGGCCTGCTGAATACTGGGGGCTGCCGGGTCTAATCTTAGAAGTAAGTGCCGGAAATACAACTTTGTTGTGTTCAGAAATCATTTTAAACCCAAAAGAGAAAGTAACCATTACAGCTCCAGATAAAGGTGAAAACATTACAAAAAAAGGGTACACTTCTAACATTCGTAAAAAAATGGTAGAAATGCGAAATAATAGGATGGGAAGAAGAAGTCGTTAATCTTTATTGATTAAAGCCCGCTTATAAAACTTCCATAAGGATCTTT
>Ga0233426_10004623_pt1 | contig 10248 bp, 9 predicted proteins | sample SI_118_April2016_6_FD_179875 | JGI IMG/M metagenome (GOLD analysis project Ga0233426, IMG submission 179875) | Seawater microbial communities from Saanich Inlet, British Columbia, Canada - SI_118_April2016_10_MG | ecosystem: Environmental > Aquatic > Marine > Inlet | place: Canada: British... | reverse complement strand
GACCGCATTAATTTATGATAGTCCTATTACAAATAACAAAAGTCAATTTAGTTACGAGGAACTAAGATCAAAAGTTTCAAAATTTGCAGGAGCTCTTAAAGATCAAGGTATTGTTAAAGGAGATAGAGTAATCATTTATATGCCAATGATCCCAGAGGCAGTTATTGCAATGCTAGCATGTGCAAGAATTGGAGCAATTCATTCTGTTGTCTTTGGTGGTTTTGCTTCAAACGAACTTGCAAGCAGAATAGATGACAGTAAAGCTAAATTATTAGTTACAGCCTCTTGTGGTTTTGAGCCTGGAAGGACAGTTGAATATAAACCTCTTGTCGATGAAGCTATTAAACTAGCTAATCATAAAATCAGTAAAATGATTTTATTTCAAAGACCTGGTCATGAAGTAAAATTGAACGCACCAATAGAAGTTAGTTGGGCTGAAGTTGTCTCAAATGCATCTGATGCTGATTGTGTTGAGATGAATTCCAATGAACTTGCTTATATCTTATATACATCTGGCACAACTGGAACCCCTAAAGGGATAGTCAGAGATATCGGTGGTCATATAGTTGCTCTGAAATGGACTATGAAAAATATCTATAATATTGATGCTGATGATATTTGGTGGTCAGCTAGTGACATAGGCTGGATCGTTGGACACTCTTATATTGTCTACGCCCCATTGTTTAAAGGATGCACTACAGTTCTATTTGAAGGAAAACCAGTTGGCACACCTGATGCTGGAGCTTTCTGGAAAATTATATCTGACTACAAAGTAAAATCACTATTCACAGCACCTACTGCTTTTAGAGCTATTAAGAAAGAGGATCCCGAAGGTAAGTTTTTTTCAAAATATGATTTAAGTAGTTTTGAAAGCTTGTTTCTTGCGGGAGAAAGAGCAGATCCAGATACAATTAAATGGGCAGAAAATTTACTTAAAGTTCCAGTAATTGATCACTGGTGGCAGACAGAAACTAGTTGGGCGATCAGCTCTAATTGTACAGGAATAGAAATGATGGAGACTAAATATGGTTCAGCTTGTAAAGCTGTTCCTGGTTATGACGTTAAGATTATTAAACCAGATCAAACATTAGCAAAACCAAATGAAATGGGAGACGTTGTTGTTAAACTTCCACTGCCTCCTGGAACTTTTCCAACATTATGGAATGCAGATCAGAGATACAAAGAAAACTATATGACTAATTATGAGGGATACTATCAAACTTATGATGCAGGACATATCGATGAGGATGGTTACATTTGGATTATGTCTAGAACAGATGACATTATTAATGTTGCAGGACATAGACTATCAACAGGTGCTATTGAAGAAGTTTTGTCTGAACATCAATCAGTTGCGGAATGTGCAGTACTTGGAATTACAGATAAATTAAAAGGACAATTACCTATTGGACTTGTTGTCTTAAAATCTGGGGTAGACAAAGATAACGAAACCATATCAAAAGAATGTATTCAAATGGTTAGAGATAAAATCGGACCTGTTGCTGCATTTAAAGTGGTAATTGTTATAAAAAGACTACCAAAAACAAGATCTGGTAAAATTTTAAGAGGGACTATTAGAAAAATTGCTGATGGTGTTGAGTATAAAGTGCCTCCTACGATTGATGATCCTGCGATCCTTGACGAGATAAAACAAGACCTAATTGAAAATAAAATTCTAAATAATGATTAAAACATATTTTTTTTTATCTATTGCAATATTTTGTGAGGTAGCTGGAACAATGTTGTTGCCAGTATCACAAAATTTTACAAAAGTTATACCAACAGTTTGTCTTACAATATTTTATCTTACTTCTTTCTATTTAATGACTTTTGTTATGGATAAACTTCCAATAGCGATTGTGTACGCAACATGGAGTGGGCTTGGTGTGTTTACAATAGCAATACTTGGGTACATATTTTTTAAACAAACGCTAGCTTGGCAAGCCATTGGTGGATTGTTCCTTATTGTTATTGGAGTTGTTCTAGTTAATAGTTTTACAGTAAAACTTAGCTAAATTTTAAAGGTGTTCCTTCAGGATCACCTAAAATTTTGCCATCTTGCATTTTAATATTTCCAGCAATAATTGTGTGAGTTGGTGTTCCTTTAAATTTATCTCCATTAAAAGGAGTCCAGCCACACTTACTTTCAATATTTTCATTTTTTATTTCAATTGTTTTTTTCATATCAACAATTGTAAAATCAGCATCATATCCTTCTTTAATAAATCCTTTGTTTTGAATTCCAAAAATTTTAACTGGGTTTTCACACACAAGATTCATTAACTGGTTAAGTGTAAGCTTTCCATCATTCACATGATTTAACATTACAGGCAATAAAGTTTGAACACCAGGCATACCAGATGGTGAGTTGGGATAATTTTTTTCTTTATTCACTTTTAAATGTGGTGCGTGATCTGAGCCTATTGTATCGTTTAAATTATTTCTCACACCATACCATAATCTATCATAGTGAGATTTGTCTCTTAGAGGAGGATTCATTTGAGCATAAGTTCCAAGTTTGTCATAACAATCTGGTGCATAAATTGTTAAATGCTGAGGAGTTATCTCAAATGTAATGTTGCCTTTATGTTGTGATAAAAAATCGATCTCTTCTTTTGTGGTTATATGAAGAATATGTGCTTTTTTATTATGTCTTTCTGCAATTCTAACAATTCTTCTTGTAGATGATATTGCACATTCTGCGCTTCTCCAAACTGGATGTGAATGAACATCACCATCTTTAATCAACTTTTTGTTAGCATTCAAAATCGCTTCATCTTCAGAGTGAACTGCCACAACTTTTGAGCTATTTTGAAAAACCTTATCAATATCATCTTCTTCTGCAACTAAGAGATTGCCGGTTGACGATCCTGCAAAAAGTTTAATTCCACAGCATCCTTCTAAGCCTTTTAAGCTTGCTAAATCATTTGCATTGTCTGCTGTTGCTCCAAAATAAAAAGCATAATTGCAATACATTCTATTTTTTGCGAGATCTAATTTTCTTTGAAACTCCTTCATATTAGAAGTTGGTGGATTTGTGTTAGGCATTTCAAATACACTTGTAATTCCTCCAGCAATTGCTGCTCTACTTCCAGAATGTAAATCTTCTGTGTCCGTTGATCCTGGCTCTCTAAAATGCGTTTGGGTATCTATACATCCTGGTAAAACAGTTTGACCTTCAGCATTTATAGTTTCTTTAGCTTCATCAGAAACCTCACCAATTTTATGAATTTTACCATCTTTAATAGCAACATCAGCATCTTTTAACTCTCTATCGATGTAACATTGTCCATTTTTAATTATAAGATCTAACATTTAAAAAAAAAGTAATTATATTAAAAACATCAATTAATCAATTATGAATATCAAAGATGTATATATTTTAGATGATAGAGCAATTCTTTATTTAAACGGTGAAGATGCAAAAGAATTTCTACAAAATCTGATTACAAACGATATCAAAAAAGTAAGTGAAACTAACACATGTTTTGCTTCTTTGTTATCTCCACAAGGTAAATTTTTATATGAGTTTATAATAATCAAACATAAATCTGGTTATTTGATTGATTGTGAAAAGTCTCAAGCTGATGAATTGTATAAACAATTAAGTATTTATAAATTAAGATCAAAAGTTGAAATTCTAAATTTAAGTAATGAATTCGTAGTAGCAGCTTTTAGTCGTGAAAAATTTTTAACATTTGATAAAGTTCAAGACAAAATTGGTTTTACTATAAAATATAGAGAAGATCCTATTTTTTTAGATCCAAGAAACAAACAATTAGGAGCAAGATTAATTATTAATTTAGAAAAACTTTATTTATCATTAAAAAAGCTAAATCTGCATGATGCAAATCTACGTGAATATTATTCTTTTAGTCACAAAATTGGGATTGTACCAAAAGATTTAAATAAATTGCAAAATAAATTATTTGGAATTGAGTGTAATTATGAAGAATTAAATGGAATTGATTTTAAAAAAGGTTGTTATGTTGGGCAAGAAAATACTGCAAGAATTAAATTAAAAAATAAACTGTCAAAAAGATTATTGCCAATAAATATAATTAAAGGTGAATTATCTGAGGGGCAAAGTATCTATTATAATGAAAATGAAATAGGAAAAGTATTAATAGATAATGTTTATCCATTTGCTTTAGTCAAATACTTGGATGAAAATTTTAATGGAAAATCAGATTTTAATACAAAGGAAGCTTCGATTAAAATTGAATTACCTGATTGGATAAAAAGCTAATTTGTTATTAAATACATAGATAATCACTAAGATTGTGAGAACTATAATAATCCAAATACTTAGGTTTTTAAAAAATTGCTTTAACTGTGAATTTGATTGTAAAAAACTAGGCAACACTAATAGTAAAATTATACCCATAAATATAACTGAAAGTAATTTATCCATTAAAACTCCTATAAATTTTTACTTTGGTGCGGTCGGAGAGAATCGAACTCTCATGGACTAAGTCCACACGGCCCTCAACCGTGCCTGTCTACCAATTTCAGCACGACCGCAGTATGTGTCATAATAAATGAATGACAACTATCTTTCAAATTGGTAAATATCATCATGGAATTTACACAAGAAGTGCAAAAAGCTACAGATCCTATTTATCAGAAAATTTCTAAAGTAATGCCTGAAATTGAATGGTCTGTACATGCTCCATACATTCACAAAATTAATGAACTTAAAAAGAAAAAGAACGCTGTAATACTTGCTCATAACTATCAAACTCCAGAAATTTATCATGGTGTAGCAGACTTTGCTGCTGACTCTCTTGCTTTAGCAATTGAAGCTTCAAAAACATCTGCAGATATAATTTTAATGGCTGGAGTTCATTTTATGGCAGAAACAGCAAAACTAATGAGTCCTGATAAAAAAGTTATTTTACCAGATATGGATGCAGGTTGCTCATTATCATCTTCAATTACAGGAAAAGATGTGAGGCTATTAAAAGAAAAGTATCCAGGAGTTCCTGTGGTATCTTATGTAAATACATCAGCAGAAGTTAAAGCTGAAACAGATGTATGTTGCACATCAGCGAATGCTGTTAAAATTGTAAAATCTTTAGGGGTTAAAAAAGTAATATTCTTACCTGATGATTATCTTGCAAAATACGTTGCTTCTCAAACAGATGTAGAGATCATATCTTGGAAAGGCATCTGTATTGTGCACGACCAGTTCAATGAAAAAGAAATTCATGATATTAGAAAAAATAACCCAGGAATTAAAATTATAGCACATCCCGAATGTCCGCCAGATGTAATCAAAGCAAGCGACTTTGCAGGCTCAACATCAGGTATGATTAAATACGTAGAAGATAATCAGCCTAAAAAAGTAATGATGGTTACAGAGTGCTCTATGAGTGACAATATACAAATAGAAAATCCAAATGTAGAATTTGTAAAACCATGCAACATGTGTCCTCATATGAAAAAAATTACACTTCCAAAAATATTAGATTGCCTTGAAAATGAAACTGGTGAAATAATTATGGATAAAGATACAATTGAAAAGGCTAGAGTCTCAGTTGAAAAAATGGCAGCCATTGGCAGATAATTAAGTGTCAAAAATAAAACTCAGCAAAGATTTTATTCGTAACACAGTTAAGAGAGCATTGAATGAAGATCTCTACCCCTCTGGAGATATCACATCAAGTTTAATAAAAAATAATAAAACTATTAAAGTTAAACTTATTTCAAATGAAAATGCAATTGTTGGTGGTTTGTTGTTTGCAAAACAAGCTTTTGATTTAGTTGATAATAAAATTAAGTTTAAAATTAAAAAAAAAGATGGATCTAATGTAAAAAAAGGTTTTTTAATTGCAACTATCGAAGGTAATGCTAGAAATATTTTAATTGCTGAAAGAATTGCTTTAAATTTTTTATCTCATATTTCGGGTATTGCCACAAAGACAAATAAATTTGTCAAACTTGCTGGCAAAAAATGTAAAATTTGTTGTACTCGTAAAACAATTCCAAATACAAGGGTTATTCAAAAGTATGCCGTCAAGTTAGGTGGAGGTACCAATCATCGTTTTAATCTAAGTGATGAATTTTTAATTAAAGATAATCATATTGCTTCATCAAATATTAAAAAATTAGTTTCATTGGCTATTAAAAATAAAAAAGGACGAAAAATAACAGTTGAAGTTGATAATTTAAAACAACTCAATGAAATAATGGGTCTAAAATTTAATACTGTTTTGTTTGATAATATGTCAGTTAAAAATCTTAAAACAGGTGTTAAAATTGCAAAAAATTATTATGAAACTGAAGCTTCAGGAAACATTAATTTAAAAACAGTTAAAAGAGTTGCCAAAACAGGTGTAGATAGAATTTCTATTGGAAGCATAACTCATAGCGCTACGGCTATTGATTTTAAACTAGAAATTTAAGATACAAATTTTGTTAAATCAGGTTTAAAATAATTTGGGCCCTTCATTACTTTTCCTGATTCATTATAAATAGGCTCACCATTTTCGCCTAATTTACTCATATTAGAATTTTGAACTTCATCAAAACATTTATCTAAATCAATTCCAAAAGCATGACCTGCCCCATAAGTTACATACAAAATATCTGTAAGTGCATCAGCGACTTCTAATAAATCATTGTTTTTCATTGCTTCTTGAAGCTCATCTAATTCTTCTTTAATAAGATCTATTCTTAATTTGTTAATTTTATCACTACTAAATGAAGGTTTTGTTTTAACCTCTTGACCAAAGGTTTTCATAAAAGTTCCAACTTTATTAAAATTCGACATTTTGCTCCTGTAAGTTTTTTTAAAATTATTGTATGTTATAATTATTTATTACATACAAATTAATCAATGAAATTAAGAAAAGAATTCGACAGTATTGGAAGTGTAAATGTTCCTAATAATAAATATTGGGGAGCATCGACACAACGATCTAACAAATTTTTCAATATTGGTAAAATACTAGTAAATATTTCAATAATTAAATCTATAGCTATAGTTAAAAGATCAGCTGCAATTGTTCATTCTAAAGACAAGTTGATTTCAAACAAAATTTCTAAAGCAATTATTAGAGCCTCGGATGAAGTGATAAGTGGAAAATTAGATGAAAATTTTCCTCTTAAAGTATGGCAAACAGGCTCAGGAACTCAAACAAACATGAATGTTAATGAGGTAATTGCTAACAGAGCAATAGAAATCTTAGGTGGTAAAAAAGGAACTAAAAAACCAGTTCACCCCAATGATCATGTAAATAAATCACAATCAACAAATGATGTTTTTCCAACTGCAATGCATATTTCTGTAGCAGAAGAAACTTTAAAAAAATTACTACCCAATTTAAAAATTTTAGAAAAAGAACTAAAGAAAAAGTCAAGTGAGTTTCAAAGTATAGTAAAAATTGGAAGAACTCATTTACAAGACGCTACACCCTTGTCACTTGGACAAGAATTTTCTGGCTATCATACACAAGTTAAAAAGAGTATTGAAAGGATTGAATATGCATTAAAAGAAATTCTATACCTTGCACAAGGTGGTACAGCTGTTGGTACCGGCATAAATTCTAGAAAAAATTTTGATAAAAAGATAGTTAAAGAAATTGCAAAATTTACAAAAATCTCCTTTAAGCCAAGTGCAAATAAATTTGCTGAACTTGCAGCCCATGACTCAATTGTTAATTTTTCAGGAACATTAAATACATGTGCTGTAGCTTTAATGAAAATTTCAAATGATATTAGATTTTTAGGATCTGGTCCTAGGGCTGGATATGGTGAGCTTATATTACCTGAGAATGAACCAGGTTCTTCAATTATGCCAGGAAAAGTTAACCCTACTCAGTGTGAAGCTGTCACCATGGTTTGTGTTAAAGTAATTGGTAATCACAATGGTATTACTATTGCAGGATCACATGGACATTTCGAACTAAATGTTTTTAAGCCATTGATTGCACATAATATTTTACAATCTATTGATTTAATAGCTGACAGTACTAAAAATTTTGCTCTATATTGTGTAAAAGGAATAAAAGCTAATAAAAAAAAAATCCAAGAACATTTAGATAATTCGCTAATGCTAGTTACAGCTTTAGCTCCTAAAATTGGCTATGATAATGCAGCAAGAATTGCAAAGACAGCCCTCAAGAATGATACTACGCTAAAATTTGAAACATTAAAGACAGGTCTTATAAATGAAAAGGACTATGACAAAATAGTAGATCCTAAAAAAATGATCTATCCTGAATAACCTTTAATAGCCTTGTTTACTAAATTTTTTATATAAATTCTATTTTGAAGCTTGCTTTCTTTAAAAATAAATTGTTTTAAAGTTTCATTAACATTTTTATCAATAACATCATTGACTTTAATTGTATTTAAATTGGCAGTGTGCTGATCAAAATTATAAATTAAATTAAACTGAATTTTTTTGATTTTTTTTCTATTTTTAAGTGGAGTTTGAAAAATTTTATAAACCTCGTTATAATCTTTAACATTTATTGAGATTAAAGTATCTAAAATTAAATTATTATTATCTGTATAAATTAAACTATCAGTTATTTTAAAATCAGCATAGTTTTTTAATTCAAACTTAGTTCCATTTATATCTATTAAACCTTCGCTTATTTTTGCACTTAAAGATAAATTAATTAAATCTCTAAAAGAGGAAATTTGCTTTACTTTAATTTTTGTATTTATATTTAAGTTATTATTATTAAGTATTCCTGTCTTTAATAATTGAACCAAGGTTGAATTTGAATTTAATAATATATTTGAATTTAGCTCGCTAAAATCACCTGAAAGTTCTGAAAAAAAGGGCTTTAAACTTACAAAACCATTAAATTTGTAATTCTTATCTTTAGATTTATCTAAATAATTGAAATTAAAAAAGTTTTTTTCAAAATTATAAGTTCCCCCGCTCTTATTCTTGTTATAAATTAATTCTATTAATCCATTTTTTTTATAAGACGAGTAATTATAACTATTTTCAATCTGAAGATTAATAAAATTTAAATTTATTTTACTTATAATCTTCTCTTTAATTGAGTCATCTATGATTTTAACCTCATAAAATATATTAAAAATTTCATTCTCAGCAAATAAAACATTTTCTAAATTTTTAGTATCATAAAAATATTTTAAATCTTTAATTTTATTTATAAATAAAACATCGTTTTCAATATTTTTATAAAAGATATTACTATTCTTAATTTTAAGAGTAAAATTAGAAAAGTTTCTATTTAAAAGTTTAGTAAAAAAATTGTAATTTTTTTTATTCAAATTAAAATTTGTATTATCAAAGATAACATCTACTATTTTAATTTTTTTTGAAAATAATAAATATTTAGGAGAAATATAAATTTTGACCTTCCCCGAACTTTCTACTTGGTTTAGAAATGAACCACTTTTAAATTCAAAATTGGGTCTAGGAAATAAATTATACTTATAATTATTTGATAAATTAAAATCTAAATTTAAATGTTCAGATAACTGATTCTTAATATTAGTAACTGATTTACTGTTGTCATACAAATGCGGTACAGATAAATATAAAAAAAGAGAGACAAATAGGGTCAAATTAAAGATAAAAATTCTTTTAAAACTCAATAAAGCTAACCATTTGTCTTTTTTAAAAAGAAAATTTAATTTGTTTAAATTTTTCTCTAATTGGTTATTTATAAAGTTGTTTAATTTAGTTAACGATTTATCTTTTTTAAAAAAAAAATTAAATTGGTTTAAATTTTTCTTTAATTGAGTACTTATAGAGCTGTTTAACTTAGCTAAAATTTTAACAAAATTATTATGATTATTCATAAAACTACGAAACTTATAATGAAATTTTTTAAATGATAAACTCTGATTATTTGGAAAATTTAAATAATGCTCAAAAAGAAGCTGTTTTATATTTAGATGGGCCATTATTGATAGTTGCTGGTGCAGGATCTGGGAAAACAAAAGTCCTAACATCAAGAATTGCCCACATAATTAAAGAAAAGAAGGCATTTCCTAATCAAATTTTGTCAGTAACTTTTACAAATAAAGCTGCAAAAGAAATGCAAACAAGAGTAAGTAAGATGCTTGGTTCAGCTGCAACCGGTCTTTCCTGGCTTGGAACGTTTCACTCAATTTGTGCAAAAATACTAAGAAAACACGCAACAGCTGCAAATCTTAATTCAAACTTTACTATTATAGATACTGATGACCAAACAAGACTTATTAAAAATATATGTAAAAGTGAAAATATTGATATCAAACAATTGGCACCTA
>Ga0233426_10004622_pt1 | contig 10249 bp, 9 predicted proteins | sample SI_118_April2016_6_FD_179875 | JGI IMG/M metagenome (GOLD analysis project Ga0233426, IMG submission 179875) | Seawater microbial communities from Saanich Inlet, British Columbia, Canada - SI_118_April2016_10_MG | ecosystem: Environmental > Aquatic > Marine > Inlet | place: Canada: British... | reverse complement strand
CGGATGTAGACTTAATCATAAGTAATCCACCCTATATCCCCATAGATCGCAAAGAGTCTTTGGAAACCAACGTATTAGATCATGAGCCACATTTGGCACTATTCAGTCCAGAAAGCGATCCCTTCTACTTCTTCAGAGCTATCACCCAATTGGCACAAGACTCAGAGGTGAAGAAGGTTTATTTCGAAACACACGCCACGGAAATGGACGCGCTGATTGTGGTCTTGAAATCGATTTGGTCAGGGACCATTCGCACTGCAAAAGACCTTGGCGGAAAAGAGCGATTTGTGATTTTGGAAAAGTGATCTGGGACCAAGACCATATCTTGAACTTTGAGCGAGAATTGCGCATCGAAGCGCGATTAAGAAAGTTTTCTTGATCATTCAGCATTTTGGTTGCGTAACCAACCAGTGGTGCGTAATGCGCTTTAAACAGCGATTCAAATTCTTGTTTATTGGATATGGAAAAAGATAATGTGTGGTTGTGTTAGGCAAAAAGAGAATTCGTCCTAACCTTCAGTGTGATTTCTTGATTTCATAAAGTCTACTGATGCTTTGATTAGTTCTTTCAATACATCTAAATCAATATCAGATAGCCGTTTCACATACAAACATGACTTACCTTTTTAAAGCTTTCAAGCCTTAATAGAGCTCTTACTTAGAAAAAACCATATCAGTAGTCGCGCTTATATGACAGCTAGTGCAGTAGCCGCTAAAGATGTTAGCACCTCTAATATCGTCATCGTCATCAGTCTGAACTTTGCCATTGGCATTCAACACAAACCATTCCCAGTCGTTACTTTCTTGGTTAAAACCTTTCTCTTGCTTCACCATTCCTACGTATTCAGACTGTGTGCTGTCAATAGTTCTAATATGTTTGAAAATCATAGTTCCTTCTGGATACTTGCCATTATTTGGATCTTGTCCTTCGAAGAAATAGACGTCTCGAGTAGATGTACTGTCGCTTGCAAAATGCGCTACGCCCAGGTTAGTGTCAATGCCCGTCTTGGTAACCTCTAGTATCCAATCCTCCCAGGTTTCAAAAGACATACAGGACCCATCGTCTATGGATGCATCCAAGTCAAAATTGATGGATTCATTATCCATGCATCCTTCAATATAGTTGCAAGTTCCGTTATCCTTATTTGCATCCTTATCGTAGTTCGAAGCAACTGAATCTGTGCAACCTTCTTTATTACAGGCGGAGATGGTAGTAAGCAAAATGGAAATTCCAATAACAGCGTAGGTTTTCAAACTTAGTTTCATAGTATAGGATTGTTTGGAACTCAAATGTTCAATAAATCTTCAAGTGGAATGTGGCGTGAAAATACTCCGTCTAAAAACCTTTTGCAACGTTGATTGCAATTGAATGCATTTGGAGTAATTTTATTATCATGTTAATCCGCATACATCCTGATAATCCGCAACAGAAGGAACTGCTTAGAGTAGTTGCCATTTTAAGGGATGGCGGTGTCATCATTTATCCTACTGATACAGTCTATGGGTTGGGATGTGATATCACCAATAAAAAAGCGGTGGAGCGCGTGGCTAAAATCAAAGGCTTGAAGCCAGAGAGGGCAAATCTTTCTATTATATGCCATGACTTAAGCCATATTACAGACTATGCCAAGCATATTGATAATCGAACCTTTCGAATCATTAAACGGTGTTTACCTGGTGGATTCACATTTATTTTGAATGCTAGCAACAACATGCCGAAGATTTTCATGATGAAAAAGAAGACTATTGGTATTAGGGTTCCTGACCATATTATACCCAGAGAAATTGTGCGGTTATTGGGAAATCCAATTGTTACTACATCTATTCGCGATGAGGACGATATCATCGAATACAGCACAGACCCTGACCTGATTCATGAGAAATTTAAACACCTTGTAGATTGTGTGATAGATGGTGGATACGGTAATCAAATGCCATCTACCATAGTCAATTGCACAGATGGGGAAACAGAAATTCTTCGCGAGGGCTTAGGAGATACAGCGTTGCTTTACTAAGGCCTATTCAACACTGCCCTCCTGAGGAACTATTACCAATTTATCCGTACCAAACCCAAGTTCTTTTGCCGTTGCGATCAATTCTTGTGTTTTAGAGTTTGAAAAATTCGGATCTCTTGCCAACACCCACAAATAGTCTTTGTCGGACCCGCACACTAGCGCGTATGAATAGTCTTTCTGATCTAGTGCGATTATATTATATCCAGCATAAAACGGCCCGAAGAAGCTCACTTTGAGCATTGAGTTTTTTACTTCATTGGCCAACTTCGCTTTTCCTGCAATGTCATTCCACTTGTTGTCAATAGTATCGTATCCGCGGTTCTTGACTTCAATATTCCCACCATCTTGAAGGGTGTAAGTCGCAGTAACATTAACCAGATTCTTCTCAAAGCGACTATCCATTCTAGCAATCTCATACCAGGTGCCAGCATACTTGTCAATATCTAAGTCATCAACAGCTTCTATGCCTTCTGGTATAGAGCTGCATGCGCCAAATATTGTTGATGCGACAATGCTAAATAGATACAGTTTTTGGGTGCTTAATTTCATGATAAGATTGAACATTATCCTTCAAATGTAGTTTAGATTTGCTGCAAGTCCTATACAAATGATTACGATACTTTCTCCAGCAAAAACCCTCGATTTCGATTCTCGTTACGATAATCTTCCTTTGCAAATTCCAGCTCATGTAGATGAATCTGAAAAGGTGATGAACAAGCTGAAAAAACTGAGTAAAAAGAAGCTTGGATGTATGATGAAGCTCAGCAAAGATTTGGTTGAGTTGAACGCTATGCGTTTTCAAGAATGGAGTACCGATTTCAATTTGGAGAATAGCCGTCCGGCACTTTTAATTTTCAATGGAGAAGTATATCGCGGAATGGGAGCCAAAGCATTTTCAGAAAAGGAAATGGAATTTGCCGAGAACCATTTGAGACTCTTAAGCGGATTGCATGGCTTGCTCAAACCGCTGGATTACATCCAACCCTATCGATTAGAAATGGGGACCAGCATTTCTGTTGGTCGCAATAAAAACCTATATCAGTTCTGGAGCGACAAAGTCACGAATGACCTGAATGATGCCATGGAGTTATCGGGCACTGATGCACTCATAAACTTAGCTTCCAACGAGTATAGTAAGGCGGTGAATTTTGATAAAATCAAAGGAAAAGTGATTACGCCAATTTTCAAGGATTTGAAAAATGGGGAGTATAAAGTGGTTATGACTTGGGCGAAGACAGCTCGTGGCAAAATGGCTGGTTTCATCGTGAGAAACAATATCACTGAACCACAAGACCTTGTAGGCTTTAATGAGTATCAATACAGCGAGCCATTGAGTTCTGATACTGAATGGGTTTTTATCCGAGGATAAGGAGAGATTTAATATCCAATGATCTATTAGCAATAATCAAGTAGTGAATGAGCGCAGTCTGTCATTTCGAGTGGCCACGCCTTGCGTGGATGTATCGAGAAAAAAAGACGGCATTGGATTAATCAAATACAGCTTAAGCAAGTCAATCTGAGCTTGTGAGGCACTAGCAATGGTTGAAGATGGCTCGCGTTGTGAATATCTAATTTCGAAATAAGTGCTAGAGCACACTCCGACCGACTTTCTTCGGTCATGCTCTGTGTCCAAACATGAAGGGATTAAACAGCCATTCACATTAATCATCATTGTATCGTTCATAGTTTTCTGCTGAGCATTTCAAAACTGAGTTCAATTCCTTCAAATTTGCTGTATGACGTTTAATTACATCTGGGTAGGGTTCTTTGTAGTTGCATTCATAGTAGCGGTGCTAAAGTGGCTCATATTGGGTGATACGGAGGTGTTTGGACTGATGGTTCAAAGTACATTCGATATGTCCAAAACCAGTGTAGATATTTCCATCTACCTCATTGGCGTCATTACCCTTTGGCAAGGCATTATGAAAGTTGGTGAGCAGGGTGGGGCAGTAGCGGTTCTTACCAGAGCGGTATCTCCATTTTTTACCCGATTGTTTCCAGGTATTCCTAAGGATCATCCAGCCATTGGTAGTATGATGATGAATTTCAGCGCCAACATGCTTGGCCTAGACAATGCTGCTACTCCATTGGGCTTGAAGGCCATGCAAGAGCTGCAGGATTCCAATACCGAAAAGGACCAAGCTTCGGATGCCATGATCATGTTCATCGTATTGAACACTTCTGGATTAACCATTGTGCCTATAAGCGTGATGGCACTGCGAGCTGCCAATGGCGCAGCAAATCCTTCAGATGTTTTTCTACCCATTCTATTGGCTACCTATTTTGCTACACTGGCAGGATTAATTTTTGTTTGTATTCGTCAGCGAATCAACCTATTTCAACCAGTGCTTTTAGGCTGGATTGGCGGTGTCACCGCCTTTATCGGAGCTATGCTTTGGTGGTTTAGTCAAATGCCACAAGATCAATTGGCCAGCGTGTCCAGTGTATTTGGGAATGGAATCATATTGACCATCATTATTGCCTTTTTCTTGATGGCGGTGCGTAAAAAATTGAATGTATACGAGTCCTTTATTGAAGGAGCCAAAGAAGGTTTTGAGGTTTCGGTGAAAATCATCCCATACTTAGTGGCCATGCTAGTAGGCATTGGTTTATTCAGAACCAGCGGAGCCATGGACTATATGCTAGAAGCGATAGCAATGGCCTTGCAGCTTGACAAAGGCTTGGTTGATGCATTACCCACAGCGCTAATGAAGCCCTTGAGCGGCAGCGGTGCCAGAGGAATGATGGTGGAGGCTATGGAAACTCATGGAGCTGATTCTTTTACGGGCAGATTGGTCAGCGTTTTTCAAGGATCTACAGAAACAACCTTCTACACCCTGGCGGTATATTTTGGTTCAGTTGGTATCCGTAAAACGCGATATGCACTAGGAGCAGGCCTTTTCGCTGATCTATTTGGAATACTTGCCGCGATCTTTATTGCCTACGTGTTTTTTGGATAGAAAACTACGTTAGGAAATTAGCGGGTTTGGTTATGAACCGAGCTTGCGAGTTCGCAAAGTGAACGTGCGGCTTTCAAACCTCTCATTTATTCCCTTCGGTCATGAGGCTTAGTTCATCGCCAAGATGAATTTGGTTTGAAAGATAATACGTGATTGGGTAAGGTTCACGGAGCATGTTTGCCTTGTCGTTGTTGGGCACCGTTTTTATTTAAAAATCAAGTCTATATCCTGTCGTCCACTGATCGCCATGATTTCGGAAATATTGCCATTTATACGATAGAAAATGCTATCTACTCAACAAAGACATCTTCTATATCCGGGTTTTATAAAGTCAACGGATTCAAAAGTCATTGGTCTCTGAGCAATTAGGTCAAAGTATTCGAAGAAGCTATTGTAATATTTATCAGCTTGAGTCTCGCCAAATTTTAGAACTCCAAATTGATGTATTCTTATTAAATCTTCTTTAGCCTGGTTGCTAATTCTATATTCAGCCATTCAGACCTGCTTTTGACGACTTTAAAATATCCTCTTTACTATCGCTAGTAAAACCGCTCTTCTCCGCCTAACCCTTCACCAAATCCATTTCCTCAACCAAGTGACTTGCTCCAGCAAACTTGTCCATCACAAAAAGCACATAGCGGATATCGACCGTTATGTTTCTACAAATGGTCGGGTTAAACATGATGTCACTCATGGTGCTCTCCCAGGTTCGGTCAAAGTTTAGTCCAATCAACTCACCTTTTGCGTTGAACACTGGACTTCCACTGTTGCCGCCAGATGTATGGTTGCTGGCAATGAAACAGACGCGTATTTCGCCAGACTTGTCTGCATATTGTCCGTAGTCCTTTTCATTGTATAAATCCACCAACTTAGCCGGTAAATTGTACTCAGGATTTGTAGGGTCTTCTTTCGCAACAACTCCTTCTAGGGTTGTGTAATGCAAGTATTCTGCACCATCAAAAGGTGAATATCCCTCTACTTTACCAAAGGTGATTCTCAATGTGCCATTTGCATCTGGATAGTATGTTTTTTCTGGAAGCACTTCCATTTGAGCTGACATCCAAACCCTCATCAAACTGTCTTTTGCAGGTACATATTTCATCAACTCAGGTTGTGTTGATTCATAGAAGAAATCGCTTATTCTCTTGCTGAAGACGAAGGCCAAATCTTTCTCAATCTTCTTGTAGTCGCTGCGTTTATAACCTTCTAGGAACTCCTTTAACTTGGCCTCATCGGCAAAGAGGGTTTCGTCATACAATCGGCTAGCAAACTCATTTAGAGACTCTTTTTTAGATTTTAGGTTAATGGTGAAAATCAATGGAGGCTGTCCATCCACGAAATACTCGATCTGACTCTGCATGATGTCCTCATCAACATCAGCATCGTAGTTTTTGAAATAGCCGAGCTTGCCAAGCTTTTCGCTGACCCACTTTTGAATTTCTTCATCAGCTATGATCTTGTTTTTGCTGAGTTCAACCAGCTCATTAAAGCCATCACTGAATCTCAATATTTCTGGGCCCATGTAATAGAATTCGACAAAGTAATTGCGACTTATGTTGTGTGGTTTGAGTTTTACGTTTAGAGAAGACATATCAAGTAGCAGGCTACCGTATTTTTTATCCCAAGCTTCGTTGTCCTGCACTCGTGTTTGAAATACATTTTCAAGTGAATCCTTTTTTTCAATGGCCCTGTGTCTGATTAAGCCTTTAGACTGCCCGATCCACTTTTTATATGCATTACTGATTCTACTTTGCTTAGCTGCGTACTGTATGTTAGTCAGCTCGTCTCTTCGCATGGCATTTCCAATTACATCTAATGAGGCTTCTCTCATTTGCAGTCGCAAAGGATTGATTACTTGAAGTACTTCAGCCACGTTTGAGCTGGAAATGAAGTTTTCGGTTTTTCCTGGGAAGCCATATACCAATGTGAAGTCGTCTTCCTCAACTCCATCTAAGCTCACAGGTAGATGATAGTTTGGCTTGTAGGGAACATTATCTTTGCTGTATTCCGCTGGATTATTGTCTTTGTCAGCATAGATTCTAAACACGCTGAAGTCTCCCGTATGCCTTGGCCAAACCCAATTGTCGGTATCAAATCCATACTTGCCAATGCTTGAAGGTGGAGCACCTACTAAACGCACATCTTCAAATACTTCCGTAATAAAAAGCAGGTATTGATTTCCGTAATAGAATGGTCGAACATAAGCCTGGAAATGGCTTCCTTCCGTTACCTCAGCAACTAATTTTTCGGTTGCCTCTTTGATCCTAGCAGCTCTATCTGCTTCCGTTGCGTTTTCATCAAGGTCTCCTAAAATCTCCTTTGTTACGTCTCTAATTTCTTTGATGATGGTCGCGTCCATATTTGGATTCTCTAATTCCCCACTCAAATTTTCGGCCCAAAATCCATCTTTTAAATAATTATGTTCTAGTGTACTGTGAGCCTGTATTCTGCTATACCCACAATGGTGGTTTGTTAGTAGTAATCCTTTATCACTGACCAAAACGGAGGTGCAACCGCCATTGAAATGAACAACTGCATCTTTTATGCTGCTTTGGTTTATGGCATATAAATCTTCAGGACTAATCTTCATGCCCATTGCTTGCATGTCGTCACCAACCAAAGATTTGATCATTGATGGAATCCACATACCCTCGGTAGCAGAAATTGGGGTGGTGGTCGAAAAGATGGCGATTAGGGATAAAACACTACCCACTATTTTGAAATTCATACGTCTGTCGTCTAATTGATATTCTACAAAAGAAACATATTTGTAGGGTAGTTTGCACCTAAAATAAATAGACAGATATATGAAACATGTTGTTTCAGCCGTTGGACTCATACTAGGGATGGGAATGATGCAAGTTTTCGCACAATCTTTACCTGACATTTCAAAGCACAGCATCGGCCATAGGAGCGGTTTAAAATCGGTAAAAAAACTCGGTACTTTACAGGGAGTACAGCCGCAAGATGAGTGGCAAACGGTAATGAAGAAAGTTGCCATTTACCTTACTAAACCAGACTCAGTTGATATTGCAAAGTCAGCACAGTTGGCAGTGAAAGCCGCCGCAGAAAATGGAATTGGTTTAGATAATCCAAGCGGAAGAGCTGTAACGCCAGTTATTGGCACAGGCATCAGTGGTACAACCATGAATAGCTATACTCCACCTGACAATACCATGGCTGTTTCGAATGGTGGTCGAATCGTAGCAGCTGATAATGAAGATATTTCCTATTTCAATGAAACAGGCACTAGTACAGGCGTGCAATCGCACACTGGCTTTTTTAGCAACTTCTCTACCAGCTCGTATTTGTTTGATCCAAAACTAATTTATGATGCGGAAGAAGATCGTTTCATTTATGTCATTTTACATGGAACTCACTATACTAATTCAAAGATTTTTGTGTGTTTCTCGACTTCAAACGATCCAGAGAATGATGGTTGGGAAGTTTATGAATTACCGGGTAATCCGCTGGATGATTTTAGTTGGACAGATTATCCGAGTATTGGATTAAACGCAAACGAGTTATTCATATCCACGAACCTATTTTTCAGTGGTGGTGGGTTCAACGAAGCAGTGATCTATCAAGTAGACAAGTTCGATGGTTATAATGGGTCTTCAAGCCTTGACTATCAGCTTTGGGACGGAATATTTGACGCGAATGGTGGCAGAGCCTTTACAGTAGTTCCGGCTACTTATGGTCAGCAAGGAACATATGGTCCAGAGATGTATTTCGTTAGCTCTAGATCTGGTGGAAGCAGCCGATTCTATTATTATGAGATCACAGATGAAATGAATGGTAGCCCTCAGTTGACCGTGGACGATATCATTGTAAACTATAGTGTGTCTGGCGATGCAAATCAGTCAGGGTCTAGCAGCTTAGTTGATGTTGGAGACTGCAGAGTTCAAAGCGCATTTTTCTTGAATGGAATAATCCACACGGTGCATGCAGCGAATTATCAAAACTCAGGGTATAGTGGGATTAATTATTATCGAATTCCGGTTGATCAACCAACCTTCTATGAAACGACAACATTTGGCCAGACCGGATTTGATTACGCCTATCCTAGTATAGCGTCTTTTGGCTTGAATGAATGTGACAAGAGTGTGATGGTAGGCGCATTACGCACAGGTCCTTCTATATTTCCAGAAATGCGAGTGATGAACTGCGATAATGACATGCAATGGTCTGCTTCAACTCAGATAATTGGCGGGAATTCGCCCATTAGCTTCATTGGAAGTCCAGAGCGTTGGGGTGATTATTCGAGCATGCAGCGAAAGCACAACGCTAATTCACCCGAAGTGTGGATGAGTGGTTGTCATACTGTAAGTAACAGATACCGAACTCGAATTGCTGAAATCAAAGGTGATTACGATCCAGCGGAAGGTCCTGGAATCGATTTCTATTCAAATGACTCGGTTGGTGAGCCAATATTCACTATCAACTTCTATGACAATTCATCTGGAAACCCAATTGCTTGGGAGTGGAATTTTGAAGGTGGTACTCCAAGTTCATCCACTCAACAGAATCCATTGGTAAGTTACTTAGATACTGGAATGTATGATGTGCAGCTGATTGCATGGAATGACGATTGTGTTGATTCATTAACGATCGCAGACATGATAATTATTCAGGAAATTACTCCAGATACAGATACCATAGTCCTCGGTGGTGGTTTCACGGTTTATGTAATAGATGGTGATACATTCCAAACGTGGGATGGCGGGCTTGTTCCTCTTGGAGTAGAAGACCTTGGAAAGATTGACAATCGCGTTTATCCAAATCCAATTTCGCCAATGGAAATGATGTATGTGGATATTGAAATTGACGAGGCAGTTTTCATCAATGCTATCGTCTATGATATGAGTGGAAGAGAAGTTAAGAATCTCTTTTCTGATTATGTTAAGCCAGGAAAGCATCAGCTTGGTTTCAACAAGCATGCATTGCCAAGCGGTCAGTATATACTTCACGTTAAAAGCGAATCAAATATCTTGATCAATGAGAAGATTATTGTTCAGCGCTAGTCTGCTTTTAGCCTTTGGTTGTTCTAGTCAAAAGGCGGAGCTTGCGAAACCTCAAGATGAGTTGAAGCAAGAGTCAAACGCCTCGAAACAATCGGAAGCTGAAACACCTGAAACTTTCGCAACAGATATTGACGGGCCCAAGGCTACTAGCAGTGGTCCACGGAAAATGACAGCTGGTAAAGCAGAAAAAGGAAGTATTGCAGATCCATCAGCGAATGATGATCGCAGGGAAATGTCGCCAAATGACGCTC
>Ga0233426_10004620_pt1 | contig 10254 bp, 9 predicted proteins | sample SI_118_April2016_6_FD_179875 | JGI IMG/M metagenome (GOLD analysis project Ga0233426, IMG submission 179875) | Seawater microbial communities from Saanich Inlet, British Columbia, Canada - SI_118_April2016_10_MG | ecosystem: Environmental > Aquatic > Marine > Inlet | place: Canada: British... | reverse complement strand
TGGGCTTTATTTTCTCCACCTTCTTGTTGTTGTTTTACAACTGACTCTTCTCCTTTTTTAGCATTTGGATTCGGCTGTTTTGGACGCGGCTTTTTACGTTTTGGATTCGGTTTTCTTCCTTCAGAATCTCCTTTTTTACTTTGTAAAGGTGATTTGTCTTGTTGGTTATTAGCAGTAAGCTTTGCTGTTTTATTCGTTTTAGAATTTCTTTTTTTCTTTCTACGGTTGTTAGATTTTGGTTTGTCAAAACGCGTCAAACTATCCTGTCCTACCACATTTTCAAAATCTATCTTTGTCACTACTTCAGTTTCAGACTCTAGTTCTTCTAGACTAGGAGCTTTTTCTCCATTTTTATTCATCTGAATTACTTCCTGAACTTGCTCTAGGGTAAGCTTGTACCATTTGTATCCTTCTTCTTTAGAACTGTACCACAAATGCTCTTTGAAAATATCCATTTTCACAAAAGAAGCTCTTCCTTTTTCTGTTTCTAAAACAACATCTTGCTTTGGAAAACCTTTTAAGGCATCGAGGTAACTATCCAACTCAAAATTTAGACAACATTTTAACTTCCCACATTGTCCTGCTAATTTTTGAGGATTTAAGGAGAGTTGCTGGTAACGAGCAGAAGCGGTATTCACCTTTCTAAAATCAGTCAACCAAGTGGAGCAACACAATTCTCGCCCACAAGAACCTACACCTCCTAAACGAGCTGCTTCTTGACGTAATCCTACTTGCTTCATTTCAATACGAATACTGAATGCACTAGCTAGGTCTTTGATCAACTGTCTAAAATCTACTCTTTCTTCGGCAGTATAATAAAAGGTGGCCTTGTTTCCATCTCCTTGGTATTCTACATCAGAAAGCTTCATTTTTAGATTGAGTCTCCCTAATATTTCTCTTCCCCTACGTTGTGTTTCAATCTCTTTGTCTCTTGCCGCTTGCCAAATATCAATATCTCGAACGGTTGCTTTTCGGTATATTTTCTTAATCTCTTCACTGTCTTCAGAAACTTTTTTCTTTTTCATCTGAACACGGATCAATTCTCCTGTCAATGAAACCGTTCCAACGTCGTGTCCTGGGGACCCTTCTACTGCAACAATTTCTCCCATTGTCAATTGAAAATTGTTTGTGTTTCTAAAAAAAGCTTTTCGTCCATTTTTAAATCTAACCTCAACAATGTTGTGTGGTTTTTGACCGCTTGGTAAAGACATGTTTGACAACCAGTCAAACACATTTAATTTATCACAGCTTCCAGTTGCGCAATTTCCATTGCTTTTGCAACCATTAGGAATGCCGGTTTTATCTGTAGAGCACGATGTACAGCCCATAGTTATCTATATATTAGTATACCGATATGATAGCAGTATATAAGTTCGTATTCCATACAAAAAGCCCATAAAAACATAGTTTAGGGCGTTTTTGTTTTATTTATAATTTCGTAAATATACCATAATTATAGCTACTATTTTAGATTCACTAAAATCCTAAATACAACAGGTATATTTAAAAGGGTAAATAAGATGTTTTACAAGACGTTTTTTAATTTAATACCTTGCGAGTACTCTTATAAAGATATAAAAAATAAATGGCTTATTTTTTATATTTCAATGCTTCCGATCTCCCTTTTTTGAATATTTTATTACTATTCCCCTTTCCTTTGCGCAATGCTTTTTGTTCTTCAAAGGGCAAAGCATCAATTTCTTTGCATTCTTCCGAACAACAGGTATTCATTTTTTCTCTACAAGACTTGCATTGAATGAACAATAAATGACAAGCTTGGTTTGCACAATTCACATGTTCATCAAAGGGCTCACCACACTGATGGCATTTAGAGACAATATCGTCAGAAATACGTTCAGCTCTCCTATGATCAAACACAAAATTCTTTCCTAAAAACTTATTTTCAATACCTTCGTTTTTTACCTGACGTGTATATTCGATAATTCCTCCTTCAAGCTGAAAGACATTTTTAAAACCTTTATGCTTGTAATAGGCACTTGCTTTTTCACAACGAATTCCTCCTGTACAATACATCAGTAGGTTTTTATCTTCTTTGTGTTCTTTCAAATCTTCTTCAATAATATCCAAAGAATCTCTAAAGGTATCGACATCAGGAGTAACAGCTCCCGAGAAATGTCCAATTTCACTCTCATAATGGTTACGCATGTCCACACAAACCGTATTCGGATCTGCCAACATTTTGTTGAACTCACTAGCTTTAAGATGGACTCCTATATTGGTAACATCAAAATTTTCATCGTTGAGACCGTCAGCAACAATCTTATCTCTTACTTTCACTTTCAATTTTAGAAAAGACTTGTTTTCATGTTCCACAGCAACATTCAAACGTATGTCATTTAGAAAAGAAATGGCGTCCAATTGTTCTTTGAGTTCCAAAAATGATTCTGCAGGCACGGATATTTGTGCATTGATTCCTTCATAGGAAACATAGGTTCTACCTAACACATCCAATTGCTCCCATTCAAGGAACAATTTATCTCGAAATAATTGTGGGTTTTTGATATTGTAGTATTGATAAAAGGAAATTGTCAAACGATCTTTCCCCGCTTCGTCAATCAATGCTGCGCGCTCTTCTGCGCTTAACTTATTGTACAGTTGCATGCTATACTAATTTATGTTACACGTAAAATTTTTGCAAAAGTACGTTTTTTAAATGATGTGTCTCCCCTTTTCTTAAACAATTACTAATGACACTTAGATTCTTACAAGAATCAACAAGGCGATTCTATAAAAAATTCACATTTTATACAGATTTGAAAAAAATTAAACAAAGGGACTGATTTTCACGCAATCACCAAGGTAGAATGATAGAAAAGTGTAATATTTGCATTCAATATCATTTAAAATTTAATAGCATGAAAATAGCTGTCGTAGGAGCTACCGGAATGGTAGGAACCGTAATGTTGAAAGTTTTGGAAGAGCGTAATTTTCCAGTAACCGAATTGATCCCTGTTGCATCTGCAAGATCTGCTGGTAAAAAACTAAGCTTTAAAGGAAAAGACTATACGATTGTAACTCTTGAAGATGCAGTACCTATGCAAGCAGACATTGCTTTATTTTCTGCAGGAGGAGATACTTCGTTGGAATGGGCTCCAAAATTTGCAGCTGCTGGAACTACTGTTGTCGACAACTCCTCTGCCTGGAGAATGGACCCAACAAAAAAGTTAGTCGTACCAGAAATCAACGGAGACGTATTGACAAAAGAAGATAAAATTATCGCCAACCCTAATTGTTCTACCATTCAATTGGTAATGGCTTTGGCTCCATTGCATGCAAAATACCAAATGAAACGTCTGATTGTTTCCACCTACCAATCTGTTTCTGGAACAGGTGTAAAAGCGGTGCAACAATTAGAAAATGAAACACAAGGAATTGAAGGAGAAATGGCCTACCATTATCCTATCAATAGAAATGCGATTCCTCATTGTGATATTTTCATGGACAATGGTTATACTAAAGAGGAAATGAAATTGGTCAAAGAGCCAAAGAAAATCTTGCGTGATGATTCCTTTGCTGTAACAGCCACTGCTGTTCGTATTCCAACTGCTGGAGGACATTCAGAATCTGTAAATGTTGAATTTGTAAATGATTTTGACGAAAGCGAAGTACGCCAATTGTTGCACGATTTCCCAGGAGTCGTTGTACAAGACAATCTAGATACCAACACCTACCCAATGCCTACCTATGCGCATGACAAAGACGAGGTATTTGTAGGACGTATTCGTAGAGATGAATCGCTACCAAACACTTTAAATATGTGGATCGTTGCAGACAACTTGCGAAAAGGTGCTGCTACCAATACAATTCAAATTGCAGAATACTTGATTGAAAAATCTTTGGTATAAAACCATAATACTTACTGAAAACACCCCATTATAACTAGCTATAATGGGGTGTTTTCGTTAAAAGTCATAGTTTATGAAAAAAATGTGGCATAAAATTAGCTGCTACACTATTAGATTTGTACAAATCTTAGGAAATAATTCCAACTTAAAACTTAAACAAAAACAAAATGAAGAAAATTATCGCAACATTGGTATTGGTATTGACAGTAAGTATTTCTTTTGCTCAAGAGAAATCTAAAGCAGAAAAAATGGCTACTCAAAACACAAAAGAAATGGTAAACGTTCTTTCTTTAGATGCAGATCAAGAAGCTAAAATTTATGCTATACATGTTGAAAAAAACCAGAAATTAATCGACAACAATAAAAAAGAGCAATCTAAAGAAGTTAAGAAAGCCAACCAAAAGGAAATTTACGTAGAAGCAGGAGGGCAGTTCAAAGAACTTCTTGGATTGGATACTATGAAAGTTTGGTGGGAATTCAAAAAACAACAAGAAGCGAACAAAAAAGCATAAGCTGTTGCTTATCTAAGTAACTGAAACTATTATTTTTCATAAACAGCCTTTTGACATTTAGTCAAAAGGCTGTTTTTTTACCTTAATAAATAATAAATGACTGCTATTCAGACTGTTTTGTTGTATTTTTATATTATAATGAATAGAACCTAAACTTTTTGTGTTTTGAAAAAAATTGAAAACATACTATTCCAGCTATTTCTATCTGAAAATACACGCATGCAAATTGAAAAGAGAATACTCAATATTGCCTTGCTAAGTTTCATTGTTCACCTCCTGATTATAGCTGCTAAAGAATACAACCTTATTTTTAAGGAAACCTCATTACATTTATTAGAAAGTCCAATTGCAGCTATCTATACTCCATTTTCTTTCATCTTAATTTATGAAGTGTATTTATTGATTTATTACTTGCCGAAATCATTCACAATATATATCAACAAACAGTATGAAATCATCACCCTCATCATCATACGAAAGCTGTTTCAAGATCTTTCATTACTTGAACTCACAAGTAATTGGTTTGAAGTCAAAGGAGATATAAAATTCACCTATGATATCATCGCGTCTTTGTTACTGTTTTTTCTTATTTACTTGTTTCAAAAACAAAGCACTCAAAACCCAAATATCCTAAAAGAAAGAAAAATAGAAATTGGAAAATTCATTCGCAAGAAAAAGATGATTGCGGTATTTTTGGTACCATTATTCTTTTCAATGGCTTTGTTTACATTAGTAAGTTGGGGAATTGAATTGTATGAAGCACCCAAAGTAATTCCTTCTTTTGAAAAATTAGACAACTTGTTTTTTGAGCAATTTTTTATGGTATTGATTTTGGTTGATGTAATTCTACTCTTGATCTCATTTTTTTACACCCATCAGTTTCATAAAATCATTCGGAATTCAGGGTTTATCGTTTCTACGATACTGATTCGTATGTCTTTTGGTGTCAGTGGACTTGTGAGCACAATACTCATTGTGGTCGCGGTGATATTTGGTCTGGCTATTTTGAATATCCACAACAAATACGAGCAGCAGTAATAGCGTAAATACAAGAAATAGAATCATCTTAAAACTAGAAGCTATTGCATCCAAAGAATTTCAGTTAGCATACTCCAACAAGTGTAAGTATAGCATCTGCTATACGTATAGATACAAATCCATTGAGGCTATCAAATTTGACTAGTACAAGATTATTCAGCGAATGTCAACAAAGGATATGTAGGAGATATAGAACGCATTGGAAATATCCGATGTTACTACTTTAAAACAACTCAAATAAACCTAAAGAAAATATTGGAAAAAGGAACTAGCGAGGTGTCTTTATCTTCTAAATACATACCCTACAACTACCTCAAAAAAAAGAGCAAATCGGACATGATTTGCTCTTTTTAGTACCTTGGGTGGGAATCGAACCCACACTCCCGAAAGAACTGGATTTTGAATCCAGCGCGTCTACCAATTCCGCCACCAAGGCGTCTGTGGTATTACGGGTGCAAATTTATAAAATTATTTCAATCTACAACACATTTTCAAAAAAAAATTAGAGCAAAGCTTAAAATTATTTCTATTTTTGCAGGGTCTAATATTTGAACTATTTAACAAACACACATTAACACCATGTCTGACAACAATTTAGCTCCAAAAGTATTTGCCTGTTCACAAAGTTTTGAATTGGCAGAAAACATTGCAAAACATTATGGAACAGAACTAGGAAATATAAATATCTCTCGTTTTAGCGATGGAGAATTCCAACCAGCTTTTGAAGAGTCAGTTCGTGGTAGACGTGTATTTATTATCGGATCTACATTTCCTAACTCAGACAAACTGATGGAAATGTTATTGATATTAGATGCTGCTAAAAGAGCATCTGCAAGACATATTACAGCTGTGATGCCTTACTTTGGATGGGCAAGACAAGACCGTAAAGACCGTCCAAGAGTTGCGATAGGTGCAAAATTGGTAGCCAATTTATTACAAACAGCAGGAGCAACAAGAATCATGACCATGGACCTACACGCAGATCAAATACAAGGTTTCTTTGAAAAGCCAGTAGACCACTTGTTTGGTTCTACTATCTTTATGCCGTACATCAAAAGTCTAGGCCTAGAAAATATGACTATGGCATCTCCTGATATGGGAGGGTCTAAGAGAGCCTATGCTTACTCTAAACACTTACAAAGTGAAGTTGTGATCTGCTACAAACAACGTTTGAAAGCCAATGTAATTGACACTATGGAGCTTATCGGTCATGTTGAAGGAAAAGATGTAATCCTAGTAGACGATATGATTGATACAGGAGGAACACTTGTAAAAGCAGCTGATGTCATGATGGAACGTGGGGCGAAAAGTGTACGTGCTATTATTACACATGCCTTACTTTCAGGTAATGCCTACGAGAAAATCGAAAATTCTAAACTCTTAGAATTGATCGTTTCTGATTCTATTCCATTAAAAAAGCAGAGTTCTAAAATAAAAGTTGTAACTTGCGCACCTTTGTTCGCAGAAATAATGCACAACGTGCAAGACAATCAGTCGATTAGCGACAAATTTATCATCTAAGAATACTAATAAATATATATATAATGAAATCAATTACAATCAAAGGATCGAAAAGAGAAAGCGTAGGAAAAGTGGCTACTAAAGCACTACGTAATGCTGACAAGGTACCTTGCGTATTATACGGAGGAGAAAATGCCATTCACTTTTCAGCAGAAGAAAAAGCATTTAAAAACTTGGTATACACTCCAAACGTATATACTGCAACGATTGATCTTGACGGAGAAACAGTAACTTGTATTCTTCAAGATATCCAATTTCACCCAGTAAACGACAGTATTTTACACATTGACTTCTACCAGTTATTCGACGACAAAGAAGTAACTATGGACATTCCTGTTACTTTGGTAGGAAGTTCTCCAGGGGTTATGATTGGTGGAGCTTTGCGTTTCCCAAAACGTAAATTAAGAGTTAAAGCTTTGCCTGCAAACTTACCAGATACTATCGAAGCTGACATCAGTTCATTGGAAATCGGAGACAAATTATTTGTACGAGAACTTTCTATCGAAAACTGTACAATTTTACACCCTGAAAACACAGTAGTTGCTCAGGTAAGAATGTCTCGTGGAGCACAAACTGAAAAAGTAGCAGAAGAAGGAGCTGAAGAAGCTGCTGAATAAACAAACTTCTAATAATACTAGGGTTCATTTTGACTACGGTCAAAATGAACCTTTTTTATTTGTATATATCCCAACCTAAATAGTATTTTTGAAACAACTAGTAAAGACTGCATAGTACTCATGAAGAAATTTTTAATCGTAGGACTTGGAAATATTGGCGCTGAATACGAAAATACACGCCACAATATTGGATTTAAAATCGTGGAAGAACTCGCTACTATGGAAAATATCCGTTTTGAAAGTGATAAATTAGGACAGGTTGCCACTTTCAAGTTCAAAGGTCGAAGTATTACCCTACTAAAACCATCTACCTATATGAATCTAAGCGGAAAGTCCGTAAAATATTGGATGCTGAAAGAAAAGATACCTGCGGAAAACATCTTAATTATTTCCGATGATTTGAATATTGATTTTGGAACCATTCGCCTCAAAGCAAAAGGGAGTGCAGGAGGCCACAATGGACTTAAAGATATCAACGAAAAGTTGGGGCACCAAAACTACCCGCGTTTTCGCTTTGGAGTAAGTGCCAACTTCTCCAAAGGACGCCAAGCAAACTATGTATTAGGAGAATGGAGTAAGGAAGAAAACAGGTACTTGCCTGAACTATTATTCAAAGGCGCCAACCTCATCAAAGCATTTGCTACAGAAGGTATTGGAAATACGATGAATAAATTCAACGGACCTTTGGAAATGTAATTTTTTAGGTCCGTTTTTATTTTGTAATTATAGGTTATCAGATGCAAACCATTCTGCATACGAACTCGCAGTCTCTTGAAGTCGTATAGAAAATAAAGCGACTGAATCAGGCAATCTAGCTCCTACCTTTTTGGCAAAATCTATCAACATCATCTCAGTGGTAGGTTGGTAATCGACCTTGATAACAGCATGTCCCAAACGAGACAATTCATCTGCCAATTCTGAGTGAGGATTGTTTTTACTAAAAATAGTCGTGTGGTCAAAAACATCGACAATCTCACTATTTACAATCTTTTTTAGATCTGTAAAATCGATAACCATTCCGTGTTTTGGATTGTTTTCATCCATAATAGGACTCCCAATAACCGTTACGGATAATTTGTAACTATGCCCGTGAAGGTTGCTACATTTCCCATCATATCCAAACAAGGCATGCCCTGCTTCAAAATCAAAATGCTTGGTAATTCTTATTTTTTTCATGCTGCAAAGATAGTAGATTTCTCCATATCATAAGACATGCTACAAAAAACGTAACATAGTATTATTTCTTCCACTTAGAGAGTATTTCTTTAGTGAAATCTGACAACACCAAAGCACCGCTAATAGCAGCTCTTTTAGGCAATAGTGTATCCCACGCTTCTGTCCCTTCCCAAAACACCTTTTTCATTTCTAACAGAGCATTGGGATGGTAGCTTGCCAGTTGTGAAGCCATAGAGGCTACAGCTTCGACCAAGGCATCTTGATCCTTTACTGTTTTTGCATACAAACCATGAGACAAAGCCCAAGAAGCATCATGCCATTCAGAGGCTTCTAAAGTCAAGTGACAAAAAGCAGCTTTCCCAATTTTTCGTGTTACAGCTGGTTCGATTACAAAAGCACCAATACCTATAAAAAGTTCAGACAATTTTACGGAGGCTGCTTCTGTAGCAATACAATAGTCACAAGCAGACAACAAACCTACGCCTCCACCAACTGCTTTGCCCTGAATAGCACCTACAATTACCTTAGAACACAAACGCATGGCGTTGATTAAATTGGCAAAACCCATAAAGAACAAATCGCCTTCTTCGGGCGTCGTGACTGCTAAGAGTTCATCAAAAGAAGCACCCGCACAAAAAGCGCGATTTCCCTCACTTTTTAAGACAACTACACGAACCTCAGCAAGCGTATCGAGTCGTTTGAACTCGGCTGTCATCTGTGTCAAAAGAACTGATGGCAAAGAATTGCTCGCTGGGTGAAAAAATGAAAGGGTTGCAATTCCTTTGTCTATAGTAGTATGTATGTGTCCTGTTTCCATATCTCAAAGGTACGTATTTGGAAGAAAAAAATAAAAGGCAAAACAGATATTTATAGCCCTAAAAGCGTGTGTGCATTTCTCTTAAAATACACCCATAAAATAGCGGAACGCATCAACATCCAAATGGTAAAAGCTATCCAAACACTAAAAAGCTGTAAGCCAAATGAATCACTGATTAATAGGGCAGGTACAAAACCTAAAAAAGTAGCAACCGCAACTGTATTACGCAACACTACTGCTTCTGCTAGTCCTTTAAAAACTCCGTCAAATACAAAAGCAATTGCATTTAATGGCTGTGTGATCAACACCAACCACAATACCTCAGACAACACCTCTAAAACCTTGGGATCACTTGTAAAGACCAAGCCTAAGTCTTCGTAAAAAACAAAACACAAACAGCTCAAAATAAAAGCAACAACCACCGCATATTTGAGCAAGTCTCGCAATAGTATTTTTAGAGATAGTAATTCGCCTATACCTTTTAATTTCCCTGCAACGATACTTCCAACACTCGCATAGCCATCGACAAAAAAGGAAAAAAACATCCAAATCTGGAAACATATTGTCTGGGCAGCAATATAGGAAGCTCCATAGGAGGTTGCATATGAATTTGACAAATAGATCGCCACATTCAATGACAGAGAACGAACGAACAAATTAAAGCTCAATGCAGCTATTCTTTTTATTTCTTCATGAAAAGGAGCTTT
>Ga0233426_10004614_pt1 | contig 10260 bp, 9 predicted proteins | sample SI_118_April2016_6_FD_179875 | JGI IMG/M metagenome (GOLD analysis project Ga0233426, IMG submission 179875) | Seawater microbial communities from Saanich Inlet, British Columbia, Canada - SI_118_April2016_10_MG | ecosystem: Environmental > Aquatic > Marine > Inlet | place: Canada: British... | reverse complement strand
TCAAAATGAAAGAAAAAAAAAAAAAAAAAAAAACAAAAATTATGAGTGAGATTATAGCAAAAGTAGAGAAAAATAAAACACGTTTCAATGCAGTAGATGCAGATGGAAATAAAGTTGATGGAATTTCAGCAAGTTTGCGACGTAAAGCATTTGATGCCAACAAAGCACTTCAACGTGCAATCGGCAAAACAGGTCGTCCGTTTTGGAGATTAGTTAATATTGAAGAGTTTGTATCTATTGATACCAAGTCTGCTCCTACCACTCAACGTGATGAAGCAAGCATGGAAATTTCAGAAATTCCTGAGAAGCACAACGAAATTGTTGAGTTTCTTAAAAAGTGTTTTTCGTTGAAACCCAACAAATTATTTATGAATGAAACCAAGTGGAAGTATTTGGTTCGTTCAGCAGTTCGTGGCAAGAACGTTATGATGACGGGTAACTCCGGTTGTGGAAAAACTTTGGCAAGTAAAACTCTTGCAGAAGTTCTTGATCGTCCTTTTTATTATTTCAATCTCGGAGCAACGCAAGATCCTCGTTCTGCTTTGATTGGTAATACTCATTTCAAAAAAGAAACTGGAACCGTGTTTTCCGAAAGTTCTTTTATCAAAGCAATTAGAACTCCCAACTCTATTATTCTTCTTGATGAATTATCAAGAGCACATCCTGATGCTTGGAACATTCTTATGACTCCACTTGATCCTCTTCAACGTTATGTTCGTATAGATGAATCAGAAGATTCAGAAGTTGTACCTGTTGCAGACGGAGTTACATTCGTTGCTACTGCAAATGTAGGTAACGAGTATACTTCCACTAGGGTAATGGACAGAGCATTGCTTGATCGTTTTGTAACCGTGGAAATGGATGAACTTGAATACGAAGAAGAAGTTCAACTTCTTAAATTACTTTACCCTGATGCCGACATTAATATGCTCGGAACAATCGCAGAAATTACTACTCACACTCGCAAGGTTGTGAAAAGTGCTGAAGCAAAAATTACTGATGCGTTATCAACTCGTAGTGCAGTTGAAATGGCCGGTCTTGCTTATGATGGTTTCAATTTACTTGAAATTGCAGAAGCATCAATTTACCCTCACTTTTCAGAAGATGGTGGTGCAGATTCAGAACGTACATACATGAAGCAATTCGTTCAAAAGTATGTTCAAAATGAAGACACTCCTGATGAATTATTTTCTCTCAATCCCGATGAAAATCAAGATGATGCAGTTCAAAGAACTCCATACTGATAAATAATTGGGTTCTCTCATGGTGGAACTCCTACTCTCTCGGGAGTTCCACCTTTCCCTTTCTCTCACATGGTGGGACTTCTACTCTCTCGGAAGTTCCACCTTTTTTTTGGACTTGATTTATAATTCAAATTACTTTATATTATATAACAATGAAAATAGAGATAGAAATAAATGGAGAAATCTATTCGTGGAAATCCGATTACGAAGATCATAATATTTACGATATTGCAGAAAAATTCAAAGGGATACTTGTAAGTGCAGGATTTCATCCCGACAATGTAGATGATATTTTTGATGATTGTGTTATTGGAAGTTGGAAATTACCAAGTGATAAAAATTTGTATGCAGATGAACTTGAAAACGAATACGACAACCACGACAACGAAACGAACATTAACATTGAAACTTTAAAATAATGGGAATGTTTGATTATGTAATTTGTGAATACGAAATACCTTTGCCAAAAGACTGCAAAGAACTTTCCAATGTAAAGTGGAATGAATATACATTTCAAAGCAAAGATATGAATTGTTTGATGGACGATTACAGAATAACCAAAACAGGAAAACTTTTGGTTCGTGAAAGTCGTCCGGATTTTTATAGTGAACCTTCATCAGATTTACCTGAAGTTGAAAGTAGTTATCACGGAGAGTTGAATTTTTACGCATATGAACAACGAAACAAATATGATTATAGTGTAAGTTTCAATGCAAAATTTTCGTATGGCAAACTTGATGCAATTGAATTAACAGAATTTGAAAAGCATTCCAACGAAAACAGAAAATCATATCAAGCAGAATTTAAAAAACAAGCAGAACTTCATCAGACCAGAAAAACAAAATTGTGGTACAAAACGTATCGTGCATTTTATGTAAAACCAATTAAGTATTTATTTAGAACTATATATAAAGTATTATCACACATAAAATCAAATTGGTTTATGTATGAATCAAAATTATTGCCTTGGTAAATTATGAAAACTGCAAACGTAACAAATGTAACACAATACAAACAACTTCCAAAATCAGAAAGAGAAGTTTTTGGATTTTGGTATAGGTTACCAAAATTGTATGAATGGGGAGGTGAACGATTTGAAGATTATTGGAAGAAGCATTATCCAATTCAATTTAGAATACGAGATGGTGTTGAAACCCTGTTGATTTCAATCTCGGTATATAAAGACAAACTAATAGAAAATACTTGGAGACGGATTTTCCCAAAAAATTCTTGGGCAAGAAACATCATTCCACATACATACTCAGACAAACCGGAACTCATTCAAGATTTTTTGTTTGCGTGTATAATTGATTTTGTGGATAACGAACCAGTAGAATATACAGATTGGGAATCTAGCAAAGAACACAAACAAACTTGGGAAACTATAAATGAATTGTACAAGTTTGCCAAATACACTTTACCTGCAAGACGAAAACGACTTGACGAAATGTTGTCCGAATTGTACGATGAAGAAAGTTTAATGGAGTTTGTTGACAAATCAACTGACCCAAAGTATGAAGAAATGTCTGCACTTGAAAAACAAACAGATAAAGAAATTCAACAAAATCTTCTTCAAATTGTAAAAATCAGAGAATATCTTTGGACATAGTAATCTTTTTTCTTGACTTTTTATAATAATTCTGATAGGATTACTGTATTGAGAGTGAGGGAAGAGTCCCTTTAAAAAAGAGAGATTATGGCAAAGATATACAAAGACGGAAAGTTCTTCAAATATTACAAAGAAACGTGGTTCAATCCAAAGGGAATGACCAAAGACGGATACTTCATTCATGTACCTGATGATGACATTTGTAGTGAATACCACACAGTCAAGGAGCATGGACGTTTAAAGGCATTTCATCCATCATCCGAGGTTACTACTCATCCTGTTGCCATTGAACCTTCTGGATTGTTTAAAACCAAGAATTTTACAGGCCGTTGGTACTTCGTTGATACTGATGTAACTGACGAAGAAATTCAAAACAAGATTGATTGGTTTGAAAACAATCAAAGACTAATTGCTGAAGCAGATCAACGCAAAGCAGACAACATTTCCAAGTGGAAAGCAAAAAGTACATTTCAAGGTGAGATTGGTGATACACTTGAATTAGAACTTAGCATTATGTTTCAAAATCATTTTCCTACTCAATGGGGAACTGGTCATCTTACTACTCTCAAGGACGAAAACGCAAATGTTTATGTCATTTGGAGAGAATTTTGGAACAATGAAACGGATGAACCTATGCCAACAGGAACCAAGATCAAAGGAACTTTCAAGATTAAAGATCACACTGAACGCAATGATCAAAAGCAAACGATTCTTCAAAATAAGATCGAGAATGTTGAGTTTTTATAATTTAATGCTTGACTTTTTATAATAATTTTAGTAGTATATAAGAATACTGATAATAATAAAACCCACTAAAAAATGAAAAATATAATAATGTTTCTTTTGTCTGCAATTCCATTGTTGGCAAGCAATATTAATTCAACTGCTCCTATCGCAGAACTTACAAATTACGGAGCAGACTTTACTGATACTGATGGTGATGGTATGACAGATGTTGCCGAACTAAGGTACGGATTTGATCCGAACGATAAGAATAGTTTTCCTTCAACGGATTACACCGTACTTTCAGAGTTCAACAGACCTCAGTTACACGAATCAACTGGTGTTAATGATCCTAAAAATGAATTAAGGTTTATGTTTACGAGTGCTGACTATGCATTGAACAGAAAAGGTCTAAGTAATTATGACAAATTAACATCTGATCGTGAATTTTTAAATCTTGCTATGCCGATTCTATTAAAGGAATTGGGTCCTCCACCAGAGTCATTTTTCATTGAGATTAGATGTCAGAATCGTGGAGTGTATGCGAATGGATACAAGATTTCTGTTAATGACGATAGTGGTCCTACAAGTTTTCTGCACGAAATTGGTCACGCATGGAAACGTGGATGGGATTATAGTTTTATGAACGGAAAAAATCGCAGATATATGCGTGGATTTGAAGAAGGATTTGCAGAAGCACTTGTTTATCACATTCAAAATCGTTTTGTAGAAGCATATCCCAATCATCCGTTAGTCAAAAGTAAAATGATCACCGGACGAAATGCTCAAACTTGGAGAGGTGATGTTTACAACTTTGATGTTACTCTTGGAGAAAAAGCACTTCGTGGTGGAACATTCTTTGGAGACAGATTTACTCAATATCGTTATGAAAATTCAAGTGGTGCATTTTCAGTAATGGCAAATCAACGTGACGGAGTTTTAAAAGATTTACTTCAAGCATATTACACAAAAATTTCAGAAGGTTCGTGGGATAGAACTCTTGATGTTCAAGAAACATTTGATCTATGGGCAACTGTTCTTCCGACCGTCAATGGAATAAATACAAAGTCATGGTTGAATCGTGTTGGATTGTTTAATGGCAAACCTGCACCACAAGAGTTGTATGTATCGTTGATTGATGAAAAAGTATTTATATTGTATCCTGATAGTGGTGGAAACTTTTCATGGAAGCACGGAACACCGTCATCTCAAAATATTCCATCTTGGTTTCCAATAAAGAATGATGGTGGAAAGTACACACCAAATGTAGGTGGGATTGCGTTCAATTTAAATGTAAAGACACTCAATGGTGAAGATGTAGTTTCATTGAGTCGTAAAACAAATTCCGGAACATTAGGAGAAACTAGAATTGACGAAATTGCTCCACATAATTTACCTGTGGGTTTGTATCGTGCAAGTGTTGAAGTTCCTTTCTTCGCAAGTCAGTCACCCAACAACAAAACCACATCATACATTATCGGTGGTAAGCACACAAATCATCCACACGACAAGTTGTCAGTTCATGTCGGACTTGATGTACCAAATGCTGAAAAGATTCAAGTAACTTTAAAAGAACAAACTTATACAACTCCTATTGTTAATGGTCTTGCGATTTTCAGATTCAATGATGTAGGAATTGACTTCACCGGTTCAGTTTCAATTTCAGTTACTGCAAGTGGAAAAACTCTTGAATACAAACGTGCAATATCTCAATTCGGATTAGGTTCTGGACAACGAATCAATCAATTCCTAATTGTTGATACAGATTTGGACAACATTGAAGATGCGTATGATTCTGATGTGGTTGGTCTACAAAGCAAAACCTTTGTTAAGTTTTCCGAAATACAAAGCAATGCAGAGCAAATTGCAAATCCAACTACAAGTGTAATTACACAAAGTAACGATGATTTATCTTCAAAACCAAAACCAAAGTTACCAAGTGTTCCTACTACACCACCGTCTGCAACGAATCCAATCGTTGAGTTGGAAACTAAAATAAAGAAACTTGAATTGCAACTTGGTGAACTTATTACCAATAATGCAAATTTGAAAACTGCACATGATATTACTTTGAATGAAGTTGGTGATTTAAAGAAAGAGATTCAAACTTTAAAACTGGCACTTGCAAATGAGTGGTCAAAATCTGCTTCATTGACTAAAAGTTTGACTACATCTACGAGTCAAAATCAAACATTGACCATAAAAGTTAGCAACCTTGAATCAGAAATTTCAGACACCTCTGCGAACACAGAAAACAAAGTTAAGTTTCTACAACAACAGATTGTTGATTTAAATACCACGATATTGGACCTGAACAAAACACTCGTTGAGTATGAATCAAACGCAACTAATTATGGTTCAGTTGTTTTAAAAGTGGAGTCACAAAATAAAGAATTGCTTAAACAGATTGCAGATTTAAAATCTGAACTCAAGGAGTCTAATAGTGCAAGTTCGGTGTTGGTTCAACAAAATACAAATCTTGCTAACAAAGTTGTAGATTACACCGATAGAATCAATGCGTTTGCTTCTGCTAACGAGAGTTTGAACAACTCGGTTGATTCTCTGACTGATGTTAACACTAGATTAACCAAAGAACTTGAAGAAGCAATCCGTGTTGCACAAGTACCTTTTACAAGTGGTTGGTTTTATGATCCAGAAGATGGTTGGTTATACACCGATGCAAACACGTTTCCTTTGATTTACAAACATTCTACCGAGAGTTGGTATTTCTATGAACTCGGTTCACACGATTCTCGTTACTTTTTCTCTTACAAAACGAACGAGTGGGAAGAGTGGAAGTAATTTTATTATCAGTATACCTAAGTGTGATTTCGCAAGAAATCACACTTTTTTTTACCCAAATGAAAAATAATGCTTGACTTTTTATAATAATTTTGGTAAGATACTTGTATTGAGAGTGAGATTAGAGAGAGTTAAAAAAAACTAAAATAGAGAGAGAAAAAATGCCATTATTTACACCAGTTTATTCAAAAGAACGTGACGGAGGTCATGCTGAAATTATTGAAACCAAGGAAACTTATGTAGGACGAGTTTTGGAAACCTACGAAGAAAACGGATATCACGATTCTGATTTTTATGCGATTGTTTGGGATGACGAAACGAATTCTCTTATTCACAAGCAATTTGCTACCACTCGTTTTTACTCTAATGGTTACGGAGCAACAATTGATGCGACTCCTGAGATTATTGAAAAAGCAACTGCTGAACGCAAGAATCGTTTTTTGAAGTCTGCAATTGAAGCAGACGAAGAAACTGCAAAGACGGTTGCAAAAGGCAAGATGGTTGAAATTAATCGTGGTCGCAAGAATCGTGGAATTATCGGTGAAGTATTTTGGGTTGGAAATCCTGATAAGTTTTCTTATTATGCAAAAGAACATCGTTCAGTTGGAATCAAGTTGGATGATGAACGTGATGACAATGGAAAGTTCAAGAACATTGTTTTTGCTTACGACTATAATTGTGATGTTATCAACTTTGAATCACAATTAACCGACACAAAAGAACTTGAAGAAATTGCAACGAATAAAGCAAATTCTTATTCTTACTCTTATCCTGTTAACTAATTTATTTACTATGAAAAAGAATCCAAAAGATATTCCGTATGTACTTGTTCAACACAACGAATCCGGCAAAGCATTTGCTTTAAGTCGTGGTTATCGTTTGATGAGTGCAGACGTTCCAACAACCGTGAAGATATGGATGATCAACAATCAAAATCAATCAGATGTAGGTTGGTTTCCAACCAATGCAAATCAAAGTCCAAGTTGGGCAAAAGAATTTGTTGCGGAAGATTTTACTGCACATTGGATTGATTATGATAAGCACTATCAGAAACTTGTTGTAAACGGATAATTTTAATTAAACATAAATAATACAAAAAAGAGAGATACAGATATGAATAAGAATACAATTAAACAACTAAAGAAACAACTAAAGGAATTGAGTCCCGAAGAACGTATGCTTGCGTTGATGGTAGCATTAGCAAAAGGTGGTGCATGAACGTATCAACACTTCGTTACGAAACTCACAATGATTCTGAAATTGATGTTAATGGAACATCGTACCAAGGAGTTATTTCCACGACATTTGAAAATCTTTTGAAAATATTCGGAACTCCTATGGGTTCTTCGGGTGACAATAAAGTTGATGTTGAGTGGAACATAATGTTCAATGACGGAGTTGTTGCTACCATTTACAATTGGAAAAACGGTCCTGTAAGTATGGGAGAAAATGGCACTAATCCAGTTGATATTGAAACTTGGCATATTGGTGGAAAAACTATAAGTGCCGTTTATGATGTAGAAGAAATTCTTGAAAATAATGCTTGACTTTTTATAATAAGTTTGGTAGTATACTTGTATTGAGAATGAGAAAAAATCAACTAAAAAAAGAGATGAAAAAGTTATTATTATTATTAATTCCATTTAACCAAATGTTATTTGGTCACGGTGCACACGGGTTATATGAAACAAGTGACCATCAGCATAGTCCGGATACGAATTATTTGGAATATTATTCGGGAGATTTAACTGATACCGATAATGATGGAATGACTGATGTTGCAGAAATTAAATACGGATACAATCCAAATTCTGAACAAAGTTTTCCTGAGTCTGATTTTGTTGTGACCGAGTTTGAGCAAGTTGAATCGTATCCCGTAAGTTCTTATGAATTCGCAGGTCTTGTCGTTGTTAAAACTGCGGGTGGAATTTCGTTAGTATGGAATGAACCACTTGGAGAATTTAGTTGGTCACCATATGTACTCACACTTCACGCAGGTGACAAAGAACTTTATTATGGTGGGCATGGTTGGAATGATGCTGACATTAACTACGAGAATTTTTCGTTGGAAGGAAACGAAATATTAGTGGGTTCATTTTCCGAAACAGATGTTACAAATGGTGCTTGGTTGCGAAATCATCATGAGTTTCAAATTGATTTGAGTGAGTACCCCTTGGAGCAAACTTCATATGGTGACTCGTCTAATGAAATCAAGTTTAAACTCACCAACTTTTCAGATGAACAAACTGAAAAGTATGTAGATTTCATCCGAAGAATTCTTCCTATTATGCGTGATACATTAGGACCACCTTCCGAAAATTTTACTTGTGAGTTTATTATGCAAGACGGAAATCATAATTCATGGGTGACGATGAATCAAGGTCGTGCAATTTACTTAGATGCAAATTGGAATCCACGTTTGTTGGTACATGAAATGATTCATATGTGGGAAGGTAAACTTGCTTTTTGTTGGTCTGGTGAAAACCGAGAATATTCAGATGATCTAAGTGGGTTTGCCGAAGTTGCCGAAGGAATTGCATACAAAATATTGCATGAGTATGTTATGGCATATCCTACCCACTATGTTTCTAGTAATATCGCAAACGGAGGTCCTTGGAATAATTGGTCATCTGATGCTTGGTCTTATGATTTGTATAAACACCAAAGGTTCACGGGTGGTGGAACATATTGGACCGGTGATTTAAGATCAGTTAATCACAGATATAGTACATCTGCAATGCTTATGCAAATTATTTTAGTTCAAGAACCTAATTTCATAAAAAATATGAGAGCAGAATTATTTGAAATTGTTAATGCAGATGATCATATTTTATCCCGAGACGAAATCGTAAATTTGTGGGCAAACAACATTGAAACGATAAACGGAATTGATACAAAAACTTACTTGAACGCAATGCCATTGTTTAATGGAAGAAAACTTGACCAAGGATTTTATCCAATAGTCAACATATCAGGAAGTTACATAGTTGATATATTTTCATCGTATTCCGTTGACGGATTATTTTGGTGGTCATCTATTATTGCTGATGGTTTATCAGAAGACACATGGGGAAATCCAATATCTTCTTTGAATCTTCCTGAGTGGGTTAAATATAATTACAATACTGAGGATGGGTACTACTATTTAGACATGAACGATATGCCATATAATTTGAGTATCAGTAATATAAACAACGAAGTTCTTAGTTCAGTAGATTTGCGTTCAAGCAACGAGTATCAAGATTCTGAAAAAATTATACCTATGCACCTTGGAGAAACACGTGTTAGTGATTTTTACGAAGTTTCACCTGGATATCATCCACAAGGTTTATACAAATACGATGTAACTTATACAGATATAATTAAGTTTACCGAGGAAGCATCTGAAAGTTTTTACTTTATGGGAGAGCAAGATATTTCACAAAATAGTAATGAAATTGTATTGATGTTTGGAGTAGATTCTATGTTTGCTGAAAGTGTCAATGTCACCGGAGACGGAGTTGCAGTTGACTTGGACTTAGTAAACGGATGTGCAGTTTTAAAAACATCTTCAATTCCATTAAATAAAGAAATGATGCTTACAATTAGTGTATCTTCACACGAAGAAACACATACATATAAACGTGCATTGGTTCAAGCAGGTGATTCAAGTGGTGCGTATCGTCAGCAATTTTTAATCATTGATCGTGACTTTGATGGTCAAGAAGATTTATACGATAATGAAATTTCGGATAGTTATATTGAGTCCAAATACACATCATACAGACAAAGGCATACTGACAACGATGATGCAACTGACAACGATGATGCAACTGACAACGATGATGCAACTGACAACGATGATGCAACTGACAACGATGATGCAACTGACAACGATGATGC
>Ga0233426_10004612_pt1 | contig 10264 bp, 10 predicted proteins | sample SI_118_April2016_6_FD_179875 | JGI IMG/M metagenome (GOLD analysis project Ga0233426, IMG submission 179875) | Seawater microbial communities from Saanich Inlet, British Columbia, Canada - SI_118_April2016_10_MG | ecosystem: Environmental > Aquatic > Marine > Inlet | place: Canada: British... | reverse complement strand
TTATCTGCTTCTACTTCACCACCTTTTGGGCTAGCAATATCCACAACAATACCGTTATCTTTAAAAACGGAATAGGCTTTTGAAAACTCATCAAATTCATAACCTGGTTTTTCTTCTCCTTCTTTTTCGTTCTGCCCATTACCACTAACGACCATTAACACTTTTTTGGTATCTGATGATGCTTGTACCTGCGATGTAATGGTTATCAAGGTAGCTATAATTAATAAAGTCTGTTTTAACAATTTTTTCATATGATATTTTAAAGTATTCATCAATTTAATTTCTCTTGTCTTAATTGTGAAACAAGTATGACAAAGGCAAAGTGAAACAGATGTGAAATCACTTTGCCTTTAAATAATGATTAATTTTAGCGGTCTATCTCAATTATCAGCCATTAATTGCTTCACTGAACTTTTTAAACTGTGACGACTGGCGTAAATACCTAATAGTGTTACTGTGCTTAAAATAATGGCTAAAGTAATGAACAGAATTAAAAAATCAGGTTTATAAGAAAGGGAGAATTGAGACTGATAAATTAACATACCTGTAATATAGGTGCCCGCTATAGCCCCGGTTGCGATGATTAACGCCGTAATTAACCACTCAATAATATTTAGCTTTAAACAGGTACTTTTCAAAAAACCAAAACTCATAATTACACTGTTTTTTTTCTTTTCCTTACCTTCAAGTGCATTAATTGATGATAAAATTACAATAATGGCGAGTAGAATAATCATCATGGCAAAACCACTAATCACTTTCGTGATCATTGCTAAGATAGCATCAAATTGTTTTGTTAATTCTTGTAGAGATACCATGCGTATTGTTGGATGTTTTTCCCACAATTGACCTAGCAGTGGCCATTGATCATCCTTAAGCTCTAAACTTGCCATGTTGTAATGAGGCGCGTCGATATGTTCGATTGCAGCTTCAGGCATAAGTACCCAAAATATAATTGAACCCGCCCCTGATTTATAAGCATGGCTTGCGTTAATAGTGAAGGTAAAGCTTTGTTGATGAATAATAAACGTAAGCTTATCTCCAAGCGTCAAACCTAAATCTGTCATCACTTCTTCTTCAAGTGATATTTGTTGCCAATCTTTGGTGTCTTTTTGCCACCACTCCCCTTGAACTAAACTGTTGGTCTTTGGAAGTGTTTGCGTCCAATGGAGTCGAATAGAGTTCGATAACGTCGCTAAACTGTCACTGGGTTTTGTTGCAAATTCATCAAGTGTTTGGTTATTAATTTTCACGACTTTTGAATACAAGTAAGATTTAGATTGGCGCAGATTAATATCATACGCTTTAGACCATTGTTCAATCGCATTCATTTCTGGCTGACTAGCTTGCGAAACCATGACATTTCCATCATGTGTTCTTTGGTATGCTCCCATAGTGTCGCCTAAATCTTTTAAAAACATGAGTGTAAACAATAATAAAAATGTACTTAAACCAATGCCTAAAATTTGCGTACTTTTACTTAATAAACGCTGTTTCATCATAAACAGTGTAAAAGGGACTAATCCTGAAAATTGTTGGGTCGTTTTTTCACCCAAGGTTAAAACCGTCCAACTGATACCTGCAATGAGTATTACGGTAATAAAAATGCTGCTAACTAACATCGTGGTTAATAAGCCGTTATCAGAATAATTGACTGCCACCAATACAAGAACAAGCAAAGCGCATATTTTAACAAGACCTAAAGAAATACTTTTTTGATTTTGATGAAACAATTTAGCCACTGATGTTTGGCATAGTGTTAACCAAACAGGTGAATGAAATACAGCAAAGAGTAATACACTTGTCGCTATCGTTTTAATCGTAAGCCAAACTTCTAATTGCCAAGTGATTTCGATAAATGTTTCTGATAGCCAATTGACAACCAACCAGTGAAATACGCCAGATAAAATGGCGACTACAGGTATAAGTACCACAATATTAATAAGCCATTTGAAGAATGACAACTGTAAACCAGTCGATTTTGATGCACCTAAACTCATACAGATGGCTGAAAAGTACTGTTCCTTTTTTAAGTGAACTTGTGCTATTTGTTCAATAGCAATAGCGGCCATAAAAAACAGAATAATAGAAGCCAATCCCAAAAAGTTTTCAGTTCGTTGCCAAAATAAAGCTAACGGATGGGCTCCTGATTTGCGGTTGATTTTAGCTGCTGGAAGTTTTTCTTCTTGCCAATCGATAAGTTGCTGCACTTGTGATTTTGAAGCAGAAACAAGGTAACGATATTGAATTAGATCGGCTGGGAAAGCCAATGCTTCCATATCAATCATATTAATGATGGCTCTCATAGCAACGTTATGTCCTTCCATCAATCTATCAGGTTCATGCAATAGCACCCTGGAGACGACAAATGTTTGCTCTCCTAATTTGATAGCTTCACCAATTGACAGCGTTAAACTGGCTAATAATCTACTGTCTAACCATATATAACCCGCTAAAGGTCCACCTCTTGTGACTGTTGCAGGGCTTTGTAACGAAGTTGACGTGAGTAATTCTCCTTGTAAAGGGTAATCATCTCCTACAGCTTTTAACTTTGCGTTTTGCCATTTTCCATTAAATGTTAGTGTTGCATTAATCTGCAATGTATTGACCACGCTATCACTAAAATTTTCTAATGATGTTATCTGTTTAGTCGTTAGCTTATTTTTTTGAGTTAGCACCGCATCAGCGCCTAATAAGTTTTGTAAATTTCCTTGTAAGTACTGTTGAATGGTATGACTTGATAGCGTTAAGGTAACAATAAAAAGCATTAAAATGGCTTGAACCCAGCGCAGTAACTTTTGGTGAGGCTGCCTATATTCTTGTTGGAAATAGTGCCAAGCTAATTGCAGATGATGGTTTAACATGACGCACCCTGCTTATCTTCAACTTGTTGATCGTAAACTGAGTCGGTCGATGAACTTCTAATTAGCTCGCCATTAGCAAGCGAATAAATGTTCTGAGCTTTATTAGCCAGTACACTGCTGTGAGTAACAATAATTAAACCTGCGTTGTTCTCTTTGCAACATGCAAATAAAATATCAGAAATTTCATTGGCATTGTGTTGATCTAAATTACCTGTTGGTTCATCGGCAAATATAAACTTGGGTGAAAATACTAACGCACGAGCAATAGCAACACGCTGTTGTTCTCCGCCACTTAATTGCGATGGTTTATGATTAGCCCTATCTAACAATCCTACTTTTTCCAGCCAGTGTTCGGCTTTCTTAATCGCTTGCTTATCGCCGCGTAATTTCAATGGTAAAGCAATATTGTGTAAAGCAGTTAATTCCGGCAATAAATGAAATTGTTGAAAAATGAAACCTATTTCTGAGCGCAAATTATCAAGTGTTAATATGTGATTGTCATTGATGAAATTGCCTTGACCTGAAGTGGGTGCTTCTAATCCAGAAAGTAGCATAAGTAAACTAGACTTACCTGCACCAGAAGGACCCGTTATCGCATATGATTGCCCCTGATTTATTGATAAATCAAGGTTTTCAAATAAGGTAATAGTCGAAGTGTTTTTTTCAGAAGCATTACTTCCTGAATAATTGTTCTCAAATGATTGAGAAACATTTTTTAATTCAATTGAACAAGACATAAAGTAGCACCACAATAATATTTCGTGGTGTTATCATATTAAAGTGGTTGTGAAACGAATGTGAAATTCAATAGATGCATTATGTAAACATTATAATTCTAGCGTCCAAAAACAATAATTTTTAACCAGGAAAATACATAACTCCCTCAATATAAGCGTTTAAATCACTCAATTACCTTTAACTTCAATCTATTGTTATTTATAAACATCATAGTTTTTATCTATGTTTTTGGTAAAACTTAAAACAAATAGTAATTGGATAAATAGTCCTGTCATCACAGAAACATAAACCTGATCCAAATCAAATGTTCTTATTAAGCAGATACCTGAAATGAAAATACTATACATAATAAGGAAAACGGTTAGCGCGTTACATTTTTCTGCTATAGCCTTTAGGCGGTCTTCACTGGTAATAAAATTGTCTTTTTTCTTTCCGTAGAGGCTAATAAACAATAACCAAGCTAAATATATCACCATTGTGGTATTTATTAATATTAACCACAACACCTTATTCGACTGCTCAAACCATAAATGTTCAATAAAAATATAGAGCGAAAAAATTAACGTTACCGAATAACTTAATACTGAAAATATCAGCTTAAGTGGTGAAACAAAATCTATAAGTTTACGCTGTTCAAAACTGCTTTTTCTTTTCGTCGAGGGAAAGTTTTTAGCCATTAATAGATTATTTTCTTTGCACCAATAACTACTTAACAACCATGGTAATAATTGTATTGCAGCAATAATTAATATAGCAGACGAAACGACCTGCAAATTAGCTTTAGTTAGATAAAAGAAGATAACAGCACTAAGGCTAATAAATGCAATAGAGTAGTCCATTAGCTTGCGTAACTTTACTCTATTAAACTCAGTATTTGATGATTGAACATACAAGTTTGGATAATCTTTCGGTGGGTACTTTGTCAATAAAGACACTTTTCTTTGAGACCATTTGTTAGCTAAGAACACTGATATTGTAAAAATTTGACTGATAACCGCCAAATAAACAATTGCAGTCATTAAATCTGGATTAAATAATGTCATCATTAGGCCTATTTAGCTTGCTTCATTACAGATGAAAAAATAATTCGTATTTCAGAATCGGTTAAGCCAAGCGCTTGCATATTTATAATTGAATCACTCAAAATAGTTATCCCTTTAGCCGTTAAGTTTACGTCACAATTTTCTTTTGCATTATCATGAATAAAAGTTCCTCGATAGCCTCGGGCTACAATAATAGAGTCTCGCTCTAATACTTTATATGCTTTAGCTACCGTGTTTTGATTCACGCCTAATTCATTAGCCAACTGTCTTATTGAGGGTAAAGAAAACCCAGCGACAAGGTCACCTGTAATAACACGCTCTTTCACTTGATTGACCAGCTGAGAAAATATTGGCGTGTCATCATCTATGTCAATTTCTATATCCATTTATTACTTCTTTTTCTCATAAAATTTGCTGCACAAGGAAGTATAACATCAGATTGTTGCAATGTACTACTTGATCTAATAATACAACTGACATATGATAAGAAAACAACATGTACCACACGAACTACTAGTACAAGTAATTTATTTAAACTTAACAAAAGAGTGAACTTATGAGTAATTTAAAAGATAAAAAAATAGTATTAATCCATTCTATTATTTGGGCAGTATTAATGCTTATGTTGACTTACCTGATAAAGGGTACTGATATAGCAAATACTATATTAATCTTCATGGTGGGTGGTTGGTATATCTCTCATTCTATCATCCTAAAATTGGCCAAGACCAAAAATGCTAGCAATGAAAGTAAATGTAAATCAAAAATATGCTGTTTATAATTTGTTAATTAACAAGAGGAAAACACTGATAAACGTAATAAAATATTTATATAAATCAAGATACTGCTATTCACTATGCTCTCCTTAATGGCTGCTAGTGTGATAGCAGATCCTATTTTTCGGCCAATTGATTGAAAGAAATATAAGTTAATGGTAAACGGGTGGTAATAATAAAATATGGCGTTAAACATCAAAGGAGACCACTATTTTAAAATAATGATATTGGGAAAACCGATTTCGAGCGAACGGCTATAAAAAATCAATTCGGTTTCACCTTTATTTCACATTTAAAAGAATACTCTTTCATTCTAATATCCAAAAGGTAAAAAATGATGATGAAGTATTACTTATTACTTATGTGCTTTGGGCTTGTGATTAATGTCAATGCAACAGCACAAACTATAGATGAATTAGCCATATTAAAAGAAAAAATTAATCAAGCTATTATAAAAATGGAGCAGACAGAAAAAAAACTTTGGTCTTATAACGTTTCCCGTTATGAAAACGAGGAAGGGGATATATCAAGCAGTATTGAACAACATTCTCCGCAATTACATAAACGATGGTCTCTTCAGAAAATTAATGGTCAACTGCCGACAAAAAAACAAATTGATAAATTTGCAAAAAAGAAGCAAGAACAAGCTGACACAGAAATAAAAGAAAATAAGCAAGAAGTGAACATACAACTCCCATTACGTAAACTCATTAACCCAGACAGTCTGTCTTTAGTCTCAAATGACAAAAAACATATTGTGATGGCGTTTAACGTTAATATCAAAAAATTGGGGAAAGATTCACAGGGTAAGCTTCAAGGGAGCTTAACTTATCAAAAAGAAAACCAATTCATAGAAAAAATAACTATTTGGAATAATTCGGATTTTTCGCCAATGTTAACCGCAAATATTGCCGAGTTTTCTCTAGCGTTTACTTTTGTTCATATAAATGGCTCAGTACTCGTCAAACAAAACGAAATGAAAATGAAAGGTAGTTTCGCTTATTTCACCGAAATAAACGAAACCTCATTAGATAGCTTTTCAGATTATATCTATCGTGGTGATCAACTGACCTTCAATACTGCAAATTGATTTCACATTTTGGTCATTAAGCTTGTTTTAAAATTAAAGAGGAACAATACATGTTAAATAAATATCCAAAAACCAAAATAACATTAATCAGCTTTCTGAGTTTGATTACTTTATTAGTGGCTGCTGTCTTCTGGATAAGGAGTATTATTCCATCTAGTGCTTTTCATAAAGATTTTACGAACACCACCCCACAAGATCTTGTCTATTTATCACAAGGTGTCAAAGAACATCGCGGCAAAATTCTTGCAGTGGTTACAAGTACCGATGTTATGGGCGCTAGCGGAAAAGATACCGGATATGAATTAACCGAACTGGCACGTGCCTACTATGTTTTTAATGCCAATGGCTTTGAAGTTGATATTGCTAGCCCGAAAGGAGGCAAACCACCAGTGGTGCTAGATGACGATGATATGGGGAAATTTGACCATGCGTTTATCAATGATCCTGTCGCGCAATATAAAGTAGATAATAGTTTCGCAATGGCTAATGTCGACACTGATCAGTATCAGGCCGTTTATTTCGTTGGTGGCAAGGGCGCGATGTTTGATTTTCCAGAAAACAGAGCGATAAAATCATTGGTGAGTGAGTATTATCAGTCAGGAAAAGTGATTGGAGCCGTATGTCATGGACCGGCGGCATTGGTCAATGTCATATTAGATGATGGCACACCTCTATTAACTAATAAAACGGTGTCTAGTTTTACCAACGATGAAGAACTGTTATTTATTCCCGATGCAAAAGAAGTATTTCCATTCTTGTTACAAGATAAATTAATTGAGCAAGGGGCAAACTTTGATGAGGGGAACGTATTTTTGGAAAATACGGTTCAAGATGGCAATTTAATCACAGGACAAAACCCTTGGTCTGTATGGTCAGTCGCAGAATCTATGATTGTACAATTAGGTTATTCCCCAATTACACGTCAGATCACTTCTGAAGAACATGCAATTAATATAATAATAACCTACGAAGAGGAAGGCATCGAAAAAGCTAAAGCAAAAATAACAGCCATGTTAGCCAATGAAGAACAATCATTCGATATAATTTTATTCGCTATGCACGCTGTTGTTTCTGGAATGCAATGGGAGCTAGGCAAGACCATTGACATGTTTCGTTTACTTTCATTTGCAAATAATAATTAATCCTTAACCCTCATTCAGCCATCGTATGTTAAGAGTGAAAAATAATGAAAAAATATAATTTTAGATCATTACATCTACGGTTTTAAGTTGAATGGGGTTCGGCTTTACAAGTATTTTTCACTTAACGTTGCTCAAAATTTTGAAAATTAAGTGCTGTTATAACCGCAACAATGGCTAATGATTTAAATAAATTTATTTTGGAATCTCTTTAGATATCAATAAAGTAAGGCACAAACATAGCAAAATACTTGTGCCTAATGGACAGTTTTTTAAAACCTATAAGCCAACACTAGCGCACCTGATGCAACTGATACTTCTTCTCCATCATCAAATATATCTTCATAATCACCAGTGGAACGCAAACCAAGTGAAAAGTCTAAAGATAGTGACTCCCAGTTATATCCAATGCCACCACTAATTTGCACACCGGTAAAGTCTTCATCAAAATAATTAGCTTCTATAGACTCATTATATAAACCACCACCAACATAAGCTTTAAAGCCTTTTGTAGCAAGGCCTGTACCATAATAAGCTAACATTTCAAACCCTGTAAGCTCCACATCTGAAAAATCTTCATGCTCAAGAGAAAATAAATTCCCTCTTATCGCAAAGTTATCATTAAAGGCATAAGTTGCTGATAAAGCCCCTCCTCCAAAACTATCATCTTCAGAGTTATCAAAAGCTAGAGTCACAACATATGTTCCGGCTCCAACGCTCCAATGTTTCATTGGCTGGGAATTTTCTTCTGCTAATGTAATGTTTGAAAAGATTAAAGAGGAAGCTAAAATTGTAGAGGTTATTAAATTAATTTTCATGTTATTCCTTTTTTTTCAGATAATGCAAATACAAATCATTTGTATTTATTCAATTAAAACAACGAATGATGTAATTGCTTCAACTACATTAATTTAACATTTATTCAGCATTTATAAAACATATTAAATACCCATGCTGCGCGTAAAATAACTTAAAGGGTTATTCAAATATCTACTTGTATCTAGATTAACTGTTTTGGTCGCTTCGTAGGAATTTTGAAATAGTTCGATATAATAGATTCATATCTACAGGCTTAGGAATAAAATCATTCATTCCATTTGCTAAGTAGCGTTCTACATCACCTTTCATTACATTTGCGGTGAATGCAATTATGGGCTTATTAAATTGCTTATTCCTGAGCTCAATACTTGCTGTAACGCCATCCATCTCAGGCATTTGAATATCCATTAATACGATGTCAGGGGTAAAATCAAAGGCTATGTCTACGGCTTCTCTACCATTATTTGCACAGTACAATAGTGCATGAGTCGGCTTTAACATGGCACAAATTATTTTTTGATTAATTCTATTATCTTCTGCAATTAATATTCTTTTATTTGACCAGTCTGGTGCTAAGTCTTTACCGGTAATTTTTGTATTGCTAGCTGCTACTAAAGTTGAGCGAATAGGTTTAGATTTAATGGTAAAAATGAATGTTGACCCTTCCCCTTTTTTACTGGTGACCGCTAAGTTACCTCCCATTAATGTTGCTAAGCGTTTTGCAATTGATAGACCTAATCCAGTTCCACCAAACTTCCTAGTAATCGATGCATCTGCTTGGCTAAAATTTTGGAAAAGATTGTTCACTTCTTCTGTGCTCATACCTATACCTGTATCAACCACTTCTGAATTTAGGTATGACTCTCCGTTGATATTCTTTTGAGTAATATAAATATTAATGGCACCAGTATCAGTAAACTTAGTTGCATTGGTTACAAGATTAAGTAATACCTGATAAAAACGAGTAGGATCACCTGTCCACAACATATTTTTACTGGTTTTATTGATGATGTTGAACTATATACCTTTCATATCTAAATCTAACTCTACGTTTGAGTAGATTGAATCTAGAATAGGCTGTAGTTCAAATTCAATATTTTCAATATCTAATTTATTTGCTTCAATTTTTGAAAAATCTAAAATATCATTCAAAATTTTTAATAAATTTTCGGCTGAAAAAATGGCGGTGTCGATTAGAACATTTTGTTTTTCGTTGGGATGTTCTAAACGCAATAACTGCATTACCCCCAATACACCATTCATAGGGGTTCTTATTTCATGAGACATATTAGCTATAAACTGCGACTTTATCTCACTAGCTTCTTCTGCTTTAATTTTTTCATCTTCGTAGCCTTTGTTCTGATTTTAACTTGTTTATCTAACTCAGTTAATGATTGTTGATACTGAGAAGACATAAATGTCAGTACAATATATAAATTTGTCGCGACAAAAATAGTGGTACCCAGCATAAGGAACCATGCATTAACAGAAGAGTGATACTCCTCGGCATTGACTATATAAGTAAATTGGCCGGTAATATAAGCAATGCCAATAGACGTAATAATGATAAACCCAACAGCAATACTAATTAATGCAGAAATACGATCAAAAAGTAGGCTGCATAAAGCCGTATACATAATCATCAGTAATATCCCCGCACCAAATAAGTCAAATTGAATCATGCCGCCAATGGCTAATAATAGAAAACAACAGGTAATGAAATAAGCTTTTATTTTGTAGAAGACTTGTTTACGAAAAAAAAATATAGCTGATGAAATAAAGTACATACTAATTT
>Ga0233426_10004611_pt1 | contig 10265 bp, 15 predicted proteins | sample SI_118_April2016_6_FD_179875 | JGI IMG/M metagenome (GOLD analysis project Ga0233426, IMG submission 179875) | Seawater microbial communities from Saanich Inlet, British Columbia, Canada - SI_118_April2016_10_MG | ecosystem: Environmental > Aquatic > Marine > Inlet | place: Canada: British... | reverse complement strand
ATCGGTCAGGGTCTTGGTTCCGGCGATCAGGGCAAATGTTTCGCCGATCTCGCAGGATGGGTAGACGACTTGCGTCCCGTAGTTATTTTTTACTAGTACTTGAATTGTCATGCTGTCCCTCCTCAGGCTGGTTTAAATAAATACAATAAGAACCACTGTTGCCAGTGGCTCCGATGTGCTTACTCGTAACCGTGAATCCTAGCGTCATCCTGCCGCGCCTTCTCTGCTGTCTCTGCATAAAGACCCGCCGCCTCCTCATCTTGATAGGCCGCTGACCCATAAACTGGGCTGACCTCTCTGAAGTGTTCTAGCAGGGTATCCTTAAGCCCCCGAATGCTAAGATCTAGCCCTTGCAGGTAATGCTCCAGAGCGGCCATGCTCTGATCATCTGAGCCGCTGTTGAACCATCCAGATTGATTAACACTTGCTGTGCATTCACGCTTGTAGCTCTCAAATCGTCTGCCATTGCTAAACTCCAATCCGGCATGCCATGCGCGTCCGTAGCGGGTGCCGTCGTCAGTGTTAAATGGAACTTCTACAAAATCGAAATAAGTATTCATACTGTCCCTCCTCAGGGCTAATTGGTTTTGGTATGCCCTAACGAACGCAGGACATACTCAAACCAACTTAGCAGGCTGTACTCGCTCAGAGCTTTCCGTGGGTAGGTTGCCCACCTGCTTGGTTGTTTGATTTTTTCCACCATGGTCGCTACCTCGCTCTTCTCCAAGCGTCTCGCGGTTACCGTGGCTTACCAGACTAGTGTCTATCGGGGCGTTACATATGCAATGCAGGGTGTTCGCTTATCCGATCAATCTGGCCCAACAAATCCCTTTCGGTTGACAGTGTTGGTCTGGTGGTCAATTGTTTTGACTGGCATCACACACGTACCAGTGGTCTGCGTCCCGCAGTGTTCTGCGGTGGCTCTCTACTCGCACCGTGGTGCTTTCGCCTGCCTGACTACCCTCTCCCTGTCGTTGCTGAATCAGCAACTTGAGACAAAGATACTGGTTGGATAGAACCCTGTCAAGAAAATTGGCATAAATAAATTGAATTAATTCTATTAGATAGTCGAAATTCCACGAGAAAGTGTAGGTTTTGCGCGGGTTCTGGTATGATTTGACCATGCAAAAATAATTTGGCGCGGGAAAAAAGAATCCACACCCCGATGCCGGTTCCCCATAGGGAGAGACACACAGATGGCAGACACACAGAGAAGGTTAACGCTGAGGCAGGAAAGGTTTGTACTGGAGTACATAGCAACAGGCAACGCCACAGAGGCGGCACGGCTTGCAGGCTACGCCAACCCGAACATGCATTCAGCGAGAATGATAGCGAATGATCGTATAGCAACAGAGATTGAGGCGAGGAGAAGCGTTGTGGTTGAGGATTTAGAGGCGAAGATAGCCCGCTATGTCGCGGCTTTGGAGAAGGAAGCAGAGGACAGTGGCAATAACGAGTCGAGCCGTATACGCAGTTTAGAGCTACTACTGAAGGTTGCCGGCGGATTTGCACCTCAAGAGCAGGTAATCAGCACCTTCTCTGGGGGCTTTCTGGCTGACATTGACCTGACTGAGCCAGATGAGCTAGAGGTTGAGGGAATAAACCCTAGCGATATCAATGACTTACACTAGTCGGCCACTACCTTACCAAGGTGATGGCTCGGCTCTAGGCCGCATTCTACCGTTGTTCTAGAGTGTCGCGCAGGTAATAGAAGGTAGGTAGGGGGGGGTAGTCGGCCTTGATCCCCTGCGATGAATACCATGGTTCCATGTCTGGTATGCACAGAAAAATCAGGGAATATTTGAAATGGCAATACCGTTTTTAATGCATCGCGATACAGCTATAGGTTACCTCGATATGGATGAGCTTACGTTTGAGCGGTTCATAGTTCCTGTAGTGACGCGATTGAAGTTTGGCGGCGAGACTTACTTCCTTACTGAGCAGCTTGAGATGGCTGTCTACATGTTGGTTGAGTCGTCATCAGAGTATGAGTGACAAAAAGGGGGGGGCGGTCTTTATGAGAGTGCCCTCTCAAAAATATACAAATATTTTTTTTGAAAAGAGGTAGTAGTGATGCGTTGTTGGTATTGCGATGAACAGTTGATTTGGGGCAGTGATGATCAATTAGATGATGATGAAGGTCAGTACTATCTAGTGACTAACTTATCGTGCTGCAAATGCGATGTCACGGTGCTGGTTAGCAAGCCAATTAAGGACAGCACAATGGTCGAGATTTAGCGTTTAAGCGCGACTACGAAAGGACGGTAAAAGCTATGGACATAAAAACTTTTCGCCTTGCAGGCAACTACAGAGACCTTGTGAAGGGCCAGCAGTACACCACGACAGAGCTGTCGGTTTCATCGGGAATAAACCTCAAGACATTGAGGGAAAGGTTAGCAAGGAGGGGTAAGAGAGACATGGTTTATCCCAAGGATCTTGACCCTGTCGGAGAGTATAGATCGGCCACGCATCGATTAGAGACGGATGCGGACATCTTCAGCATGAAGTGGCTTAGAAGACCAATAACTAAATGCAGTAAAAATGGAGTAGGTGAGTGACAAGTATTATTGAGAAAACGCGAGAAGAAGTAGTTACATATATTTTGAGAAACAGAATCAGACAGCGTGTCGCCGATGTGGCGGGACTGCACTTAAATACAGTTTCGGAAATTGTCAGTGGCAGAAGAAAGACTTGCAACATTGACACGCTGATAAAGCTAGAGGCTGCCGTAAACCAGATCAAAGAGACCAAGGAGTCTCAGTGGTATTACGGCGGGCCTAAGTAGATATTCACGCAGAGGGCATAGCAGTGGCAAAGCCAGCGAAAGGTAAGGCAAAGGTAAAAGTAACCGCTAGTGGCAAGAAGGTCAGCTACGGGCAGTCAGGTAAGGCTAAAGATGGCAAGCCAAGGGTGCAGGCTGGAACCAGCAAGGGTGACAGTTACTGCGCGAGAAGTCTGGGCATAAAGAAGCGGTTGCCGAAGAAAAAGCAAAACGACCCGAATACGCCTAACAACCTGTCACGAAAGCGTTGGAAATGTTCCGGCGCAAAATCGAGGAAAGCGTAATGAAACCATGTAAGAGCTGTACCCACTCAGCTAAATGCAAGAAGGCAGGCAAGTGCCTTAAAAAGAATTTACCTAAACGAGGCCAGCGGGCCGCGACAAACAAGGCTAGGAAAAAGTGAAACGAGCAAGCTTCAAGCACTGCGACCACAAGCAAACTTTAGGCGGCAAGGGTGACGTTCGTCGCCCCTCCGACAAAGACAAGTACGAAGATGGATGGGATCGCATATTCGGAAAGAGCAAAGAAAACACTAAGGAGAAGGACAAATGATGGACGTTATTCTGGAGCGATTCTGCTATCACCCTGAGGGTACGCTAGGAGTTGTCACGGTTGCTGATCAAAAGTTCTACACGATTGAACGGCCATGGTTAGACAACGCGCCCAGCGTCTCCTGCATCCCTGTCGGCAACTACCTGACAAAGTGGAGGGAGTCCCCGCGATTTGGATTTACTTGGTGCCTTCAAGATGTGCCTGATCGAACCTACATATTGATGCATGTGGCCAACTACTCTTCTGATGTGCAGGGCTGCATCGGTCTAGGGACTAGCTTGATGGGTGATCGTGTCGCTGTATCTAACAGCAGAAACGCCATGAAAAGCTTTGAAGGTTTACTGGAGGGCATGGAGTGGCGGCTCGCGATCAAGAATGCACATTATGCGGGACTATAAAGCCTGCATCCGCATTTAGTCTTACCAACAAGGTCTGCAATCAGTGCCGAGGAAAAACCGCAAAGGAAAAGATTAACAGCTCCTTGGAGCAGTTTTTGAAAATGCGATTAAGCACACTAAAGCAACGCCATAAAAGCAAAGGCTTTGATGGAGACCCTATCGACTTGGCATACATTACAGAGCTGTATTCAAAGCAGAACGGAATATGCGCTGTAACAGGCATTCCAATGCACATTACAACCGAAGAATCTGATCTGTCAGTAAGCCCAGACAGGATAGACAACACTCAAGGCTACATCGAGGGCAATGTTCGCCTAGTTTGTGCGCGAGCAAACCTCATGCAGTCAACTTTAGATGATGCACACTTCCAATGGTGGTGTAGAGCGGTGGTACATAACAGTGGAAATTGAAGAATTAGCTGCAAAACTGAAGTTCAACTTCCCTTTATACGCAAAAAATGTCCTAAAAATAGTGACAAAACAGGGTGAAGCCGTTCCTTTTGTGCTGAATGGGGCGCAAATGTACGTCCACAAACAGCTCGAACAGCAGCTGAAAGAGCAGGGAAACATCCGAATGTTGTGCCTAAAAGCCCGACAAACAGGTATTTCTACCTATGCTCAGGGTCGTAACTTCTGGAAAGTGACCCAAAACCGTAACGCAAACGCATTCGTGCTGTCTCATCTGGCCGAATCTACCAACGCTATCTTTAACATGGTGAAGTATTTCTATGACAACACGCCGCATCCGGCATTTAAACCGCCTCTCCTTAGTCAGTCGGCGTCAACTCTGGTATTTGACGAAATCAATTCGCGATACAGGGTCGGAACCGCAAGATCTACACAGACCGGTCGAGGGCAAACCAACCGATTCGTGCATGGATCCGAAGTTGCCTTCTACCCGCAAGGATCAGACATAGTTGCTGGTCTTCTTCAGACTGTAGGTGGGCAGGGGTCAGAAGTAATTCTTGAAAGCACAGCCAACGGTGCCGGCGGCTGGTTCTACGATCAGGTGATGAAAAGCCTGCGCGGTGAGACAGAGTGGAAAACGTGTTTCATTCCGTGGTACTGGATGCCCGACTACCGCAGAAATCCGTCCCCGTATTTCGAGGCTACGCCTGAAGAGTACGCCCTAGCCCAGCGCTATGGACTGGATGACGCCCAGCTTTCATTTAGACGAGCAAAGCTTGACGAGCTTGGCGGTAACGACCTCTTCATGCAAGAGTATCCCGCAAACCCGCTTGAAGCATTCCTGACCTCTGGCCGTTGCTTTGTTGAGGCCACCCACCTAACTGTCTGCGAGAACGATACTTATACCGCAGACTTCAAGGGCGACATCTTGGGGGGCAACCTAGAGAAGAGAACTTACGGCAACTATCAAGAGTGGGTTCCTCCAGAAGAGAATGTGAATTACTGCATTGGAGTGGACGTTGCTGAGGGCTTGGCCTACGGCGACTATAGTTGCGCTCAAGTCCTTGATGATCAGGGTAGGCAGGTAGCCTGCTGGCATGGTCACATTGACCCGTGGGACTGGGGCAATGTTGTATCGCAGATCGGTCAACGATATAACAATGCCTACGTCATCGTAGAAAGAAACAACCACGGTCTAACTACGCTTCGCCGGTTGATGGAGCTTTCATATCCCAGCCTATTTGTAGAACATTCCGTCGATGGTGCTTACTCAGACAAGGCAACAAAACGTGGTGGTTTTTTGACCACATCAAAAACTAAACCACTCATTATCGACAACCTCGCATCATTGATTCGACAGGGTCAAAGTGGTGTCGCAGATATCGAATTATTGAACGAACTTCGCACCTATGTCATTGATGATAAAGGGGCTTTTAATTCTCAGCAGGGGTGTTATGATGACCGAGTTATGGCTTTCGCCATAGCTCTGCATGGACTTGCATCAATGCCACGCCCGAGACACCGATCTATAACTAGACGGTTCTCTACGCTTGACCCGATTGCAGGTTATTAATGATAAATTTCGATGAACCAGTAGAAACAAAAGAGTCGGATGGTGTACAAGACCACTCGGTTCAGTCTCTTGGCGCCACCCTTCAAGCCCAGTTTTCAGAGTACAAAGATGCTCGCAAAGAAACAGAGAACGAGTGGCTGCGAGATCTACGACAATACAATGGTCAATACGAAGCAGATGTCTTAGCGCGTCTAAATGACGCCGGCGCACGATCAAAAGTGTTTGTGGGATTAACACGAACAAAAGTTATGGCGGCATATTCGAGAATCATCGATCTATTATTCCAGCATGGCGACCAATTTTTCAATGTCGAGTCCACTCCTGTGCCCGATCTTGACCCGATGGCAGTCATGCAGATGAAACAACTTGCCACTCAGCAGATTATGGATGCCAGTCAAATGGATCCAAACATGAATCAAGATCTGATCATGCAAAGAATGGCTGAGATGGAAGAAGATCTAAAAGAAAAGTACAAAGACATTGCTGATGAAGCGGCAGAGTCCATGACTCTAGACATTCTAGATCAGCTTATTGAAACAGGTGCAGAACAGAAGCTTAAAGAAAGTATCCTTGAGGCGTGTATCTTTGGGTCTGGCGCAGTGAAAGCTGGCGCTGTTCGGATTGACAAGAAGCAGTCCTACTCCCGCATGACTGATCCAGAGACAGGTGAAGAGGGATTTGCCTTGTCTGTCGTTGAGCAACCAATGCCAGAAGTGGAATCAGTATCAGTATTTGATCTTTATCCCGATCCTTACTGCACGAACTTAAATGATTGTGACGGCTTATTTCGGCGACACGTTTTAACCAGAAAACAATTTCGAGAGCTGGCAGATTTGCCGCAGTTTGATTCGGAAATTATTAAGTATCTTCTGAAGACAAATAGAACTGGCAATCATGTTGAGGAAGATCACGAGCGAACTCGCCGCAGAATTGCGGGTATCAACGACCAACACAATAGCAATCGATTTGAGCTTCTAGAGTACTGGGGCTTTATTGACGGGCATAAACTCAAAGAGCATAACGTAGAGCTTCCTGAAGATGCGGATCTCAGCACTGACTTCTCGGCCTGCGCGTGGATATGCTCTGGCAAGGTCATTAAGATTACTCTTAACCCCATTGCTGGATATCAAATCCCGTATCAAATATTCCCTTACGAGAAGAGTCCTCATCAATTTTGGGGTACTGGTGTTCCGCGAATGATGCGCGACAGTCAGGGAACTCTGAATGCTGCAACACGAATTTGGCTGGATAATCTGGCCATGTCCTCAGCGCCAATGATGGAGATAAATACCGATCTTCTAGCGGCTGGGGAAGACCCAACAGACATTCATCCTTGGCGAGTATTTCTTCGTGAGGGTGGTGATGGCTCTATGCCCATGGTTCGCTGGTATCAGCCAATTGCTAATGCTAACGGCTTAAATCAGATCGTTGAGATCTTCCGGCGCTTTGCCGATGAAACAACGTCTCTGCCAAGCTACACGCATGGCCAGCAAACCAATAGCATGAATAAGACGGCTACAGGCATGTCGATGTTGATGGGGGCTGCCAATGTGGCGCTGAAGTCAACCATTAAAAATATTGATGATTTTTTGTTAGAGCCATTAATTACAGCAATGTTTCATTGGAACATGGAGTACGGTTCAAACCAAAAATCTAAGGGCGATCTCAAGATTGTAGCCCGTGGCAGCACTGCGTTGATTCAAAAAGAAGTTCAGAGTCAGAGACTGTTGCAATTCTTAAGCCTAGTCTCAAATGATCAAGACTCGGCTCTCGTTGATCGACAGCAGCTCATTAGAGAAATAGCTAAAAGCATGGACATCGACGCAGATCAAATTGTAAAGAGTGAGGAGCAACTCCAGCTTGAGCAACAACAACAAATCGCAATGCAACAACAGGCTCAAATGCAACAGCTCGCAAGCCAAGGCAATCCTGAGGCTATGCTACCAGCCGGAATGGGCTGAAGTTAAAGAGCTGATACAAAGCAGATTTACAGACGCACAGCAGCAGTTAGAGCTGGCGGATGAAACCAGTTTCAAGAAAGAGCAGGGCAGGCTTCAAGAGCTTCGCTTTGTTTTGGACTTGGAATCAAGTGCGAAAGCGCACTTAGATAACACGCGGAACCGTAAAAGGACACCCGCAATAGAGTAGAGCGGATATCGAGCAATCGACCCGTAACGAGATATGTCAAATAGAAATGACCCAGACGCTTTAGAAGCAGAAGCTAAAGAGTTGATGGATAAGATGACAGGTGTGAACGATCAACCCGTGGCAACGGACACTGACGAAGAGCAGCTAGAACTTATTCAAGATGCCCCCGAACCAACGGACACGGCTGAGACTGTAGCAGAGGATACGAATCATCAAGAGGGCGGCGACTCGGATGATGATTTAAGGTTGGAGATAGCCAAGGCCAACAAGGCGATGAAAGGCGCACAGTCACGAATGACGAAAGCTACGCAAGAGGCAGCAGACTTGAAGCGGCAAAATGCCGACCTGTTGAAAGCCCTTGGGGAGCTTAAATCTGAAGCTGAAGAACGCACTAGGGATGACAGTAAGTTAGAGCAGTTACGGGAAGATTATCCTGATTTAGCTGCACCGCTACTGGACGAACTTAAGCGAACTCAGGGACAGATTGCCAGCCAACAAGAAGCTTTGGCAGAAGCAGCACAACGCAAAATTGATGAAGAAAATGAACAAGTTGCGGCAGCGCACTTCGCTCGGATAGAAGCAGAACACCCAGACGTAAATGATCTCATTGAGACTGCGGACTGGCTAAACTGGTTAGAAGAGCAAGACGGTGCGACCAAGCAATGGATTCAAACTGGATCATCAAATGATGTGAATACCGTGCTGCACAGATTCAAAGCTGATATGGGGGTTGAAGTACAGACGCCGCAAGAGCGGGCTTTAGCTAAGGCAAAAGCGGTTGCAGAACCAAAGCTGCCAAAAGCACGAAAGCCTAAAACAGCTGGCGGAAAAAAAGTTTGGACTATCGATGAAATAAAGCGAATGCCCATTGCTCAATTTGAAGAGCATCAGGCTGAGATTATGGAAGCGATGGGATCAAACAATATCCGCTGACAATCTTGTTCTCTAGGTAAAAGGATATGAGGAGACGTTTTTAATAGGTAATTAAAAAATGTCTTTTTCACAATTTAGTACTGGCGCATCATCAGAAGTAAACTTCATCCCAGAAGTCTTTAGTAAGTTAATGCAGGCCAAATTTTACAAGCAGTCTGTATTGCCTGCTATTTCTAACACTGACTACGAAGGCGAGATCTCTGGTCAGGGCGACAAAGTTATCATCCGCACAGTTCCGGCTGTAACGATTGCTGACTATGCTGGCTCTATTACTACTCAAGAGCTTGCAACTTCAAAGGTAGAGCTGAACATCGATAAGGCTAAGTACTTTAGCTTTAAAGTTGATGACGTTCTAAAAGCTCAGGCTGACATCGATCTGATCGAGAAGGCATCTAGCGATGCTTCTGAAGGCATGCGTATTGCAGTTGAGACTGACGTACTGGCTGGTGTCGTAACTGGCGCTACCACTATTGGCGCTCAGACCACCATCAGCGCAAGCAACATCTTGACCAATGTTTTGGATATGGCCAAAGATCTTGACGAGCTGAACATTCCTGAAGAAGGTCGTTTTATCGTTCTGAACCCTGCACAAATCTCACTGCTCAAGCAGTCTGAGCTGCGTCAGGCGTACTTAACTGGTGATAGTTCTTCACCACTTCGTAACGGCAAGGTAGGCATGATTGATCGCTTCACTGTGTATCAGTCAAACATGCTGTACACCCCCGCTTCTGGTGGTGATGCTGGTTACGCTCATGTTCTTGCTGGCCACCCCAAGGCGATTTCTTTCGCTAGCCAGTTCAACAACACTGAGACTGTGCGACTCGAAGGCTCCTTCGGTGACGCAGTACGCGGCTTGAAAGTATTCGGCTCTAAGGTCGTTACTCCAGACGCACTAGTAGTTGGTAAGTGGAACTAAGTTAGACCACACCGGATAGGGGGGTGAAAGCCCCCCTGTTTTAATCGGAGAGAGAATGAACAGTAAAACAAAAAAAGATGAGCTATTTGATAAGGCGCAAGAGCTATACGGCAAGAAGCTAGACCGCCGCCTGTCCCTGTCTGACCTTGAAGATCAGGTCGAGAGGATGGAATCAATGAAGGATGAGGCTCCGGTCGTCAAGCCTTCGCTTATCCCAGCCAAAGTTCAGAACGTCATTACCGGAAACATCTTTGAGTACAACGAGCTGTTTAGAGGTAACTCCGACCTCCAAGTAATAGAGTGGAAAGAATCCGAAGAGGAAGACCCTAATGGCAACAACTAAGGTAGTCGATATTTTAGATCGGGCTGGAATTATCCTGCAAGATAGCACAAGTGTGCGTTTTCCTAAGCAGGAGCTTTTAAAGTTTTTTAATGACGCACAAAAGGAAGTAATACTGCACCGACCTGATGCGAAGATGGTTAATACTACTTTTGCCTGTGCAGACGGAAGTAAGCAAGCCCTTCCGGCAGCAGCTCTGAGGCTCATTGAGATTGT
>Ga0233426_10004610_pt1 | contig 10267 bp, 10 predicted proteins | sample SI_118_April2016_6_FD_179875 | JGI IMG/M metagenome (GOLD analysis project Ga0233426, IMG submission 179875) | Seawater microbial communities from Saanich Inlet, British Columbia, Canada - SI_118_April2016_10_MG | ecosystem: Environmental > Aquatic > Marine > Inlet | place: Canada: British... | reverse complement strand
TTAATTATGCCGCCTCAGAGATAAAAAGAATACAACAAAAATACGGCTCTAATTCTGTCGGTGCTATTTCATCGTCAAGATGTACGAATGAAGAAGTTTATTTAATGCAAAAGATTGTTAGGGCAGGGTTTGGTAATAATAATATAGATACTTGCGCACGAGTTTGTCACTCACCCACCGGGTATGGGCTCAAACAGACTATTGGTGAATCAGCAGGAACACAAAATTTCGATTCAGTGATGAAGTCAGATGTGATTATGATTGTTGGTGCAAATCCAACGGATGGTCATCCGGTTTTCGCATCGCAGATGAAAAGAAGACTAAGAGAAGGTGCTAAATTAATTATTGTTGATCCAAGAGAAATTGATTTAGTTGGCAATACACCTCATATTAAAGCTGATTATCATCTAAAACTCAGACCAAGCACCAATGTTGCGACAATTAATTCAATCGCACATGTGATCGTAGAAGAAGGACTAAGCGATCAAAATTTTGTGAAAGAGCGTTGTGAAGATGAGTCATTCAAAATTTGGTTAAATTTTATTAAAGACCCAAAAAATTCTCCAGAATCAATGGAATTAGAAACAGGTATTCCAGCGGACTTACTTAGAAAAGCAGCTAGATTATTTGCAAAGGAAAAGAATGGGTCTATTTATTATGGTTTAGGTGTAACAGAGCATAGCCAAGGTTCAACGATGGTTATGGGTATTGCAAATTTGGCGATGATAACCGGAAACGTAGGCAGAGAAGGAGTTGGTATAAACCCACTTAGAGGGCAAAATAATGTTCAGGGTGCTTGTGATATGGGTTCATTCCCACATGAACTCCCTGGGTATAGACATGTTTCAGATCTGGCTACCCGAGCTTTATTTGAGTCAGCATGGAACGCAAAAATTTACGATGAGCCAGGACTTAGAATTCCAAATATGCTTGATGAAGCAATATCAGGTAAATTTAAATCACTTTATTGTGAGGGAGAAGATATAGCTCAGTCAGATCCAGATACTCAACATGTGACTCATGCACTCGAATCTATGGAATGCGTCATCGTTCAAGATTTATTTTTAAATGAAACGGCTATGTATGCCCATGTATTCTTACCGGGCTCATCATTTTTAGAAAAGAACGGTACTTTTACGAATGCAGAAAGAAGAATTTCAAGGGTGAGAAAAGTAATGGCCCCTAAAAATGGTTATGAGGATTGGGAAATTACACAAATGCTATCAAATGCATTGGGTTATCCAATGAATTATAAACATGCTAGTGAAATTATGGATGAAGTTGCTCAGCTAACCCCAACCTTTAAAGGAGTAAGCTACGAAAAATTAGATAAGCTTGAGAGTATTCAATGGCCTTGCAATGACGAGTTTCCAGAAGGAACACCTACTATGCATGTAGATGAGTTTGTTAGAGGCAAAGGTAAATTCTTTATTACAGAATATGTACCTACTGTTGAAAAAGTGAATGGAAAATTCCCATTAATAATGACAACTGGAAGAATTTTAGCTCATTACAATGTTGGGGCTCAAACAAGAAGAACAAAAAACTCTGAGTGGCATGATGAAGACTTAATTGAAATACATCCTCATGACGCAGAAGAAAGAGGAATAAATGAGCGTGATTGGGTCGGGATAAATAGTAGGTCAGGCGACACTGTGCTTCGCGCAAAAATAACAGACAAAGTTCAACCCGGTGTTGTTTATACAACCTTCCACCACCCTGTTTCTGGGGCAAATGTCATTACAACAGACAATTCTGATTGGGCTACAAATTGCCCAGAGTTCAAAGTAACAGCTGTTCAAGTTACTAAAGTAACACAACCATCAAACTGGCAATCCAAATATCAAAAATTTAGTGAAAAACAAATCGATTTTGTAAAAAATGGTGAGGAAAAAGTAAGCTAAACCAAAGTGGCAAAAGAAAAATTAATTCAAACAAGCCATACTTGCAAAGAAGTATTAATTCAAAAAAACAATCATCCTGAAGAAGTAGTTAAAGATATATTGGCTGAAGAAACTCCTGTAGCCATTATTTATAATGGAGTATCGCATGTGGTAATGATGGTTAGCCCATGTGATTTGGAAGACTTTGCAAGAGGATTTTCAATAACCGAAGGCATTATAAAAAGTCTTTCAGAAATTTATTCAATTGAAGTTATAAAAAAAGATAATGGTATTGAAATTAATGTAGAGATTTCGACTGAAAAATTTACTCGCTTAAAAGAGATAAGGAGAAATTTAACTGGAAGGACAGGCTGTGGATTGTGTGGAGCTGAGTCCCTAGATCAAGTGCTTAAAATTCCTAAAAATAAAAAAAATGAATCTAAATTTTCTACAAATAGTATATTGAAAGCATTAAAGAAATTTTCAGGCCAACAAAAATTACAAAAAAAAACTGGTGCAACTCATGCTTGTGCATTATTTGATTCTAAAGGGGACATGATAATCTTAAAAGAGGATGTAGGAAGACACAACGCGCTTGATAAATTAATTGGCGCTAGCTTTAATTCAAAATTCTTAAAGGGTTGCTTTGTAATTACTTCAAGTAGAGCTAGCTATGAAATGGTACAAAAACTTGCATATCTTAATCTCAAGTTATTGGTAGCTATTTCTGCCCCAACGGCATTAGCTTTAAGGTTAGCTGATCAACTTGAAATAACACTAATCGGATTTGCTCGGAATAATCGATACAATTGTTATACGCATCCTAAGCAATTAATCGGGTAAAATCTTATTATGGAAACAAAAAATCTAATCAGAATGGCAAACGACATTGGTAGTTTCTTTGTAAGTTACCCAGATGAAGAGCAAGCTAAGAGAGATACTGCGGGGCATATTCAAAAGTTTTGGGGACGAGATATGAGGAAACAAATAAAAGAATATGTTACTGATACCCCAGAAAAAAATAGTCAATTAAATCCTTTTGTTTTTAATGCTATTAATAAATATCTAAAAGATTAAAAAATACTATTTCGAAAGTAAGATGTAGTATGTTTTATCTCGATCAATTCTTTTTCCTGACCATATTTGATTCCATGATTCATACTCAGAAGGCATTTTGGATTCGTTATTAAGTGATAACAATATCATTCTGCAATGAATGTCCTTATTAGAATCAAATGCTTTTATTCCCGAATAGTAATGAAGTAAATTTGTTTCATTAGGACTAAAGTTGTATATGTATAAACAACTTGAGCTCTGGGATAATTGTTGTTTTACATCTTGAAAAACAGGCGCATAACTTTTTCTATTATCAATAAGAGGGCTCACAAGCATAATAAATGTTACCCATACCATAGTGATACCAATTGCCCAATTTGAAATTGCTGACCGATTTGAGATCTTCAGGTTAAAGATGATGTAAAGCCATAAAATACTTATTAAAAATGCAAAAATAAAACTTAAGAATTCAAATTTTACTTCATAGCTTCCGGAAAGAAAGAAAATTCGATCATAAATTATTTCAGGAAAGCCTGTTATAGCTGCAAACCAAAAAAACCAAATAACAAAACCAAAAAAACCAAATATCAATATACCAAACCAATTGAGTGCGCTTGCTGAACTCCTTCTCAGTAAATCAATTCCACCTGCAGCTGCAACTGAAAATGGCAATAGAATTGGCATTAGATTTATTTGATCTATTTTCGCGTTAAGAGAAAGCGTAAATAAGATAGATATTGAGAAAAATAAAGGTAAATGAATTTTTTTAAGTTGAAATATGTTCCGATAATTTTTAATTAAAACGAATATAAAAAGTGGAAGAGCAGGCCAAGTAAACCACAATAAATTCTTAATATAAAAAAAGAATTCTTCACCATTTGGAGCATTTACCTTATTTATCCAGGAAAAAAAAATTTCAGGATTGGAATTATACAAAAGATAGACCCAAGGACTTATGATGCTTAAAGCTACTATCGATGAAATTAAGCAAAATAAATAATAACGTTTATTTCTCCATTGCTTTATAAATAATAAAGTCAGTGAAGTTATAAAAATACTTAAAAGGGACAAAATTCCATTCGATAGGAAAATTATTGATATACCAAAACCTAGGACTAAACTTGCTCTAAAGGGTCTTCGATAGTAAAGTGAAAAACCATAAAGCGCTAGAGCGAAACCTAATAGAGCAGAAACCTCTGGCCGAATAGTATGAACATTGAAAATAAGCCCAATAGAAGCAATAAAGATTAATCCTGCTTGTCTACCAAAACCAGTTCCCCATAACTCTCTTGTCATAAGACCTATGCTTACTAAAGTTAAACTTATCCATATAAAATTTGATAATCTAATTGCATCATGTGGAGCAAGTATCGATGAAAAAATCTTAACAAAAGTTGCGCCAATGAATGGATATAAGGGTGGATTATTGATTGAATCTTGACTAGCAGCCAAGGGAGCTATTATAGAATTACTTGAAACAATATCCATTACCATGCTTACATTTTCTGATTCGGCAGGAATCCAAGGAGAATTGCCAACAAGACCAGTAAAAACCCATACAATTGCAAGGATTAGGAATAAATGAATTTTTGTTTTGTCACCAAGTGTTGAACGAGGTGATGACATATTTCCCTGCCAATCATGATTTAATTCAAATTTCATATTTACAAATTATGACATAAAAAAAAAGGCAGATAACTGCCTTTTATTAAATCATATTAAAACTATTACATTCCATATTTTTGTTTAAATTTTTCTACGCGGCCAGCAGTATCTAATATTTTTTGCTTCCCAGTGTAAAAAGGGTGACACTTAGAACAAACTTCAATATTTGTATCTTTTGCCATGGTCGATTTTGTTTTGAATGAATTACCACAACTACAAGTTACGGTTATTTCAGGATAATTTGGGTGTAAATCTTTTTTCATAATTTTGTTTATTACGCATTTTCTTTAATGATCATCGTATTTTATAGAAAGTTTAATAAAAATCAATATTTAATTGATTCCTTAACTTCTTCGCATACTGTCAAAAAAATCCGAGTTATTTTTTGTTGACCGGACTTTATCTAGTAAGAATTCCATCGCCTCAAGATCATCCATAGGGTAAAGTAATTTTCTTAAAACCCATATTTTTTGCAGAACGTCAGAAGGAATAAGCAGCTCTTCTCTTCGGGTGCTTGACTTGTTCACATTGATAGCAGGATAAATTCTTTTTTCAGCCATTTTTCTTTCCAGGTGAATTTCCATATTACCTGTACCTTTAAATTCTTCATAAATCACATCATCCATTCTTGAACCAGTCTCAACAAGAGCAGTGGCAAGAATTGTTAGTGAACCACCTTCTTCTACGTTTCTTGCTGCACCAAAAAAACGTTTTGGTCTCTGAAGTGCGTTTGCATCAACACCACCAGTTAAAACTTTCCCAGATGATGGAATAACAGTATTATAAGCTCTTGCAAGCCTTGTAATTGAGTCTAAAAGAATAACAACATCTTTTTTATGCTCAACCAATCTTTTAGCTTTTTCTAGAACCATATCTGCAACTTGAACATGTCTTGTGGCTGGCTCGTCAAAAGTAGAAGCTACTACCTCACCTTTTACAGACCTAGACATTTCTGTAACCTCTTCTGGTCTTTCATCTATTAGCAAGACAATAAGGGAAACATCGGAATGATTAGCTGTTATTGCATGAGCAATATTCTGTAACATGACTGTTTTACCACTTTTAGGACTTGCTACGATTAAACCCCTTTGGCCTTTTCCAATAGGCGCAACCATATCAATTACTCTACTTGTATTATTCTCCTCAACATTAGAATCTCTTTCTAAGGTGAGAGGCTTTGTTGGGTGAATGGGTGTAAGGTTTTCAAATAGAATCTTGTTTTTTGTATTTTCAGGCGCATCATTGTTTACTTTATCAACCTTGACTAGGGCAAAGTAACGTTCACTATCTTTTGGCGTTCTAATTTCACCAGCAATCGTATCTCCAGTGTGTAGATTAAATCTTCGAATTTGTGAAGGTGATACATATATATCTGCTGGACCTGCTAGATATGAAGAATCGGAAGATCTTAAAAAGCCAAATCCATCTTGCAATACTTCTAAAGTGCCATCACCAATTAACTTATCTCCATTTTTAGCTTTATTCTTAAGTATTGCAAAAATTAAGTCTTGCTTACGCATTCTTCCTGCATTTTCAATTTTGTCAGAATTTGCTAAGTCTACTAGTTCAGTTACAGGTAGGTGTTTTAGATCAGATAAATGCATATTTTTTTTAGATTGTACTGTCAATAAATGCTGTTAGTTGTGATTTAGAAAGAGCCCCTTTTTTATCAGCTTCAAAGTTACCATCTTTAAAAATGATTAGAGTAGGTATGGCTCGAACTGCAAACTGGGCAGCAATCTTTTGATTCTCATCTATATTTATTTTTGCGACAATTAACTTACCGTCATAATCTTTTGAAATATCATCAAGTATTGGGGCAATTGCCTTACAGGGACCGCACCACTCCGCCCAAAAATCGACTAAAACAGGTATTTTTGATTGAAGAACTTTTTCCTCAAATTGGTCATCTGTAACGTGAATAATATTGCTCATATATATTGAATTTTATTACTAAGGTTTGATTTAAGTATTAAGAGTTGTTTCTCAGAATATTGTAATGATAATTGAAACTATTAGGTTTATCAATAACTAATTTATTTCCTTATTTTCATTGTCCTTTTCTACAGTGTTTGATTTGTAAGAGCTATCAATTTCAAATAAAGGAACAACTTTTTTTACACCCCTTGATGATTGTGCAATTGATATAGCTTTATCTGCCTCCTGTTGGTTTAAAATACCCATTAAGTAAACAGCTCCTTCCTCAGTGAATACTTTTAAATGAATAATTGAAAGGGGAGTTTGATCTTTTTCATCTTCTGCAAACACTCTCGATACAACATTACTTGTTGTGGCGATGTCATTTGCAATTCCTCTTACTGTATTTTCAGGACCTACAGTCATATAGTTATCAACTTTTTTTACATTTTCCATATTGGTAACGATGCTAAAAATTTTATCTATAATTTCTTGATTCGGCGATTGCCCTGTAATAAGGACTACCTGATTGTAACTAACAAAATTTGCCCTAAATTCACCTTCGATATCTTGTGTTTTTAATACTGTCTGCCATTCCAGTTTTTCATCAGTAATTTGTGACTCAGTGGTTCTTCTATCTGAATATGAAGTTGGTCCGCCAAGAATTCCAACAGCACAACCAGATAAAAAAAATGTAATTGACAGAATTAAAGAGATTAAAAAATAATTTGATTTGGGATACATAAAATAAATTATATACTTGTTAAACAAATTTTAAAAAAAATTATATTTAAATCTTTAATATGAGTTCAACTCTTTATATTGTTGGGACACCAATTGGAAACCTAGATGATATTTCGTCAAGAGCTCTTAAAATTTTAAAAAGTGTTGATGTAATTGCCTGCGAAGATACAAGGCATTCTAAGCATTTGCTATCTAAATTTTCTATAAATAAAAAACTTGTCTCCTTACATCAGCACAATGAAGAAAAAAAGGCTAGTTTATTAATCAAAGAAATACAGAATGGTAAAGCAATAGCCTATATTTCTGACGCAGGTACGCCAGGTATTAGTGATCCAGGCGCTTATTTAGTAAAAAAGGCTTTAGAGTCTAAAATTAAAGTAGTACCAATACCAGGAGCTTCATCAATTACTGCTGCATTTTCAGCTGCCGGCATAGTGGCAACTCAATTTAATTTTTATGGGTTTTTACCAAACACTGACAGTAAAAGTAGAAAAGTTATTGAACAATTTCATAGGAGTCAATTTACCTCCGTTTTTTTTGTTTCACCGCATAGGATTCTTAAAACCCTAGATTTGCTTGCAGAAATTTATGGCCTAATGCAGAAGATTTTTATTGGTCGTGAATTAACAAAGTTATATGAAACTATTTATAAAGAAAATTTGAACGATTTATTAATAAAATTCAGAAAAGAAAAACATAACCTTAAGGGTGAGTTTGTGATTATTATAGAGGGGGTAGAGCAAGAACAAAAAAACTCAAACAACATTGAGGCAGAAAATGCTTTAAGAATAATGCTTAATGAATTAAGTTTGAACCAGTCTGTAAAGCTTGTATCGCAGATTTTTAAAATGAAGAAAAATGAAATATATAACTTAGCTTTAGGAATAAAAAATAATGATAAATGAGTTAATTATTCCAAGACCTGATGATATGCACCTTCACCTCAGGGAAGGAAAAATGTTAAAGGTAGTAAGCCAACACTCCGCAAGCCAGTTTGGAAGAGCTATTGTGATGCCCAACTTAAAAAACCCAGTTATAAATACTGAGTTAGCACACAAATATTATGATGAAATTAAAAAATATACTAAAACTCATCAATTTGAGCCCTTAATGACCATTTATTTCAATGAAGGACTCACTTTAGAAGAATTAAAAAAAATCAAAGCATCTTCAAAAATCATTGGCATTAAACTTTATCCCAAAGGTGTTACGACAAACTCAAATAAGGGTATAAATTCTTTCGAGTCAGGATATAAAATTTTTGAAATGATGGAGGAATTGGATATCCCTCTGCTTATTCATGGGGAGGTAAATGACAAAAGTGTAGATATATTTGATCGAGAAAGAATATTTATTGAAAAGCATTTATCAAAAGCCCATAAAGAATTTCCAAATCTTAAAATAGTGTTAGAGCATATTTCAACAAAAGATTCTACTGAGTTTGTGAAAGACTCAAGCAAAAAAATTGCAGCTACTATTACGCCCCAACACCTTCTTTATAACCGAAATGAATTATTTTCAGGCGGGTTAAGACCACATGCATTTTGTTTACCAGTATTGAAAAGAGAGGAACATAGAGTTGCAGTTTTAAATGCAGCGATATCTGGTAACCCAAAGTTCTTTCTAGGAACAGATAGCGCCCCTCATAAAAGAGCTGAAAAAGAGAGTAGCTGTGGGTGTGCAGGCATATATTCCGCATTGAATGCAATGGAGATTTACGCTGAAATATTTGATCAAAATAATGCTATCGAAAAATTAGAAAATTTTTGTAGTAAATTTGGAGCTGATTTTTATAAACTCAATCAAAATAAAGAGAAATTAAAATTAACTAGATCTAAGAATAAAGTTCCAACCGTTATAAAAATTGATAACGACGATGTTGTTCCGCTGATGGCTGGTCAGGAAATTGGTTGGAATTGTTCTAATATTTAATAAATTTCAGTGATAAAATACAATCAAGTTGACCTGACAGTCACTACACTTTTGTGTAGAGGAAAGTCCGGGCTCCTAGAGCAGGGTGATGGCTAACAGCCATACATCGTGAGATGAGGAATAGGGCCACAGAGACGAGCGTATTTAGTTACGGTGAAACGCGGTAACCTCCACCCGGAGCAAGGCCAAATAGGATGACATTAGCACGGCTCGTGTTGTCATCGGGTAGGCTGCTTGAGCATATGAGCAATTATATGCCTAGATGAATGACTGTCCAAGACAGAACCCGGCTTATAGGTCAACTTACCTTCTTCTTATAAATCATTGTTATATATAGATTTAAAGTTAAAAAGCGCTTGCATTGCGCTTTTTTTTTACCTATAGTGTCTTTGTTAGGGAAAAAGTGGTAATTAGTGGGAAATTGCTTAGTAAGGCTAAGGGTATTAAGTAATTTCTCATCTTTTTCTCAGGTAAAGAGGTGCTACTTATGTATAGAGGCGCAACACGAATAAACTTAGATGGAAAAAATAGGATTGCGATCCCTACAAAGTATCGCGAAAAAATTCTTATAGAGTCATCAGGCCTGCTAGTCCTAACAGCACATATTTACAAATGTTTACTCTTATATCCCCAGTTTGCCTGGGAGCCGATTCAAGAAAAAATAATGAATCTATCAAGCTTTGAAAAAAAATCTAGTGGACTTCAGAGACTGCTAGTGGGATTTGCAGAGGACATCACTCTTGATAAAGCAAATAGATTTCTAATCCCCGCAGAATTAAAAAATTATGCTGAAATAGATAAAAATGCAATTTTCATTGGCCAGGGGAGTCATTTTGAAATTTGGAATTGCGATCATTACTATGAACACTTAGCCCAAATAAATATCACTGAAGAGAATGATTTTCCTGAAGAACTTAAGGGTTTTTCATTATGAGTAAACACATTCCTGTAATGCTTCATGAGTCCATAAAAGCATTAGATATTATTCCTAATGGTTTTTATATAGATTGCACCTTCGGAAGAGGTGGTCATTCAAAAGAAATACTAAAGAAATTAAATGATGATGGAAG
>Ga0233426_10004607_pt1 | contig 10271 bp, 4 predicted proteins | sample SI_118_April2016_6_FD_179875 | JGI IMG/M metagenome (GOLD analysis project Ga0233426, IMG submission 179875) | Seawater microbial communities from Saanich Inlet, British Columbia, Canada - SI_118_April2016_10_MG | ecosystem: Environmental > Aquatic > Marine > Inlet | place: Canada: British... | reverse complement strand
AATATCAGTGTCATTGCCATCAATTTGCGCCTGAAGATCAGTATCAAGGGCATTAACTGCGGCTGTAACATAAGCAGTTACCGTAGTTGTGATCCCAGCAAGTAGATCCTCAGCCGCATCTAAGTCAGCAGTCAATGTCGAATCAGCAGCCTTATAAGCAGTATCAAGCGCAGCAACAGTCGACGTAAGTGTGGCAAGATTTGTTACGTTCGTTGCAATGCTTGTTAAGTTCGTTGCAATATCAGTGTCATTGCCATCAATTTGCGCCTGAAGATCAGTATCAAGGGCATTAACTGCGGCTGTAACATAAGCAGTTACCGTAGTTGTGATCCCAGCAAGTTGAACCTGAGCCGCATCTAGGTCAGCAGTCAATGTCGAATCAGCCGCCTTATAAGCAGTATCAAGCGCCGTAATAAACGTTTGAATGCCTGCAATCGAGTCTGTCGTTGCTGGAGTATCGCCGTCTTTATTGTCAATTAAAGTAGATATGTCACCATTATTCGATGTAATTTGATTCTGAAGATCAGTATCAAGAAGTGCAATTTGAGCTGTTATATGATCAACCGCCGTACCGGTAATGCCCGCCAACTGTGCCTGAAGAACATCAGTCGTATCTGAAAGCTGAGGAATGCCTGGGTATGAAATAGCTTCGAGATTGGTCTTTAAAGTTGCATAATCACCAGCAAGGCTGGCTAAAGCCACATCACCATCATCAGTTGATATCGTTATTGCATGACCAATGATAGTCATAGTTGGAGCAGGATCAGTGGTGAGGAATGTGTTTAATGTGTTTAAATCATTAGAATTATCAGCAACTACAGTGAGCTCACCGGTACCAGGCAAACTTGTAAATGACTCAGCAGCAACAAATTGTGCAGTTGTCATTGTAATACCAGAAGCAGTAATAATCGCTAAACCATCTGGTAAGGTTGCCTGTGTGGCATCTAAATGGCCATTGACAACTTCTAGAGTATTAATAGAGTCAGAGATTACACTTGAAGATGATAAAACTACCGTATCATCTTGTCCTATATTCTTTGCCGATGTGTCAAATTCAAATACAAGCGCACCAGTACCCGTTAAGCCAGCTGTATCAACAGTTAATATGTTTTCATCAAGATCACTTGTGTCTTTATCATTAATTCGAACAGTAATTTCGTCCTCACCAGCAACGCTACCAGAGAGATTTATAACAGTTGCGTTTTGCGCATTTATTTCAAATAAGTTTTGTGAAGAATTACCACTTAATGAAACATCTAACTTAGCAGATGTTGGCACATCCAGATCAACAGCACTTAAATCCGTAACAGAAGTTTCAGCCTCTACTGAATCTCGTGAGAATGATGCAGATCCGTCTGAATTTAGTGTTACAGAAATGTCGCCTGTTTTAACACCCCCAAATGTAACCTGGCCGCCAGCTACAGTAGCAGTAAACTGTTCGGTTGTAAGACCAGTTGAGTCAGTAGTAACTACATTTTTTCCTGTGATTGCAGATATTTGTGGCGCAACGTCTATTAGCGCAGTATTTAATTCTGATATCTGCGCACTACTCAATGCGGAAAGATCTCCTGCATTGATTTCAATTGTTGGGACAGATAAAACTCCATCAGTAGGAACAAGTTCAGACATTTTAATGTTAAGCGCATTAATTTCTGCAAGGGTTACCACTTCAACAATAAGATCTCCGGTACCTGTCATTACTCCAGCCATACTGTTTATCAAGACCTGAGCAGGCAGCGAAAACGATGAATTTAATTCAAGATCTGTCCAAGTACCCCAAGTAATGGAATTATAGTTTGTAAGGCCATCAACTGTACCGTCATCAACAATTAAATTTCCCCCATTAAGATCAATTAAACTTCCTCTATCTAAGACCAAAATGTCATTATCGTCTATTCCATGGTCAAATGTCAGACTTCCACCATCTAAATCCACTTTAATCAATGCTGTTTCAGTATTGATACCCACTCCTTCCGGAACTGAGATTACTACATTGCCAGTTCCAGTAATTTTTGCAGTCGCACTTATTGATGCAGCTTGATCTAAAGTTAAATCAAGCGTTGCACCTGTTGAAACAACAAATGTCGCTGATGATACGTTCGCAGTCTCATTAAACGTTACAATATCTGCTGCGCTAAATGGATCCCCAGTTAATGTAACTACTGCATTACCAAAATGTGAGTTTGCACCAAACTCCACAGAACTTGTAGCATTTATAGAAGCGTTAATTGTTTCAGTTGTTATCGTCGATAAATCAACATTTTCTGCAGCCTCTACGCCTGTTATGTTTAGAGTGCCTTCACCGCTTAATACTTTGCCGGATACATCTGTAGCATCAGCATTTAAAACGACACCTGCAGGAATCTGAAGTTCACTAACGGCAGTTATAGCAACATCAACAGCCGTTCCAGTTGTAGGTGTAAAAGTAAAATCTGAAGAATCTGAGGTTAATGCTATTGCTCCACTATTTGTATCAAGCTCATAAATTCCATCTGATTTTAACGAAACAACAGGTTTTTGAACGATTGCAGTATCACTGCCTCCACACGCCGTAAGTGGAAGAAGTAAAAATGGCAATAAATTTGATTTGTTTTTCTTGGCAGCCTTTGCCCATTTTTTTAAGAAAGTTTCACGGTCCACTCCAGCAGGTATTTTCACTTCCTCAACATCATATTTATTCGAGGCTACGAATGCTTCTAATTGATTACTGTCCTCAACCACCCGCGCAGAAGAAAGATGGACATTGTCAAATTTTGCACCTGACATGTCTAACGGGACGTCATTGAAATTTTCGCATTTAATGACGTAAGCTTTAGATGTTCTATCCGATCTAGAAAGATGAAATGTTTTACCTGTAGTCATAGAGTTTTCCTCACCTGAGACAATTAATGTACTTTTTTTAGTTAAATTTTTTATTTGTTTGTTCATTATTCCAGTCTCTCTTTTATCAATCTTGTTCTTATTAAATCAAATTAAAGGTGTGGTAACATAAAGATACTTATCTTCCTTTGGTACAATAAATTAACAAACAAAATTTCTTTGAAACAAGATTATCTATGCTAGCAAGGCTTCAAGCAGTGCTAATGTTGAATTATTTGAACCTTAAAACCACTGCAACCCCTCGAATTTAAACACATTTGTACTTATAGTTACCTTCATTTATCATCAATTATGTTTCTTTTTGCAAGAACTAATTGAGTCTAAATGATACTAAACTATAAATTAGACAATTTATTCATTTCTCAATAAATGTGTAAACACTGCAATTTTTACATTAATCTTTTAAAAAAATAAAAATTTTCAATACATATTATACATATAAATTTACAATACAGCCATCCAAAGAACACATATAAATATGATACAATTGAAATAATTGTGCTATTATCGTCCAAAAGCACAGAGATAGTATATATATTCTACAAGCCAGATAATTTTATTGTAATATTCAAGGGAATATCAGAGAACTGGTGATATTGGTGAATTCGTCTTGGTCTTTATTTACATTGTGACACTTAAACTCTAAATCACCAAAAAAATATGGTCGTAAGATTCAGTATGGAAATTAAACTCTTAAAGCAAGTTCACTAACCTTTGAAATTGGTTGCCATAGATATTCAAAAACAGTTCGCTTTCCAGACAAAAGATTAATAGTTATATTTGAGGGCAAATCAGAAGGCCGTTTAAAGGAGTAAATTCGTCTTAATCATTATTTCCATTATGATACTAAAAATCTATATCATCAACGAAATTTGATCCTAAAATTTACTATGAAAGTTAATCTCTTAAGGCAAGTTCATTAACCTTTGAAATTGGTTGCCATAGATATTCAAAAACAGTTCGCTTTCCAGACAAAACATCAACACTGGCAGTCATGCCTGGCATAAACTCTACCGGTGAATTATTTATTATTAACTCACCTTCAATTGATACCTTAATAAGATAATGCGTAGCTATGTCACTGCCTCTGTCAATCACAGCATCCGGGCTGATACGACTGACACGGCCGAGAACGTGACCAAATTTAGAGGAATCATATGCAGAAAATCTAATACGCACTTCATCTTCTACTCTAATTCTAGAGATGTCTTGGAGTTGAATTTTTGCTTCAATTATTAATGCTTCACCTGTTGGAACAAGTTCTAGAACCAAATCTCCAGTTTTTACAAAGCCACCAGGAGTTAGAAAATTAATCTTATTAATTATTCCATCAATAGGGGCTTTAATTAAAGTTCGTGAAACCCGGTCTTCAAGCCTTGGCAATGCCTTTGCGAGCTCTGATTGCTCTGCCACCACACGATTGAGTTCTTCCATTGACTTTAGAATGTAAGATCCCTCTATATTTTTAATCTGCCTGTTAATTTTCTCTATAGATAATTTACCTTGTTCAATTGTTGAAGTTGCACGATCTTTCATTGCAGAAGTAGATTCATACTCTCTTTGAAGACCTAGCAATTGCGTAGCGGGCGCTATGTTTTCTTTAACAAGTGGCTCGGTAAAGCTTATTTCTTTACCTAGCAAATCCATTGTTCTTTGTGCAGAGGACGCCGCTAGACCTCCAGATATGATATCTTGCTCACTCTGGGACAAACTCTGCCTCAGGACACTAACTTCACCCTTTAGTTCTGCCCTCAAGGCTTCAAATAAACTTTTTTCAGATTGAGCCACAACCGGCGCCATGGCAGCAAGCTCAGATGGTATTAGAAAAGAATTTTTGCCTGAAATTTCTGATCTTAGGCGTTCTGCCCTTATTTTTAGAGAATTTATACGCTGGAGCATTGGATTCAATTCACCAGATGCATTAATTGGGTCTATTTCAAATAAGAGATCCCCGGCCTTAACTATTGAATTTTCAGACACATGTCTTTTTAGAATTACACCACCCTCTGACGCTTGAACCATTTGGTTTTGCAGAGATGAAATAACGCGGCCATCTCCCCGTGTGACATTATCCAACTCAGCATAATTTGCCCAAACAAATAACGCACCTGTAAGCGCCACTACAACAAATAAAATTGTAAAACTAGCAGCACCCCCTCCATCAGACATTTCCTTACTTAAACGTTTAAAATTCACTTCTGACACTAAACACCTCTTCCACTTTGTGCTTTTAATCTTTCTGGAGTTGTGTCCATCAATACAGTACCACCATCAATAACAAGTACTCTGTCAGCTAGATCTAGAATTGAGTTCCGATGAGTAACCATTATCATAGTTCGTTCTTGTGACCAATTCTTAAGCCTTGAAATAACTACTTTTTCCGTACCACTATCCATTGAACTTGTTGGTTCATCTAAAATTAAAACATTAGGATTATGAAGCATTGCACGAGCTAAATTTATTGACTGCAATTGACCCCCTGAAAGACCTTGACCACCTTCCCCTAGCATCAAATCATATCCTGATTGACTCTGTGATACAAAGTCATCAACACCAGATATTTTTGCAATATCTAGTAAATGATCATCTCCATATTCATAATAACCAATTTGAAGATTTTCTTTTACTGTTCCTGAGAAAAGCCATGTTTCTTGCAGCATCACACCCACATTCCTGTGCATGTCAGATGGATCAATTTGACGAATATCCACACCATCAATCATAATAGCTCCTTCGGTTGGCTCTATTAATCCAGATAATAGTCGAGCAAATGTAGTTTTTCCTGAGCCCATCTTTCCTAATATTGCGACTTTTTGACCAGCCGGTATTTTTATTGATAAATCTTTAATAATTGGAGTTTTTGATTCAGGAAAACTATAACTTACATTTTTTAATTCTATTGCACCTTCAAGATTTGGCCTACTGAGCTTTACTCCATATGTCTTGCTAAATGATGGATCATTGCGCATTAGTACTGATAGAGAACGGTGTGCTTGACGTGCTGAATTTGCCCGTGACATTGCTGATGCTAATTGCGAAAGCGGCGCTAAAGTTCGACCACCCAAAATTACAGCCGCTATCATTGCACCCATAGTAATGATTCCATCTTGAATTAAAAATACTCCAAAAAATATAGTTGCCACTTGAGCTAGCTGCTGGATACTAGCAGCTGAATTAATAGCAAACTGTGAATACATCCTACTTTTTAAGCTAAGATCTGATTGTGCAATTGATGCTTCACTAAATCTTTTGTGCATGAGCTTGCCACAACCAGTCGCTTGAACAGTTTCTAAACCATTTAAAGTTTCGACAAGAATAGCCTGCTTTGACATGTTAGTTTGCATTGAGCCCTCAGCAAGTTTAGCTAGAAATGGCTGAACAATCAAACCACAAAAAATTACCATAGGAACCGCAATTAGCGGCACAAGCGCCAACGGCCCTGCTATTAGGCTAATGATATATATAAAAAAGAAAACAAAAGGCAAATCAACCACAGCAATTAGAGTTGCTGATGTAAAAAATTCCCTAAGTGTATCAAATTCTCTTACAACACTGGCAAGGGCACCAGATTTTTTTTTACCAGTATCAAGCCTTAAATTAAGAATTTTATCAAAAATTAATCGCGACATTCTTTGATCTGCTTTTTTGCTGGCACGATCGACAAATAGTGCACGTAATGTTTTAATTGAAAATTCAAATGACATTGCAATTAAAACGCCAATTGTTAAAGCAATTAAAGATTCAATTGCTTCATTTGGGACAACCCTATCATAGACAACCATAATAAATATTGAAGTTGATAATCCTAAAAAATTTGTCATTACTGCAGCAATTATAACTTGAAAATACAAAAATTTACTTTGAGAAAATGATCCCCAAAACCAATCATTTTTTCCCTTTTCTAACGAAGGCGGTTTTCGGGCAATAATAAAGTATCCAGTAATTATTTGCCTTAAATTTTTTAATGAAATATCCTCTCCATGCGAAGTGCCAGACAGAAAGTTAACAGTCGCGATTCCTTTTTCATTAATGCTTTCAATAACGATTGCATAACCATCATTGTTAAATGAAATACACGGACAATGAGAAGGCTTCAACTTTTTGACTTTAATCTTACCAAAATTTGATTGATAACCGAGATTGGATAAAGTCGACACTGCACTTTTGGCGTCATATAAATTTATTTCTATATCCCCAAGATCTCTAATTGCACCAATTGAAAACTCAGCTCCATTTATTTTGATTAACCTCTGAACAGCAACAATCAATGAGCTTTCTGCATCAATGCGGTTTGTTTGCTCTTCATCTATACAAGATACTTGATCAACTAGAGATTGTTCGTCTTGTTTTAGATTTTCACGAATTATAACATCATTATCCTGATTTTCAGAAGATTTTTTGTTATTTTCCGTTGTCATAATTTTATTCCAAGTTTTTGGTTAATTATTTATAAATTTACTGTGTCTCTTAGAGTTCACTAAAAATACCCAAAATAGACGCTAGAGAATATTTTAATTTTTCACTTTCTGTAAGATTATCCAATAAACTATTAATAATTCCAATTCTTTCAATATGCATATCAATCAAATTATTTAACTTTGATTGACCCGTCAAAATTTGTGATTTGAGAATAGTCAAAGACTGAGTATTTTGTTGTAAACTTTTTTGCGTTATTAATCGTGATTTCTTTAAATAATTAAGTGATTTTAAATCTGTTTCAATGAGTTTCATTGTCATGATTTTTTCGTTATCAAGTGAAAATTCCAATTCAGAACTTTTAGCTTGAGCGACCTTTAATCGAGCCTTTCGTGTTCCCCCATCTGAAAATGTATATGTTGACTGAATTCCTATCGCGAGGCTCGCATTGTCATCGCGATCCAATGGAGAACTAGCAGCCAGATTAAAACTAACTTGAGGTTTAAACTCCCCTAAGATTGAATTTTCATCTTCACGCGAAGCCATAAGCTGGGCAGCTGCAAATCGTAATTTTGGTATTGATGATTTGTTTTTCATTTTATTTTCAAGCAAATCAAGTTTGAAGGGACTTACAGGTTTAATAATATCTATGGGAACTTTTCCGTAAAAATATTCATATCGCAATTCAGCTAGTTCAATATCCATTTCTAATTTTTGTTTATTTACAGTAACCTGAAGTAATGATTTTTCGATGTTATCCACTACAGTTCGATCAATTAAGCCAGTTTTAGCCACTCGTTTTATATCTGCTAGTATAGGATTTGTATCCTCAGAAGTGTAATTTATTTCTTTCAGCTTTTCTCTTAGTACCCATAGATCCAGCCAAGAGCTTGCAGCTTCAAAACCTATACGGTTTTTCACCATCGCACTGTTTGACTTTGCTTGCTCATAAAGCGCATTTTTTTTGCCTATGCTACCAGCTAAATAACCACCATCGTAAATCAACTGGGAAATCCTGGCATCTAAAGCTACTCCAGTTGTAATATCTGAAGTATTTGTATTTTCTTTGACACCACCCGCATTTAAAGAACCAGTTATTTGAGGTTTGTTTTGGCCCTTACTTGCTACAATTTCCTGTTCAGCTGCTTTCTCCAAATAATATGCAGATTGCACCTCTGGATGCACTGATATTACGTCAATTATCATATCCCGAAACGGTGCCTCCAAATTATAAATATCTTTCTTCGATTCGATATTTTTTTTGCTCAATATTGTTTCAATATTTTCTATTTGTGAGGGCTTTTTTTTATCGAATTTTGGAGCTTCTAATACTTGCAAATCATTAAATTTAGTTACAATTTTTTCTTCTAAAGAATGAATTGTTTGGTTGAAACTCTTAGAAGCCCGATTATACGAGTCTTTAATATCATAACTAGACGGAACACATCCAATAATTGTCATCAAACTAGGCAAAACAACTAAATACCTTAACGAAATAATCATGACTACCCTTAAATTAAAGTTAGAAAATAGCTACCGTATAATATCAAACATATCAAACATAAAATAACATAACCCGCTATTTAAATTATATAATTAACGAATATGAAAATTAAAATTAAACTCAGATAGCCAAAATACAAATTAAAATATTAAAATATTCTATATCAATTTTAGTTGCAACCGAAGATATAAGCACCAAAAAATCAAATTACTAATTTATACACCATGTAACAAAATGAAACTTTTTTAAAAGATCCAATCAAACGACAAATAAAAAAAACTATTTTTAAAAAAACCCTATCCATCAACAGATAAAACGATTAAAAAATTAATAGATGTTTAAATTCATTATAAATAATGCCCGATGGCTTACAGCCGGCATGTTGCTTACATTTATGTCAAGCTTTGGGCAAACATATTTTATTTCAATATTCTCAGGTGAAATCAGGAATGCTTTCAACCTGTCTCATGGAGATTGGGGCGCAATTTATGGGTTTGGCACCTTTGCTTCGGCAATTGTAATGATATGGGCGGGTGGCCTTACAGACATAATGAGGGTTCGAAAACTTGGCCCAATAGTGCTTTTTTCGCTTGCAGCATCATGTTTGTTCATGGCGTTTAATCCATTAGTAATTTTATTACCTTTAGTTATATTTTGCTTGAGATTAACTGGGCAAGGAATGTCCACTCACATTTCTGCAGTTGCGATGTCCCGTTGGTTTGTTAGCAACCGTGGAAAAGCACTTTCTGTTGCTAACTTAGGCTTTTCTATCGGTGAAGCATTAATTCCCATATTATTAGTATCAGCTTTGGCATATTTTGCGTGGCAAGAAATTTGGATAATTGCAGCCCTGATAACACTATTCGCTATCCCAATTTTAATCTGGCTTTTACGCCAAGAACGAAGCCCCCAATCTATTGACGCTAAAGACCAGTCCTTAGGGATGAACAATCGACACTGGACTCGCAAGCAAACTTTACTTCATCCTTTATTTTGGTTTATGATGCCTGCATTTGTTGGACAATCTGCCTTTAATACAGCCTTCTTTTTTTTACAGGTTCATTTCTCTGAAATAAAAGGGTGGGATCATTTTAACTTAGTTGCAATGTTTCCAGTTTATACAGGCGTAGCGATCACCTCGATGATACTGTCAGGTGTTTTATTAGATAAATTTGGAACGGCTAAATTAATTCCATTTTTTCAGTTACCGATGATTGTTGCTTTTCTATTATTTGCACATGGCGATACCTTGGTCATGGCTTTAATTGGGTTTATTTTTTTAGGAATAACATCAGGAGCCAATACAACACTTCCCAATGCATTTTGGGCTGAATTTTTTGGTACCAAATACCTGGGCACTATAAAAGCCGCTGCTGCAGCAGCAATGGTGCTTGGCTCAGCAATCGGCCCTGCTATCACAGGATTATTATTAGATTTTAATATTTCTCTAAATATTCAATATGTATGAATA
>Ga0233426_10004603_pt1 | contig 10281 bp, 15 predicted proteins | sample SI_118_April2016_6_FD_179875 | JGI IMG/M metagenome (GOLD analysis project Ga0233426, IMG submission 179875) | Seawater microbial communities from Saanich Inlet, British Columbia, Canada - SI_118_April2016_10_MG | ecosystem: Environmental > Aquatic > Marine > Inlet | place: Canada: British... | reverse complement strand
CATTATTCACCGCGAAATCGATACAACGATGGCGCTGTGTGGTGAAACCAATGTTGAAGATTTAGGGCGTCACAACCTGCTTATTCCAGAAGACTTTGAGGGTCGCTGGCAGGAGTAAGTTGGGGCTAGAAACGACTGAAAGGTAGATGCAAACACCGTCTCATGTTAGTCTCCTACGAACAGAACCTTGTTTTCTTAGCCGCTCCAAAAACGGGCACAACAGCTATTGAATTGGCTTTGCGGCTTAAAGCCTATGTCATTTTTGCAAAACAACGCAAGCACACAACAGCATTGCGGTTTCATACAAAGATCAGCCCGTTTGCTAAGAAACGCTTATGACATGAACCCAAAACTTTTTGCGATTATGCGCGATTACATTGATCAGATAAACAACCGGTACAGGTATAGTCAAAACGTGGATGAGGCCTATCCAGAGCGCAGTTCGGCAGGCATCAGCTTTGACGAATGTTTCTTGGCAGTGATTGTGGATAAACCACCAGGGCTTGCAGCAATTGGCAGTCAATTTAACTTCCTCACATCCAATCGTAAAAAATTGCTGGTCTCGAATTTGTTTGCATATGAAAAGATGGTGTTGCTGCACACGTTTCTGTCAGAAAATTTTAGCGAAAAATTTGTTTTCAAACAAAAGAACGTCTCTAGAGAAGCTTACACAACTTTGACGCCTGACGTTGTGCTATTTTAACGCGCTGCACGTGAAAATGAATTATTACTATACTACCGGTTGATGGCTTCCGACGGCTATTTACACACCCCCGCGTCTAAGGCGCGGCATCTTCACTTGGGGTGCGCAGCTTAATTGATAGCATCGGGATCAAGATCGCTGTCACGACCGCCAATAGAGCCGCGACTGTAAAGAATGATGCGGCCAACCCAAACCCTTGCGATACAAAGCCCATCAAAGAAGGCCCCATGAAAAAAGCGCAATAGCCGATCACGGTGACCCGACTGATCGCCAATGTGCGCAGCTTGCGTGGTACAACCCGTCCGATCAACGCCAATGCGGTGGGTGCGACAACAGACATGCCCAGCCCACCCAGTGCGAAACCGATATAAGCCGTCCCAACAGTTCCAGCCCCAGCTGCGACTGCAATGCCGATTGCCGACAGTAAGCAGGCCAGCGCAATCAAGATCATATCGGAAAGATATCGGGTTAAGACGTGCCCACCAAGCCTTCCTATTCCCATTGTCAGTCCAAGGAATGCAGGTCCAAGCGCGCCTTCTCCAGCACCGCCACCAAGGGTGCGTTCGATGTGCAGCGCAGACCACCCTTCTGTCGAGGATTCAGCCAGATAGGCAATGAATACGATCAACCCAACACCCCAGATCAATCCTACAGGTAGGTTTCCAAAGCTGGAGGTTTCCGCGTCATCCTCTTGGTAAAGGTCAGGCCCATACATCACAAACCCCAGCCCAACGATCGCTATGGCCAGTAGCGAAAAAATCTGGATCGGCGTCCAACTGGCTTCGCGCGCAAGACCTGTTAACAGCGCACCACCAGCATAACAAAACGAGTAAGCCGCATGGTTGAGGTTCATCAATGGCCGCTTGTGATGCGCTTCAATTCCAGCGATGCGGGCATTCGCCAAGACGTCGATGATCCCCGATCCTGCAGAAGCAATCGCAAGAGCGATCATAAAGGTGATCGAATTCGACGCGACCCCAACCCACATGAAACCCGCCGCAATTGCGAGGGCAGCGAAAGCCAAAGCGAACGACCCAGCCAGACGCTGGGTAAGTGGCGCAAGAAACATTGCAGCAACCGCACCAAGTGACGACACCAAAACGATCAAGCCATAAGTCGCGTCTGAAACGCCTAAACCTGCTTTAAGAACAGGCATTTGCGCGAAATATGCCGCCCATGCCATGCCAATAACAGTGAAGCCTGCAAGCGGTTTGCGTGATAGATAAAGATCGTTCAATATACCCATATCCGAGTGGTGCCAGAGAGCATGCCCCGCCACAAGTGACCGCGCAGTTAAAAAGCGCTTTTCTCAGATGCGAATCCGGTCTATACGCCCTAATTCACGCGGGACGACAGCCTTGGAGGCGTCCTGCCCTTAAAACATTGGAGAATTATTATGGCTGGAGAGATCCCTGATCTTGAAGTTCTAGCACGCACGGGGACAGGCAAGGGCGCCGCTCGTCAGGCACGCCGCGATGGCATGGTACCAGGCATTGTGTTTGGTGGCGACGTTGATCCACAACCGATCAACATCCCATTCAACAAATTGCTGAAAATGTTGAAAGCTGGCCGCTTTAAGTCCACGCTTTTCAACCTGAAAGTTGAAGGCCAAGACGACGTTCGCGTTATCTGCCGCGACGTTCAGCGCCATGTTGTTAAAGACTTGCCAACACACGTCGACTTCATGCGTCTAAAGCGCACTACAACAATCAATCTGTTCATCCCAGTTGAGTTTATCAACGAAGACGAATGCCCAGGTATCAAGCGCGGTGGCCTGTTGTCCGTTGTGCGTCCAGAAATCGAACTAAACGTTCTTGCTGGCGATATCCCTGATACATTGACTGTTGATTTGACTGGTTTGGAAGTTGGCGACACCATCACCATCTCATCCATCAAACTGCCAGAAGGCGCAAAAGCCACAATCGACCGTGACTTTGTTGTTGGCAACATCGCTGCACCGTCGAGCCTTCGCTCTGCTGGTGAGGACGATGAAGCAGAAGCAGAAGCAGAAGCTGAAGCACCTGCAGAAAGCTAAACCCAACTCGCAAGAGTTTGAGGTAATAAAACGGGGCTCCTTTTGGGGCCCCGTTTTTCGTTTCATCAAGAGATGTATGCACTGTGGTGGAGGTCTGGTTGTTGCCTGTGCTAGACTGCGACAAAGACAGATATGAATTGAGGGAACGCCATGAAGTTGATTGTTGGTTTGGGAAACCCCGGCGCGAAATACGCCCATAACCGCCACAATGTTGGGTTTATGGCCCTCGATATGATTGCGTCAGATCACGGATTTGGCCCATGGAAGCAAAAATTCCAAGGTCTGGTAACAGAAGGTAGGTTCGGGTCTGATCGCGCGGTTTTTCTAAAGCCCGAAACCTTCATGAACAATTCTGGTCAATCTGTTGCGGCCGCGATGAAGTTTCACAAAATTGACGCTGAAGATGTTGTTGTTTTCCATGACGAACTGGATCTTGCCCCCGGAAAAATACGTTTCAAGATGTCTGGTGGTCATGCAGGGCACAATGGTCTGCGGTCTATCCATGCCCATATTGGCACAGATTACGGTCGTATTCGCATGGGCGTTGGTCATCCTGGTCATAAAGATCGTGTTGCGAGTTTTGTGCTAAGTGATTTTGCCAAAGCAGAACAAGATTGGTTGGATGACGTGCTGCGCGGTTGCGCAGATGGAGCCCCATCTTTGGCCGCAGGTGATCCACCCAAGTTTATGAATGCGGTTGCCCTTCGCGTTGCACCGCCTCGTCCAAGTACAGGCAAACGTCCGCCAGAAAAGGTTGTGACAGAGCGACCGAAAAAGAAACCTGTCGAACCTGCGCCAGACAACGACAGCAGATCCGCGATGCAAAAACTGATGGATCGCTTTAAATGACTTTACGCGCAGCCTTTGAAGATCAAGCTGTTTCATGTGAACGGCTAGCCACCCATTCATGGATCACTTGCTGCGCATACTTTCAGAGAACTGGCAATCGGACACCAAATTAGGCAAAGCGATGGCTGCCTACACAGGCGACGTCGGTCCCTTTGGCCATTCGTTACCATTGCGTATTGCCGGTGGGCTTCATGCTTTGTTTCTCACAGGTCAATCAGACGCGTTGATTGCCGCGTATCCACCAAACACGTTTAACCATAGCGCCCTAGAAGTTGCGGTTTCACATGCCCTTGTCGCAAATGAAGACTTCATGTTTGAGTGAACCTAAAGCCCCCTCACAAACCAATGAAGTCCGTCGCTCTGCCGCGTTAATCGCTGGTGCACAGGTTGCGCTTGAACATTTTCAGCGCCCGATTGCATTGTCAGAACTCGAGGCAAGTGCGGGCCTGAACCTGATGTGAGATCATTATGCCTTGGACATTGCGGGACAGATCACTGGCCCACAGACGCCTGCTTTAACTTTAAACCCCGATTGGACAGGGCCCTGTCCCCCGTCAAACTCAATCAATATTGCTGAGCGGGCGGGTGTGGATCTTAATCCACTGAACCCGCGCCTTGCGCCTGACCTATTGCGCCTCACTGCATATTTGTGGGCGGATCAACCGCACCGATTGACCCTGACCAAAGCTGCGGCGGCGACCATAGATGTTGAGATTCAAGAGGGTGATGCAATTGCATGGTTGGCAACGCGGTTGGCAAATCCACGTACAGGGCATTTGCATCTGATCCAGAATACCGTTGCATGGCAGTATTTCCCGAACTCATCCCAAGCACGTGGCCTTGAGCTGATTGAATAAGCTGGGGCGCGTGCGACCGCTGAAACGCCTTTGGCGTGGTTCTCAATGAAGAATGATGGAGACGCCACAGGCGGCGTTGGAGCAGCTCTGACGTTGCGTTTGAGGCCTGGCGACACGTCACTACACTTGGGTCGTGTTAATTTTCACGGGCGATGGGTTGATTGGCGTCACTCCAACTGACCCTTTGTTTGCCGAAATTTTTAAATATTGGTGAAGCCATCCCCGCGAACTAGGTTATGTTCAAGTATTACACCTCGATGATAAAGGATTGAGCATGGAACCTGAAGAAAGCGTAAATGTCCTTGGCACTCAACTTGGCTTATGCGGGGTTGATCCAGTTACTGGTTTCTTCCGTGATGGACACTGTAACACATGCGTTCAAGACCAAGGCAGCCACACTGTTTGCGCTGTGATGACTGCAGAATTTCTGGCTTATTCAAAATATGTAGGCAATGATCTAAGCACACCGCGCCCAAAGTTCGGGTTTCAAGGGCTTAAAGCGGGTGACGCATGGTGCCTGTGCGCCAGCCGTTTCCTGCAAGCACATGATGAGGGATGCGCTCCAAGGGTCAATTTGGCCGCGACCCACAAACGCGCATTGCAAACGGTGCCCTTGCGCATATTGACGCAATACAGCGATCAAACCCCTTAAGGCAGAAACGAGAAAAGGCACCTCACCTGAGGTGTCTTTTCTAATTCGATGCGATGTTAACTTAGACAAATTCGCCCATATCAAAATCTAGGGCGCGTGCGACGGTAAAGATGTCTTTGTCGCCACGACCACACATGTTCATGCACAGGATGTGATCCTCAGGCAGTGTTGGTGCCAGCTTCATCACGTGGGCAAGCGCGTGGGATGGTTCAAGCGCAGGGATGATACCTTCAAGAGTACAGCACAGTTGGAATGCCTCTAGCGCTTCGACGTCTGTGATCGATACATATTTCGCTCGGCCGATTTCGTGCAGCCATGCGTGCTCTGGTCCGATACCTGGGTAGTCCAGACCAGCAGAGATAGAAAAGCCTTCGAGGATTTGGCCATCATCGTCTTGCAAAAGATAAGTACGGTTGCCATGAAGTACGCCTGGGCGCCCCCCCGTCAATGAAGCGCAGTGCTCCATCTTAGCATTCACGCCTTTTCCGCCGGCTTCGACACCGATGATGTTCACTTCTTTGTCGTTAAGGAACGGGAAAAACAGCCCCATCGCATTCGAACCACCACCGATTGCGGCAATCAAAGTATCAGGTAGACGACCTTCGGCTTCCATCATCTGTTCGCGGACTTCTTTGCCAATGATGGATTGGAAGTCACGGACCATTGCTGGGTACGGGTGTGGACCAGCCACAGTACCAATGCAGTAAAATGTATCATCAACGTTAGTCACCCAGTCACGCAACGCATCGTTCATGGCGTCTTTCAACGTGCCACGACCTGAAGTCACAGGGACAACTTCGGCACCCAACAAGCGCATACGGAATACGTTTGGTGCCTGACGTTCAACATCATGGGCGCCCATGTAGACGACGCACTGGAGGCCAAACTTTGCACAAACCGTCGCCGTTGCAACGCCGTGCTGACCAGCGCCCGTTTCGGCAATAATGCGTTTTTTGCCCATGCGACGCGCCAAAATAATCTGGCCCAGTACGTTGTTAATCTTGTGCGCGCCAGTGTGGTTTAGCTCATCGCGCTTCATGTAGACTTTGGCACCGCCAAGATGTTCGGTCAGGCGTTCAGCATGATACAGCGGGCTTGGACGGCCAACGTAGTGCTTCCACAAGAAATCCATCTCTGCCCAAAAACTGTCGTCCGTTTTTGCTTTTTCGTATTCTTCCTCAAGGCTAAGGATCAATGGCATCAAAGTCTCAGAGACGAAACGTCCACCGAAATCACCAAACCGTCCCTGCTCATCAGGTCCAGTCATAAAAGAATTGAAAAGGTCGTTCATCTGAGTGCTCCATTTCGCTTCATTCGGATGTAGCTTATGGATTGGGACACGTAAAGCGGACACCGCACCGCACCCCTAATCCCATGTTCAAATTATAAGGTTGGGATCTTGGAAATCCCTTGGGACGCGTCCATGAACGCTCTAATCATAGCGGCATCTTTGACACCTGGTGCGCTTTCTACGCCAGAGCTGAGATCTAACTGACGGGTTCCCGTCATTCTGATCGCTTCGGCAGCATTCTCTGGCGTAAGACCCCCTGCCAACATCCATGGAACAATCCAACGGCGACCGGCGATCAAACGCCAATCAAACGTGAGACCATTGCCACCAGGAAGATCACCATTTTCAGGTGGCTTCGCATCGACAAGAATTTGATCCGCAACCTGCATGTAGGCGTCAACTGACAGTAAATCAGCAGCACAGGCAACACCCACTGCTTTCATAACCGGCAGACCGTAGCGTGCCTTGACTTCCAAAACCCGCTCTGGCGTTTCAGAACCGTGTAATTGCAGCATATCTAGGGGCACTTGAGCCGTCAGCGCATCTAGGAACGCATTGTCAGCATTCACCGTCAATGCAACCTTGCCCAGACCAACGGGGGCCTCAATGGCCATTGCTGCGGCCTGCTCAAAGGACACGTTGCGTGGCGATTTAGGGAAAAAGACAAAGCCACAATATGTCGCGCCGGCCTGTGCGACCGCGTGAACCTCGCTTGGCTGCGTCAGACCGCAGATTTTTACCGATACAGATTTAAACATTCAGATCAGCTAGCCTTGTCTAGTAAGCCTAGAACATCGTTTTGGCTATCATCGCTTTGGCCTTTCATACGTGCGATTTCGCGCTCAAGGCGACGCACGTTGCGGCTGGATTTGGATGCCTCAGCGCGCATTGAATGCTCACGAAACCACTCCCAAACAAAACCAACCAAAAGACCTGCAATGATTCCACCGCAAATGACAACAAAAAGCGGCAAGTTGATGGATGGGTTTGCTGTAAACAGACCGGCAATCTCATCAGGCAATACCTTGAGGGTAACAACAGTGCGGTTGGCCAAAGCAACAGCGAACAACGCAACCGCAAAGGTCGCGATGCACGCATAACGGATATAACGCATTTTTTAGGCGTTCCCGTTCAGACGATCACGAAGTAATTTACCTGTCTTGAAAAACGGGACGTGTTTTTCTTTGACGCTAACAGTTTCGCCAGTACGAGGGTTGCGCCCTACACGCGCGTCGCGTTGTTTAACCGAAAATGCACCAAAGCCACGAAGTTCAACACGATCACCGCGCGACATCGCTGATGTGACTTCGTCGAAAATCGTATTTACGATGCGTTCAACATCACGTTGGTAAAGATGTGGGTTTTCGTCCGCAATTTTCTGTATCAGTTCAGATCGGATCATTAGATATCCTCCGGGGCATTGAATTCTATACAAACGAGTATAGGCACGTTTATCTAAAACTGAATAGACATCACTTCAGAAAACATGACTTTCGTACGTATCTTTTGTATTTCGCCCCTATTTGGTCAAGCGTTTTAGCCCAGTTGGCAAAGTTTTGCCTGAAACTTCAGTAACTGGGCCTATGATTCGCCACTAACCCGCTAATTCATCCCAGGAAATTTGCAGAACTAGAGGTCTTGTAACGCTGGAACCGTCGTTGCCACAGCCGGTACAAGCACTGCTGCGACAGGAACCTAAGCACCAGGCGCAAACGCAACAAGGATGTTTGGTATGTCTGCGGCATCTAATCCGTGTAGAACTGCCACTGCTTGCCCTGCAGCAGTTGTTATTTTGTGCAGTATCAAACGTAAACACAATCACGTCCGTTGATATATTTTGTGACACGGTTAGGACATCTTCGCTTACGTCAAAATTAACGACTTGAACTGCGACTTGCACCCGCGTGAAGTCACGAATGGCTGTGAAGTTATCAGTCCCTCTTCCCACCAATCCGCGTATCGCCATCATCACCGATCAAAGTATCATCGTCCGCACCGCCATTCAGCGTATCGGCAGTGTCATAATCAGCAAGGGATGCGGTTAAATCCGCAGCAATAATACCGTCTGTCGCATCAAGTACATCAGCACCTTGATCCCCAAACAATTGATTTGCGCCCAGATGGTAACATCGCCACCAAGCATCTGCGACGCATCTGCCAGCTCGGAACTACCAGATATATCGCCTTCCTTCACCAAGGAATATTTGGTCATCCCCATCACCACCAGATACATTAGCCACGCAGTTGGTACCGTAAAGCACATCGTCGCCTGCATCACCTGAGATCAGATCATCACCACCAAGGCCGACAACAGTGTCATCGCCGCTACCCTCAATGAGGGTGTTGTTCAATGCGTTGGCTTGAACCTCTACGCCAGCAACTGTGCCAGTGTACGGGGTATGAGCAGCAAGCATGTTCATGACACCACCTTCAACTTCACTGTAGCACGCGGTAAGGCCAGCTTCGTCGTAATAGAAAAAACGTGGACGTGATATTCGCAAGATCGTCCCCTACCAATCCCTCAAGAATTGCGATCTCTTCGGATGCAGCCGACGCAATAACGCCACCTCTGGCCGCATCAAAAGCAAATGAGATTTCTTCATCGCTCATGGCTGCGTTGCGAAAGACGAACAAGACATCATCAGTGACGGCAAAATCTTTAATCTCAACGACCGCTTGATCTCTTGAGAAGTCCGCATCTACACTAAATTAGTGATTGCCTGTACCACCAATCAATGTTTCGCCGTCGATGCCAATTAAGAAGTCATTGCCAGCGCCACCGTCGAGAGTGTCCGTGGTACGAATATCACCTTCGGATACGCTTCGATCCACAGCGTTGTTACCGTCGATAGCGACCAAGGTGTCGTTTCCATCATCGCCCATCACTTGGTTCAAACCAAAGTTGTCTAAAACCCAATTATCACCACCTTCTGTAACGACTGTATAGTCACCACCGCCTGCACGGATTATGTTATCTAGATTATTGCTGCGAATTTCAACAGCTGCATCAGATCCACTGTATCGAGTGTTGTCCCGGTCGAGCAGGATCAGATCACCGTTCTCTTCTGGGTTAAATTGTAATGGATCTTTTGCGTTTGACTGGTAATTTTAATCTTCAGATCAATTTCCATCTTCTTCAAAAAAACGCAGTGCCCAACAGCATCGGCAATATAAAAAGTCCAAGCACAAATAATGCCACCCTAAATTGTGAAAATTCACGCATAGCGATAAGTTAACAACAACCAATAAGTGTGACTGTTCAAAACAAAACACCTAATGCCAAGAAACCCGGATACCGTTTTGATATAAAAACAATCACCGAAGGTTGAATGCGGCAGTGAGATCACCGTCAATAGCTTAAAAACCATAAAAGGGCCCCGCAGTCGCCTGCGGGGCCCAATCTTGAAACGTTAAACGGTTAGGCTTATTCGTCGCCTGTGTTCAAAGCTGCACCAAGGATATCACCCAAGGATGCGCCTGAGTCAGACGAACCATACTGTTCAACGGCTTCTTTTTCTTCAGCAATTTCACGTGCTTTAATGGAGACACCCAAGCGGCGTGTTTTTGCGTCGACGTTAGTGATACGTACGTCCACTTTGTCACCAACTGAGAACCGCTCAGGGCGCTGCTCTGCACGGTCACGGGACAGGTCGGAACGACGGATAAAGGATTTCATGCCTTCATATTCGCACTCAACGCCGCCTTCTTCGATGGCTGTCACCGTCACAGTTACGATGGAACCGCGCTTAACGCCGCCCACTGCTTCGGCGAACTTGTCGCCGCCCATGCCTTTGATCGACAAGGAGATGCGTTCTTTTTCAACGTCAACTTCGGATACAACAGCCTGAACCACGTCGTTCTTGTGGTAGCTTTGGATCGCGTCTTCGCCACGTT
>Ga0233426_10004596_pt1 | contig 10296 bp, 7 predicted proteins | sample SI_118_April2016_6_FD_179875 | JGI IMG/M metagenome (GOLD analysis project Ga0233426, IMG submission 179875) | Seawater microbial communities from Saanich Inlet, British Columbia, Canada - SI_118_April2016_10_MG | ecosystem: Environmental > Aquatic > Marine > Inlet | place: Canada: British... | reverse complement strand
ATCAGTGGTTCTTTAGGCTTGTTGCCTTCAGCATCGGTAGGTGTCCATACATCTGTTTTTGAGCCAATTCATGGATCTTATCCTCAAGCGGCAGGTAAAAACATAGCTAATCCTGTGGCGACTATACTTTCTGCTGCTATGATGTTTGAATATGCATTCAAGTTGATTGAAGAAGCTGCATTGATCAGGGAGGCTGTAGAGCAATCTATAGTGGAAGAATTTGTGACAATTGATATTGCAGAAAGTGCTGTAGGACAGTCAACCTCTGAGGTAGGAGATTGGATGGCCGCTTATATTGAAAATAAATAACCATGATTGTACTTAAGTTCGGTGGAACTTCTGTGGGTAATGCCAAGAGCATCAAAACGGTTGCCAAGGTATTGCTAGAGAAATCGTCATCAAATGATGTTTTTGCTGTAGTTTCTGCTGTGGGAGGTGTGACCAACCAATTGATAAGCGCCACACATTTTGCTCAGAACAGAGATACTCAATACGAGTCTTTGGTTAAAGAAATTGAAGAGTTTCACTTGACCCTTGTCAAAGACCTCATTGACGTCAAACTCCAAAGTGGTGTTTTAGGAGGTATTAAGCTCATTATTAATGAGCTAGAAGAGATTTTAAAAGCTATTTTTGTACTACGAGAAAACAGTTTAAAGTCCTTTGATTATGTATGTGGTATCGGTGAGCGATTGTCCGTATTGATTATATATAATTACCTCAAGGGATTAAAAAAGGAGGTTAACTTGGTTGATCCTACTCAAATTCTTACCTGTACCAATGAATTTGGCTTTGGCCATGTGATCATGGATATCTCCCGAGAAAAGGCCATTGAACAGTTGGCTGATCTAAAGCAAATTAATATCTGTCCAGGGTTCATTGCTAGGACAGTGGAGGGGGATTTTACCACCTTGGGTCGGGGAGGCTCTGATTACACGGCGGCATTATTTGCAAACTTTTATAAAGCATCTGTCTTAGAAATCTGGTCTGATGTCAGTGGTTTGATGACGGTAGACCCAAGATTGGTAACCGCTGCGCGCGTCATTCCTCAACTCTCTTATGAGGATGCTTTAGAACTTTCACATTTTGGTGCCAAAGTGATTTATCCCCCCACGATACAACCGGCTTTAGAACAAAATATTCCAATCATAATAAAGAACACTTTTAAACTTACAGATTTGGGTACCAAAATTACAAGCTCATGGGAGGATAATAGCACCATCAAAGGTATTTCATCTATCGACGAAATATGCTTATTGAATTTAAGTGGGAGTGGTATGGTTGGCATACCTAACTTCTCTGCACGCTTTTTTCAAGCCCTTGCCGATCGAAATATCAATGTAATTATCATCACACAAGCTTCTTCGGAGCATACCATTTGTGTAGGTATTCAATCTTTTGATCAAGAAAAGGCAGTTGAAGAACTTCATAAGGTTTTTAAAAGTGAAATTAATTCAGGAAAAATAGATCCAATAGAAGTAGAACAACATTTATCTATTGTTGCCTTGGTGGGCTCTAACATGAAAAGTCAGGTTGGGATCAGCGGTCAGATGTTCAGTGTGTTGGGGAGGAATGGTATTAATATTAAAACGATTGCCCAAGGTTCATCTGAACGCAATATTACTGTCGTTATTGAAAAAAAGCATCTCAAAAAAGCCTTAAATGCTTTGCACGAATCTTTTTTTATAGAAGAAATAAAGAAAGTAAATCTTTTTATTATTGGTTTGGGGAATGTTGGCAAAGCTTTTTTAGAGCAAGTATCCAATCAGCAAGCTTATCTGTTGGATAAATTGAATATGAATTTGGTCATCATTGGAGCAGCCAATTCTAAAACCATGATTTTTGATGAGCAAGGTCTTGGTCCTACGACCTTCATGGAGGAGTTACCCAAGAGTGAAGTATTTAATCAAGTGAATTTTCTTGAGCAAATGCGGACCTTGAATTTGCGAAATAGTATTTTTATAGACATTACTGCTTCGGCGACAGTGGCTGAAATATATGAAGAGGTACTAAAAGAGAGTATCTCAGTAGTGACTCCCAATAAAATTGCTGCTACCAGAGAATATAAACATTATTCATTACTGAAAAGTTTATCCAAAAAGTACAAGTCTCAGTTTTTATTTGAAACCAATGTGGGTGCCGGTTTACCCGTTCTTTCTACCTTGAGTGATTTGGTAAAAAGTGGGGACCAAATCATCAAAATTGAAGCCGTACTTTCAGGAACGTTAAATTTTATTTTCAATAATTATGATGGAAATAGACCCTTTGTTGAAGTAGTGAAACTGGCTAAAAAAGAAGGCTATACGGAACCTGATCCTCGCTTAGACTTGTCAGGAGAGGACGTTATGCGTAAAATTTTGATTTTGGCTCGTGAAAGTGGTTATCAATTTGATTTAGACGAGGTGATGGGTAATAGTTTTCTCCCTGAAAGTTGTCAGACATCTGAGAACGAAGCTGATTTTTATTTGAAATTAGCCGCCGATGAAACCCATTTTTCAAAGCTTTATCAAGAGGCAGAATCAAAAGAATGTAAATTGCGATATGTAGCGTCATTTGAGGATGAAAAATTAACTACAGGCTTGTCTCAGATAAGTATGGATCATCCCTTTTATCATTTGGAAGGGAAAGACAATATTGTACTTTTTTATACCCATCGCTATCCAGAACAGCCTTTGGTAGTTAAGGGTGCTGGGGCGGGTGCCGCAGTAACAGCATCTGGGATATTTGCTGATGTTATGCGTGTAGCCAATACGCAACAATAGATTATGAGAAAGTCAATCAAAGTGTTTGCACCGGCCACGGTAGCCAATGTAGGTTGTGGCTATGATGTTTTGGGATTTGCTTTGGAGGGCTATGGGGATGAATTGATTCTGACACGGCGTGATGATGAGCGGCTGGTGATTACTTCGATCGAAGGTGTGCAGGGTATACCCTTAGATCCCCTAAAGAATGTGTCTACAGTAGCTATTCAAGCATTGCTGACAGATTTAGATCTGAATCAAGGATTTGATTTAAGAATAAAAAAAAATATAGCAGCAGGAAGTGGCTTGGGCTCGAGTGCCTCCAGTGCCGCCGCCGCGGTATATGCTGCAAATGAAATTTTGGGAAGTCCTAAAAGTAAACTTGAACTCATAAATTATGCTATGGTAGGTGAAAAATTAGCATCCACCAAAGCACATGCAGATAATGTAGCACCTAGTGTTTTAGGGGGGTTTACAGCGGTAAGAAGTTATGAACCGCTAGATGTTTTTAATATTTCTTATCCAGAAAGTTTAAAAGTGGTTGTTATATTTCCTCAAATTGAGATCAAGACCAGTGACGCTAAAAAAATGCTAAGAGATGAAGTCAAATTGACTGATGCTGTGAAACAATGGGGCAATATGGCAGGATTGATTTCAGGTCTCATTGAGCAGGATTTTGAACGTATAGGGAAGTCATTGCAGGATGTCATTGTTGAGCCGGTGAGAAGTATTTTAATACCGTTTTATCATCAAATGAAAACATTAGCTTTAAAGAAAGGAGCTTTAGGGTTCAGTATATCAGGATCTGGCCCCAGTATGTTCTGCTTTATCAAAGAGGCTGATGCTTCTGGTAGAATAATTGATGCTGCCCGAGTACTTTATGGAGCGCATGAAATTGAGGTCATTTCTTTTGTTTCAGGGATCAATAAACAAGGTGCAAAAATCATTGAATAGTATGAAATTCCATTCAACCAAAAACAAATTATATCAAGTCAGTTTTGAGGAGGCGGTATTCAAAAGCTTACCCCCAGATAATGGTCTTTTCTATCCAAATGCCTTGCCTAAATTAGAAGCTTATTGGCTAGAAAATCTCAAAGGGATGTCCAAAACTGAAATTGGAGTCAAAGTAGCTTCTCAATTTATTGAAGATGAGATTCCTGCAGATCGCCTGGAAAAAATTATTGAGGAGACCATAGACTTTGATATACCCCTTAAAAAGGTAAGTAACCAAATAGCAGCATTAGAACTATTTCATGGACCTACGTGGGCTTTTAAGGATGTAGGTGCGAGATTTTTGTCTCGATGTATGGCTTATTTTATCGAGCAGTCCAATCGTGAAATTACGATATTAGTGGCCACTTCTGGTGATACGGGAGGCGCTGTTGCAGCTGGATTTTTTGGAATACCAGGGATACAAGTGAAGATTTTATATCCCAAAGGAAAAGTAAGTGAGATTCAAAGAAAACAGTTGACTACTTGGGGAGGTAATATTACGGCTTATGAGGTAGCTGGAACTTTTGATGATTGCCAAAGATTGGTCAAGCAATCATTCCTTGATAATGATTTAAATAAGGCAATGAGTTTATCATCGGCCAATTCTATTAATATAGCCAGACTGATTCCTCAATCATTTTATTATTTCTATGCCATTCAGCAGTCTGAATCAGCTCATAATGTGATCAGTGTACCTTCAGGAAATTATGGCAATCTGACCGCAGGTTTGTGGGCTTGGTCCATGGGGTTACCGATAGACAGATTCATAGCTGCTTCAAATGAAAATCATGTGGTGCCAGAATACCTTCGTACAGGTGTTTATACGCCTACCCCTTCTGTTCAAACCTATGCCAATGCCATGGATGTTGGTGCGCCAAGTAATTTTGTAAGAATGCTCGAATTGTTTGGGAGTAATCATGTCAAAATGACGCAACACATTTCTGGATTCAAATTAGGAGATGCTGACATCTTAAAAACCATGATCAGTTGCCAAGAGGAGCATAATTATCTTTTAGACCCTCATGGTGCCATTGGCTATCAAGCGTTATTGAATGGTTTAAATGATCATGAACAGGGCATATTTTTAGAGACCGCACATCCAGTTAAGTTTCTCGATGTTGTCGATAAAGCATTTAAAAGACGTCAAGATTTTTCAGAAAAAATAAATTCTTTTGGTGGTAAAAAGGAAGTTTTTCAAGCTCTTCCAATTGATTTTGAATCTTTCAAAGAAGCTTTGATGGCTTAATTTCAGTCATGAATTAAAATCTTATCTAACTTTGTCCCAAGCGATGAATCCACCCTTGAGGTTATAAAGATCTTTGAATTCATTTTTAGCCATTATTTGGCAAGCCCGAGCACTTCTTAATCCACTACGGCAGTACATCACATAGGTCTTTGTGCGATCTAACTCTTTTACTTTAGTAGTAAAAGAAGATTCCATCACGTTGATATGTATGGATTTTGGGATTACGCCTGAAGAAAGTTCACCAGTATTTCGGACATCTATCACAACTAGGTCCTTATCGTTTTGGAGTGCTTCAAATTCTATAATATTTATGGACTGGTACTTTTTTTTTAAAAATGAGAACATAAGTTTTTGAGGTTTTACATAAAAAGACCGCTTACAATCTAGCTGATTTTGAGAAAAGAATGATCTTGTCTTACGATTTTTTTAAAATAGTAATGACCTTCAGTCAGTAGGTTTCCGCCCTTTTTTTATTCTATCGAATAGACCTAGCCTTTAAAGCTTTAATCTTTTCTCTTTTTATGAAGATCTGTTCAAGAATTACTGTTGATTAGATTTCGATCTTATCCAGATCTGTTATTATAGTTTTAACTTTACATTTCTTTTAATTTACGATTTATTTCCATTAATTGATTCGGATTGAAGGTTTTTTTGTACGTGTTTATCGTTTATATTTTTCGTATTGGTATGACTTAAAGACATTAAATAACCCTAGATTTTTAATCACTAATTGATAAATTTTTTTAATCACCTCAGACTTTCTATCTTGAAATTCTAAAGAGATTACGTATCGTAAGACAAAAGCTCACAAATTCGCCATTTTTAAGAAATATTCAGCCCTGGGTATTTTTTCCATCTGCTTTTCTGGTTATCTTTTTTGTCATTTTGACACTTTCTTTACAAGAATCTATAGGCACTTTTTTCGAATCCGTTCAAACCTATATTTCTGTCAAATTTGGATGGCTCTATGTATTGGCAGTAAATATCATCTTAGTATTCTGTTTGTACCTGGGGTTGAGTCGTTTCAAAAATATTAGATTAGGAGGTCCCGATGCCCAACCGGAATTCAGTACTTGGGCCTGGTTGAGTATGCTGTTCAATGCGGGCATTGGCTTGGTACTCATGTTTTATAGTGTAGCCGAACCGATATTACATTATTCTAATCCTCCTTATGGGACAGGGGGAACTTTGTTGGCAGCCAAAAACGCCTTGAATATTTCTTATTTGCATTGGGGACTGCATGGTTGGTCTATTTATGCATTGATGGGTTTGTCAATGGCATTTTTTAGATATAATAAGGGACTTCCACTGGGTGTGAGATGGGTGCTTTACCCTTTACTTGGAGATCATTTGAAAGGGCCTATAGGTCACATTATAGATGTTATAGCGGTAGTATCCACCATGTTCGGTTTGGCCACTACATTAGGTTTAGGTATTCAGCACATCAATGCAGGAATGCATTACCTTTTTAATTTTGAAGAGAGTGTCAACTTACAGGTAATTTTAATTTTGATCATTACCTTAGGCGCGACCTTATCTGTTGTCTCAGGTTTGCATAAGGGTATACAGCTTTTAAGTAAAATGGCCTCGGTTATGGCCATCATACTTATGGGATTTATGCTCGTGGTGGGTCCCACCTCCTTCATTCTTGGATCAACGGTACAAAGCACGGGCTATTATCTCCAAAATCTCATAGCTACAAGCACATGGATGGAAGTTAATACGGAAAGTCGATGGATGGATAGCTGGACTTTTTTTTACTGGGGATGGTGGTTTGCTTGGGCACCTTTTGTAGGATTATTTGTGGCTAGAATATCTAAAGGTCGTACCATTAAAGAATTTTTAATTGGTGTGGTGATCGCTCCAACGCTGGCAACCATAGTTTGGATATCTATTTTTGGAAGTACCTCCTTACACATTGAAATTTTTGGCTCAGGGGGTATGACTGAGGCGGTCAATCAGGACATAACTACTGCTTTATTTAAACTTTTAGAGCATTTTCCATTGCCTTATTTAAGTATCTTATTTGTGGTGATTGCAGGCGTTATTTTCTTTATCACCTCCTCTGATAGTGGTTCATTAGTGATTGACTTTATTACCAGTGGGGGTCAAGAAAATACACCTGTCCAATTACGCATTTTTTGGGCATTATTAGAAGGAGCTGTTGCTGCAGTCCTACTTTGGGGAGGTGGACTCATCGCTTTACAAACAGGATCTTTGGTGACTGGGCTTCCGGTTTGTTTACTCATGCTCATCGTCTGCTACTCGATATTAAAAGCGTTGCGAGCGTATCAAGTAGACACTGAAAAGGGAGCTAATCCATAGTATTTTGACTATCTTTTTTATAATATGGTATTTTTGATGGGGCTAACGTCTTATTTCCTAGGATAAGGTCTGCTGCTTTTTCAGCAACCATTAATACAGGGGCATAGATATTGCCATTGGTCACATAAGGGAAAATGGAGGCATCTACTACGCGAAGGTTCTCTACGCCATGAACCTTTAAGGTGTTGGGGTCCGTTACCGATAGCGCATCTGTACCCATCTTACAAGTAGAGCTGGGATGGTAGGCACTTTCACCTTCTCTCGCGATAAAATCTAGAATTTCTTCATCTGTTTGAACGGCTGGACCCGGTGACAATTCTTTACCCATAAACGTACTCATAGCTTGAGTATCGATGATTTTTCTCGATAAACGAAGGGCTTCACACCATTCTTTCCTTTCATTTTCTGTAGAAAGATAGTTAAATAGAATACTGGGATATTCAAGTGGATCACCAGATTTTATTTGTATTCGACCCCTTACATCTGTCCCCATAGGTCCCACATGTAATTGGAAACCATGGCCCTCACTTGGCGCAGTACCGTCATAGCGAATGGCCAAAGGTAGGAAGTGGAACTGGAGATTGGGGTAGCTTACCAAGTCATTACTGCGGATAAAGCCGCCGGCTTCAAAATGATTAGTAGCGCCAATTCCTTTTTTTCTAAAAAGCCAATCAAATCCAATTTTTGGGGCTCGCCACGGATTCAAGGAAGGGTATAAGCTCACGGGCTTTTTACAGGCCCATTGTACATATACTTCTAAATGATCTTGCAGATTCTCACCAACTCCAGGAAGATCTTTTATGACCGGTATATCTAGTTTTTTTAAATGATCTGCACGACCAATTCCTGATAGTTGAAGTAGTTGAGGTGAATTGATCGCACCTCCACAGCATATGATTTCTTGAGCAAAGATCTTTTTTATTTTATTACCTTTTTTGAAAGCGACACCGATGGCTTTTTGGCCATCAAATAAGATACGCAAGACCATGGCTTGTGTAATGACTGTCAAGTTTTTACGATTTTTAACCGGATGGATATAGGCACGCGCTGCGTTGAGCCTACGCGAATTATAGATAGTTTGATCAAACCGTCCAAAGCCCTCTTGTTGAAATCCATTTACGTCATCAGTTAAGGGATAACCGGCTTCCTGTACGGACTTAAAAAAAGCATCAAATAGTGGATTTTCGCAAGTAGGGGTAGTAAGTTTTAAATTACCTTGATCTCCTCTATAATCATCACCTCCCATCAGGCGGGTTTCTACTTTTTTGAAATAGGGCAAACAATGTGCATAGTCCCAATGCTCAAGCCCTTTATCTCCAGCCCACTTTTCATAGTCCATGGCATTTCCTCGGATCCAAATCATTCCATTGATACAACTCGATCCTCCTAATACTTTCCCTCTAGGTTGCGCGATTTTACGATCATACATAAACGGTTCAGGATCGGATGAATAACCCCAATTATAATTATTACCTGTGAGTAGATAAGTAAGTGCTGCGGGCATATGTATTCGGAAATCCCACTTATAATCAGGTCTTCCTGCTTCGAGGACGAGTACGTTATTCGATGGATCTTCACTTAATCGATTGGCCAAGACGGCACCAGCAGATCCGCCACCGATAATGATATAATGGTAGGGCATGGAATCAGTTTGGCTTTTTAAGTTCATTTGTAAATTATTATGCGTTCAGTACGGTTCATAAAAGCGGCAGAAGCGTCAATGAGTAGGTAGTAAATTTTTTGTAGATATAAAATGCTAGATAACATTATTAGAACTCCATTATATTTTAGTTGAACTTTTCATTTCACATTTTTTTTCAACATAGTCATCAGGAAATTTGGCTTACCGTTGTAGGAACTTCAGTTTCTTTAATGCTACGAATACCTCCTTCAATATCAATCAACTGATGATAACCTCTTGATTTGAGTATCGAATTAAATATCATAGAGCGATAGCCTCCAAGACAGTAGATGTGATATTCGGTTTGTTTATCTAGTAATTCCAGATGATTATTAATGAAGTCTAATGGAATGTTTTGAGCACCATTGATTTGTTCTGCTTGGAATTCGCCAGGTTTACGAACATCTATTACATTTAGGGACTTCTTTGAGTATTGCTTTGAGAATGTTTCTGCTGAAATTGAAGTGATGGTTTCCACATCTTTACCCGCATGAACCCAAGCAGTAAACCCTCCTTCAAGATAGCCTAATGTATGATCATAGCCCACTCTTGACAGTCGGGTAATGACCTCTTTTTCCATTCCTTTACTTGCAATGAAAACAATAGGCTGATTCAAGTCATTTATCAAAGCACCTACCCAGGGAGCAAAACTTCCCTTGATGCCTATAAAAATGGCGTTGGGTATATGGCCTTGAGCAAATTCCTCTGGTTCTCGCGTATCCAATACAAGTGCCTTTTCATGTTCGACCAATGATTCAAGGAGGTCTATATCCAATGCAACCATTCCTTGTTTTAATACCCCATCGATACTTTTAATTCCTGATTTATTTAATTGTGCATTTTTTGCAAAATACTGGGGTGGAGGTAGGATGCCCTCAGTAACTTCTTTGATAAATTCTACTTTGGTCATGTCAGCCCTTAAGGCATAATTTGTCCTCTTTTGATTCCCTAAAAGATCTTGTGTTTCATTACTCATGTTTTTTCCACAGGCAGATCCTGCACCATGAGCAGGATAAATGATGATATCGTCTGGCAAAGGCATTATTTTATTTCGAAGACTTTCAAAGAGCATCCCGGCTAAATCTTCTTTCGTAAAGGAGGTTTTTATGGCTAGATCAGGACGTCCAACATCTCCAATAAATAAAGTATCACCAGTAAACAATGCATGGGCCTTCCCTTCTTCATTCCTTAGTAAATAACAAGTGCTTTCTAGGGTATGACCTGGAGTATGTACGGCTTGTAAGGTTACTTTCCCCAGATGGAAAACTTGATGATCTGTGGCCATAATGATGTCATAATCCGTGTGAGCTTCA
>Ga0233426_10004595_pt1 | contig 10297 bp, 11 predicted proteins | sample SI_118_April2016_6_FD_179875 | JGI IMG/M metagenome (GOLD analysis project Ga0233426, IMG submission 179875) | Seawater microbial communities from Saanich Inlet, British Columbia, Canada - SI_118_April2016_10_MG | ecosystem: Environmental > Aquatic > Marine > Inlet | place: Canada: British... | reverse complement strand
AAAAGGAAAAACTGCAAGAGTGTTTCTTACCTGTGATGCTCCAGGGTTTATTTATAAATTTTTACCATTTGCTAACAGACTAACAGGATATTTTGGAATGTATGTATTCGGTTTTTGTGGAATGAAACTATCATGAGTACATATTTTTGATAACATGCACAAGAAAAAAGATGATATTTCAAGAAATAAAATGCTAGAAAAAGTTTCTAATTTAGCTAAAAAGTCATAATTATTATGGCTTTTTTTATTTGAGAAAATATGTATAATTATTTTAAATAACATTAATATTATAGTAATGGATATTCATATTACACGTTCTATGAGAAAGAGTATTGCTTTACAGGTGAAAAATTCACAGCTAATAGTAAAGGCACCTTTTTTTGTGACGAAAAACTATATTATGGATTTTATTGATAAACATAAAAATTGGATAGAAACAAGAATGTCCCAGCAATGAAAATCATTAATAGATCTAAATAAAATAGATGAATATAAAGAACAAGCAAAAGAATATATTCCAAATAGAGTGAAAATAATAGCAGATGAATATTGATATGAATATAATACTATTAAAATTACATCTGCTAAAACGAGATGGTGAAGTTGCACAAGTAAGAAAAATTTAAATTTTTCATTTCGCTTAATTCTAACACCCAAAGAGATAATAGATTATGTAATATGTCATGAATTATCTCATTTGAGGCAAATGAATCATTCTAGACAGTTTTGGGAAGAGGTGTCAATAATGGATATTGAATATAAAAAACACGATAAATGGTTAAAGGATAACTGATATTTATACGTATATTAATATAAAAAAATAAAATAGATATTTAGCAATAATATATATTTTTATTTTTTATGAAATTATGTTAGAATTGAAACGTTTAATATATAATTTTTACATTAGCAATGACTAAAAATGAATTAGTGAAGTTAGAATCTACTGAGATTTCAGAAGTAGAAAAAGTATTTAATGAAGCAAAAGATTTCAGAGAAGTATGAGAAAGAATTACTGCACCTATTGATAATATTATATCTGAAACTGCTAAAGTAATTGATGCAGATCCAATTATGAATGTTTCAGGTGAGTTAAGTGCAATGAACTCAGAAGTTTCAGAAGTGTATAATAACATTATAGATAATGATGGGATTATTATGAAAACATTGAAATCAATTCCACTTATTGGATGATTAGCAAAAACACTCGATTCAAAACTAGATGAAGCATCATTTAATATGAAAGGTATTGAATGAAAGATTGAAGTTATTTTTTCTGGATTTGATACTTCATACAATTCTGTAAATACATCTATTGATATTCAAATGAAATTTTTAGAAGCACTAGAAACAAATTTAGCTAAAGTTATTGCTTATAAAGATTTCGTTGCTACTAAATCTGAAGAATTTAAAATAAGATTAGAATCTACAGAAGATGAAACTGAAAAAATGAAATTAGGGATGTTTATCAGAAATGTAGAGTTTTTCTTAGGGAATCTTGTAGTGCTTATTGGTAACCTTGAAATGGCTAAAAAAAGATTACTTATGAGATTAGACTCTGCAAATAAATTATCACTTGCTATGAGTTCTAGTAGACCTATTTTTAAAACTTTATTATCAACTGCTATTATCGAAACATCAAGCCAAAAAGCAATTGATGCGTCGATGCAAGCTATGGATGTAATGGGGAAAACAATTGATAAAATGAGTTCTGATTTAACAGATAAAGCAATAGAAAGCTCTAAAAAAGCTGAAGAAATGACATCAAAACCTGTTGTTTCAACAACTCTATTTATAGAAAATGTTACTAAACTGAAAAATCATTTTGATGAAATTGAAGATTATAGATTACAAGTTGCAAAAGAAGCAGAAGCAGAAAGAAAATTATTTGCTGAAGCAAAAATTCAATTATCAGAATTAAAAACTCTTGAAGCAAATGATTCAGTAGAATTAAAAAAACAAATCAGTGAATAAATAAAAATATTATTTTAATTCATGTATATAAAAAAGAATAGTAAAAATAGTTTTTACTGTTCTTTTTTTTGTATATTTTTGAAATTATTATATACTTATTTGTAAGAATATTTTTAAATAAATACATGGAAAAAACTAAAGCATTAAAGGAAATTTATAATCTTTATACTGAATGAAAATATTCAGAAGCTAAAGTAATAAATGATCAGGTTCTAGAATCAGAACCAAATAATATGTATTCTAAAAGATATCAAAATCTACTAGAACAAAAAATGAAATCTGAGTTGGAAAATACAAGAAAATGACCAATCCCTACGGTAAAAGGTAAATCATTAAAGTGTCCTCATTGTATATCAAAAATTGCACTATCATGATTGACCCAAGGGCAGAAAGATAGAATTAGAAATAAAGATCTGGATAATTTAGAAATCAAATGCCCTTACTGTCATACTGAGTTTATGTTACAAAAGAAAACTGCTCGTTCTCTTATTGGTATTAAACTATGAGATAAGGTTAATTATAAACAAAAAACATATCGAACAGTTGGTTATATCGAATATAAAGGTAATTGGTATGATTGAAATTATTCTTGAAAAACGCAATATTTAGAATGGATTTTGTTATGAAATGATAATAGTTATCTATATTTTTCAGAAGGATATTCTATTGATGATTGAGAAAAAATATATGAATTTGATTTTTCTTATAAGGATATTCCAGAACATTTAATGGGAGTTAATTTCGATAATAAAACATTTTCACGTTCATGAACTGATATGAAAATGAAAGAATATTCTAAAGTAAAAGTTACAAGTGCTTATTGAGAAAATTCAAAATCATTCAAAATAGGAGAAGATGTAATGCTTGCACCTTCGAAAGTAAATTGAGTTTCATATGTGTATGAAAAAGAATCATCATGAAATCAAGTAGAAGTTTGAATTTACAAAACAGATAAAGTAAATGAAAAATTAGCAAGACAAATGTTTAATAAAAGTTCAGCAAATAATTATTCAAATAAAAAACAACATAGTAAAAATAATCTTTGATTATTTGGTCAAATATTCTTTTGGTGAATTTTTGTATTAACTATATTTTCAGAGCATATAAATATTCAAATTATACTGTATTGAATATGAATAATATTTTTATGATTATTTATATATAAACTACCAACAATAATAGAATCTTCATCAAATAATACTCAGTTATCAATAATGTATAAACTATTAGTCTTTATAATAATTTGACCATTATTTATGTATACTGTTATTATACCGTTGACTAATATAGTTATTGAAAATAAAAAAGAGATAGCTATAGAAAATATAGAAAACTGAAAAAAAATAGAATTAAATTTTCCATCTTGATATGATAAGGTACAAGTTACAACTTCAACAAAAAAATATGATTATGGAGGAGTGAGAACGTATTATAAAGAAAATGAGTGATTTAAATTTTCTGTAGAATCTGAGGAAGATATATCTTTGATTAATGATATAATAGAGAATCAAAAATGATATCAAACGATAAGTGTAAATGAAGAAAAGGTAAGTAAAATATTTGAAGGAAAATTATATAAATTAAAATAAATATATGTTAAAATGGATAATATGAATGGTCCTCATTTATACTCTTATAGGATGATATATATCTGTTAATAGCTCATATAAACCTATATCTCAACAAATAGATGTAAAGACTATGAGTATAAACAATATGGATTACATAGAAAGAAAATGGGATACATGTGTAGGCTCTTGTAAGAATTATAGCTCATCTTCATCATCATCAAGTTGGTGAGGAAGTAGTTACTGAGGTAAATAAAAAAATAATTTAAAATTAATAATAATATTATGGAATACGCAGATTTATTAAAAGGTTTAATTGGTACATTAGTATATTCAGTTTTGGGTATAATTATTATGACAATTAGTTTTATCGTTATAGAAAAAATAACTAATTTTTCAGTTAAAAAAGAAATTATAGAAGATGAAAACATCGCACTTGGAACTATGTTTGCAGGTTTCTTCGTAGCTGTTGCTATTATTATTGCTGCTGCAATTGTATAAAATAATATTTATTAAAAAATAAAATATGTGATTATTTGATATATTTAAAGATCAAACAATAGATATCATTAGATGGGAAAATCCTTCTAATGATTTACTGGTATGGAAATGGCCTCAAAACTTAGATGAAATTAAAAACAATTCATCACTTATTGTTGACCCAGGTTTAGCTGCTATATTTATACATAATGGTAAAATAGAGGCTATTCAAACTGAAGCATGAAAATGGAGTTTAGAAACTGATAATATTCCTTTTTTATCAAGTATGAAGAATATTATGAGTGGTTTTGAAACTCATGATAAAGGGGCAGTTTATTTTGTAAAAATAAACCAATTAACAAATCAAAAATGGGGAACACCAAATAGTGTTACTTATATTGACCCTAGTTATGATTTTCCTGTTGAATTAAGAGCATTTGGTAATTTTACATTTAAATTATCTGATCTTGAAAACTTCTGGGTGAATTATGTAGCAAATGCTGCTGAAGTTCAAACTGATGATATTAGAATGCTTATTACTGATAGAATTGTTGGACATATTGCAGCATCTTTTGCTAAGAAAAAAGTAAGTTACAATGAAATTGATGCTTATACTATCGATATTGCAAATGAATTACTTGAAACAACAAAAAGTGAATTTTCTAAATTAGGTTTAGAATTAACAGATTTCAGAATAGAAGATATTAATTTTACAGATAAAACAAATGCATTTATCGATAAAATTACTTCAAAATCTGCTGATGTTTGAGCAATCAATAAAACTGCAAATATCGATGCAGGTGCTATGGCTAATTATACTGAAGTAGAAAAATTAAATATTATGAATAAAGCAGCTGAATCAGGATGATCAGCAGGAGATATGATGTGAGCTGGTATGTGAATGGCTATGTGAATGAATATGGCAAATAATATGCAAGAAACTCCAAAAAAAGCTACAACTAATGGTGATTCAGTTGAAGCTAAATTAGAAAAAATTATAGGATTATTAGAGAAATGATTAATATCTCAAGAAGATTATGATACTAAAAAAGCAGAAATAATTGCGAGTTTATAAAATAAAAAAATACTTATTCATATGAATAAGTATTTTTTATTTATCTGTGAATTCTATAATTTTTCACCAGCAAGATTTATAATTGATTCTTCACCTTCTAAACCAGCAGGGAGTTTTCCATGTTGAGCATAATATAGAAGAATAGTTTTAATAATTGTATCAGTTGTTGAAGATAATATCATTAGGAATATCATTCAAACTACTAGGAGTACAATTCAAGTTAGGAATAATCCTGCATAGATTACAAGTACTGATAAAAGTATTAGTGCTAGATATAGGAAGAAGAACATAAGTCCAACTCATACATGTATAATAGCCCTTTCACCCCATGTTTTTTTAAATAATGACCCAGATTCTTTAATAGCTTCTTTTGGTCACATTTCGTTTACAATCATTAATGGAAATGAAAAGAATGTTAAAATATTCCAAGCTCAACCTACTAACCCTACAATGATAGAACCTACCATTGAATTTTCACCAAATTTCTTTTGTAATAACTTTAATATTGTTGTTACTGTAGCATTAATGAGTGACCATATAAAAATAGCTTTTAAATGTTTTTTTGCATCTCTAATACCATCTCATAACTTGTTATCTTCTCAGTTATTTCTTCTTTGAACTGATGTAATAATTGCAGTGTTAAAGAAAAAAGTAATAAAAGAGAATACTAAATAATATATAAATGTGTATGCAATCATTAATAAGTCAGCTGTACCTTCAGCGGCTTCCGAATTACTCATACTATCAATAAAACCTAAAAAGAAAAAATCTATTCCAATAAATGTAGCTAAAATAGCCATAGAAGATAGTAAGGAAAAGATACTATACATAAGTAATTCACCATCTCTTTTTATATATTTAAAAGCGACTTTAACTAGGTTATAACTAGTAGAAATTTTTTGGAACATATGTTTTGGTTAATAATAAATTTATAAACATAAAAATATTTTAACATATAAATTAAATATATGTCAAATAAGTAAGCCTGGATTTTATGACGAAACTCACAATTTGATTACTTACACTAAATATTTTAAATAAAGAATTTTATTTTTACAAAATTTACTATAATGAATATAATTATATATTTATATAAAAATCATGAAAAAAAATTACATTATACTGATTATTTTAATCATAATTTATTTTGCATTAAAATATTTTATTCCATATGGAAATTATCTTGTATATCCAATAAATTTATTGGTAACTTTTTTGCATGAATTATGACACTCAATTTTTGCTATATTAACTTGAGGTCAAGTCAAATCAGTTCAAGTGAATCTAAATGGAAGTGGATATGCTATAACTGCTGGTTGAATAAGTAGTTTTATTTTAATAGGAGGTTATATTTGATCTGCAATTTTTGGAAACATATTATTGTATATTTGATTTAAAAAGAAGAATCTCGCTCAAATATTTATATATATTCTATCAGCTTTGTTAATCCTCACAGCTATTATTTGGTTTAATTCTATTATCTGATCATTGATATTGTTTTCATTAGCATGAATTATATTAAGTTTATCAAAAAATAAAGAATATGATGCGTTGATATTACAATTTTTAGGAATAACAACTCTGCTATATATCATTGAAGACTTTAATGTATGACCAAGTTCTGATCTAGAAAAATTCACAGAAATATTTATGATTGTACCTCAATTTATGTGGATGATAATTTGGTTAGTTCTAGTTTTATGAATCACTGCTTGGAATATAAAAAAAATGATTACTAAATAAGATAAAGATGAAAAAAAATAAAAAAAAATGAGTAATAAGAACAATTTGAAGTATAATAATATTATTATGAATATTGTTTCTATCTAGACTAGAATATAAAATAATGACTAACACAGAAGTAGTGAAAAATAAAGATTTTAAAGTAATTGCTATTATTCCAGAAGCATCAGGAATATGTTTAGTAGAATCAAGTAATACATTTTTTGTTGTGAGTGATGAGTGAAAGATATCTGAAATTAGTAATAAATGAAAAATACTCAGAGAGAAAAAAATTTGAAAATATGATTTTGAATGAATTGTTTGTGATGAAAAGAATAAAAAACTATATCTGCTTATTGAAGAAACATGAAATCTATTATCTATATTCATTGATGATCTAAAAGTAGATAAACTAATAACATTAGATATTAGTAATAAAGAAAGAGAGAAATATTTTGATAGTAAATCATGAGCTGAATGAGTTGCTATAATATGAGATACTATTTTTATTTCGACACAAAAAAAAGACAAAAATTTATTAGAATTTAGTTTTTCAAAATCTAGACAAAAATTAAAATTAGAAAAAATATATGACATAAAATCACATGATTTAAGTGGAATGACTTTTTATAATAAATCACTATATATATTATCTGATGAAAAAAATGAAATATATGTCTATGATATAAATAAAGAAAAAATCAAAGAAACTATTCAGCTAGAAAAATGAGATTGGGAAGGAATAATTTTTGATAAAAAATGACAATTATATTTAGCTGATGATAGTTGAAGAGTAGTCGAATATGATATTGTGAAATAAAAATAATATATAGCAAACAAAAAAATAACATTTATATGTTATTTTTTTGTTTTATAAAGATTAATATAATAGAATTATTTTGTATATTAATTTTTAAACATTTTTTATGGAGCTAATAATATTTGGTGTAGTGATGTTCTTAATTACTTTTTATGTAATTACACAATTAAGAAAAGTAGTACCTACAAATGAAGTACATATTGTACAAAGAGGTTCTAAATCAGTAGCTCACGGGAAAGGTTTAGAAGGATGAAATGTTTATTTAGCTTGGGCACCTTGGGTTCCTGTATTCTGAATTGCTGTTCAAAAATTACCACTGAGTATTTTTACATTAGAATTAAATGGATATGAAGCTTACGATGTTGGGAAAGTTCCATTTCAAGTTGATATTACTGCATTTTTCGAAATAAAAGAACCAGTATTAGCAGCAGAAAAAATATTCACTATTAATGAATTAAAAGAACAATTAAATGAAACAGTAAAATGAGTAGTTAGAAAAATTCTAGCTTCAAGAGATGTTGTTGATATTATGGAATCTAGAGCTGATATCAAAGATGAATTTTACGATGAAGTATTATCTTCTGTAAAATCATGGGGGGTTGAGCTTAAAAACGTAGAATTTATGGATATTAGAGATGCAAATGGATCTCAAGTTATCACAAATATCATGATGAAAAAAAGATCACTTATTGAAGCTGAATCTGAAATTGAAGTAGCTGAAAATAATAAAAGAGCAATTATCGAAAAAGAAAATAAATCATCTGAAGCAAGAGCACAAGCTGCAGAAGCTAAATCTAAGGCAGATATTATTGAATCAGATGCTCAAAGAGAAGCTGAATTAAAAAGAATTGAAAATGATAAATTAACTCAAAATCAAGATATTGAAAAAGATAGAGTATTATCAATTCAAAAAGAAGAAGCGAAACAAAACTTCTATGAATCTGAAAAAGAAACAAAAGTAAAAATGCTTGCTGTAAAACAAGTAGAAGATGAAAAAACTGCTGAAATTGCTAAAAGTATTGAACTTATTAGAGCTGATGAACAAAAACAAAAATCTATTATTGATGCTGAAGGTGCAAAAGCTCAAGTTGCTTTAGAATCTGAAGCTGATAAAATTAGAGTTGAACTTGCTGCAGGTGCTGAAAAAATGAAAATTGAATCTATTTGAATCGCAAAAGCAAAAGAATTAGATTATATTGGTACAGCTGAAGCAAAAAATAAAGCACAAATGGCAGAGTCATTAAATACATTTACGGATGAATCACTTGGGTATATGGTAAAACAATTAGAAGTAAATTTATCTGAAATTGTTGACCTAGAAAAAGCAAAAGCATTATCAAAAGCTGATGTAAAAGTTATTTCAACTGGTGCAAATGGAGGTGAAGGTGTGAAATCATTTATGGATTTATTTTCAGCAAATGGTGGAACAAATATTGGTGCAATGGTAGAAGCTGCTAAAAATACAATGGGTGAAGAAAAAGTATCTGAACTTATGAAAAAATTTGGAGTAAAATCAGAAACTAAAAAAACAACTCAAAAGGTTGACGCAAAAAAAGTAAAATTACCTGAATTACCAGATAATGTCTAATAGATATAATAGAAAAGAAACTTCTCAGCAATGAGAAGTTTCTTTTTGTATTATTTACTAAAATATTCTATAATGAATTATAAGATATTTCTTTCTCATAAGATATAAAAACATGAATAATATTCTGACTATTTATAAATTTAATTTCCCGTTTTATGATATTTCATTTGAGAATATCAAAGCGAGAGAAATAATCTCTGATTTAAAGAGATTATTTCAATATAATGATATATTAATTTCAGCTACAAAAGAAGTTAAATGAGATTATATTTATACAAATATAATCTTTACATGATGAGAAATTAATATTATTTTTCATGACGATAATATAAATTATTTTATTCCAAAGTTTCAGTTTGATTTATCTGTGAATGAGGACTTTAGAGAAAATATTTATATAGAAATTATAAAAATATTTGAGACTATTTGATTTCAGGAGTATATATGTTTATTTCAGAAAGAGCCTAAATTTCTTGAACATTTTGAAGTAAATACACTAAAAAATTTAGAGTTAAATTTTGAAAAATATAATTTTGAAAATCTTAGTAATTTTATTACAACAACTGATAAAGACTATATTGATTATAAACTGAAAGAAAATAAACTCATTAGAAATTCATTTTATTACATGATATTTTTATGTTATATCTTTTATAGAAACATGACTGAATCAGAAAAAAATATATTAAAAATTGATAAATTATTACAACAAGAAATATTTGAACTATATAAATGAAATCTAGATTTAGGAAAAACCAGATTAATAGAATTAGAAAATATTAGTATTATCAATTTTAAAAAATATCAAGCTATGTTAGACAAATTATTTGAATTAATATGAAAATAAATGAAGTTTAAATTTCCACTATATCATTACCAAGAAGATGTATTAGATGTATTTCGTAAAGAAGTAGATAGGTGAGATACTAAAATTCATATTGTGGCTCCACCATGAAGCTGAAAAACAATTATGTGATTAGAAATGATTTCTAGATTAGAATGAAATCATCTTATTTTGGTGCCTAATCTTACACTTCAATACCAATGGAAGGATAAAATTGAAAAATTTT
>Ga0233426_10004592_pt1 | contig 10300 bp, 6 predicted proteins | sample SI_118_April2016_6_FD_179875 | JGI IMG/M metagenome (GOLD analysis project Ga0233426, IMG submission 179875) | Seawater microbial communities from Saanich Inlet, British Columbia, Canada - SI_118_April2016_10_MG | ecosystem: Environmental > Aquatic > Marine > Inlet | place: Canada: British... | reverse complement strand
GAGCTCCTATTCTACAAAGGACAAACATTAATCACAACAGACGGAACAACCTTGTTAGGTGCAGACGACAAAGCAGGAGTGGCAGAAATAGTTTCTGCTATGGAACATTTAATAGAAAACCCGACTATCAAACATGGTAAAATAAGGATTTGTTTTACTCCAGATGAAGAAGTTGGAAAAGGAGCTCATCTATTTGACGTTGTTCAATTTGGTGCTGATTGGGCGTATACCATGGATGGAAGTCAGATTGGAGAATTGGAGTATGAAAATTTTAACGCAGCGAGTGCAAAAGTGACGTTTAAGGGAAAAAGCGTCCACCCAGGATATGCAAAAGGGAAAATGATTAATTCAATACTTCTTGGAAATGAATTTGCCGCAATGCTGCCTCAAGAAGAAGTGCCAGAAAAAACGATAGGGTATGAAGGATTTTACCACCTTCATACATACAAAGGAGCTATTGAAGAAACAATATTAGAGTATATCATTCGTGACCATGACTACATAAAATTTCAAAACCGTAAAAAAATCTTTGAAAATTTCGTGAATACCATGAATAAAAAATACAGTTCGCCACTTGTAAGCCTTGAATTAAAAGACCAATACTTCAACATGAAAGAAAAAATTGAGCCTGTAATGCATGTTGTAGAAATAGCAAAAAAAGCAATGTTGCAGGCAGCTATAAAACCAATAATAAAGGCGATCCGTGGCGGTACCGATGGGTCTCAATTGTCATATAAGGGGCTACCTTGTCCTAATATTTTTGCAGGGGGACATAATTTTCATGGAAAATATGAATACATCCCTGTTGAATCGATGATAAAAGCCACCGAAGTAATTATCAATATTGCCAAAATAGTTGGTGAAGAAAAACAATAGTTCGCATGCTACGTATTCTTCTTATATATTTTGAGAGAACTTCTTCTCACCTTTTGTTTAAATTCAAACATTTTGTTTTTTCTTGACAAAATAACACGAAAATTGGCATTGTTTACAAGAATATTTGAATCTTTGCAATTGAAAAAAAACATTATTAAAATGGACAATCAATTACTTTTATCTTTAGTCGAAAAATATGGCGCTCCACTTTATGTTTATGATGCTAACAAAATCGAACAGCAATACAACCGGATGAGAAATGCTTTTTCGGGAGTCAAAAATGTAAAGATAAATTATGCCATAAAATCAAATACAAACATCAATATTTTAAAGGTATTAAACCGTCTAAAATCGGGTACCGACTGTGTATCTATTCAAGAAGTTAAATTATGTATCCATGCTGGATTTGATGTAGAAAACATCTCATACACACCCAATGGTGTATCCTATGATGAATTGGTAGAAGCCAAAAATTTGGGCGTTAAAATAACCTTAGATAATTTATCAAGCTTAAAACAATTTGGAACCGATTTCCCAGATTACCCAGTAGCTATCCGAATGAACCCACACGTAATGGCGGGTGGTAATGCAAAAATTTCCGTTGGCCATATCGATTCTAAATTTGGTGTTTCTGTTTCACAAATAGACTTAATTTTAAAAGTAGTTTCTGACACAGGAATGACTATTAACGGTGTACATATGCACACAGGATCCGATATCTCAAATTTAGAAGCTTTTGTGGAAGCAACTGAAATTTTACTTGGAATAGCAAAACAATTCGACACTATTGAATTTATTGATTTGGGAAGTGGGTTTAAAGTCCCTTACAAACCAGGAGATAATGAAACAGACTTAGAACAACTAGGAGTTTTATTAGGAGATAGCTTTAATCAATTTTGCAGAGAGTACGGAAAAGAATTAACTCTTGTATTTGAACCAGGGAAATTCTTGGTAAGTGAATCTGGGAAATTTTTAGCGACAGTAAATGTTATCAAAGAAACACCAAACATAACATTCGCTGGTATTGATAGTGGTTTAAACCATTTAAGTCGACCAATGATGTATGATGCATACCAACACATCACAAACATATCTAACACTTCTGAAGAGAAAGATGAATATTCGGTTGTTGGTTACATCTGTGAAACGGATACCTTTGGTTCAAAAAGAATATTATCAAAAGTCTCTCAAGGAGATGTGTTATGTATTCACAATGCCGGAGCGTATTGTTTTTCAATGGCCTCTAATTACAATTCTAGATTTAAGCCAGCCGAGGTTATGATATACAACGGAGTGGATTATTTAATACGTAAAAGAGAAAACATGGATGATATTTTAAAAAATCAAGTGGAAATAAGTTTTTAAAACCCACATAACAACAAAAGCCTTTATTCTCAACAATAAAGGCTTTTTTATGGAACTCCTAAAATATAGAGGACTAGAAAAATAGAGGACGCTTAATTTGTTTTGTATCAAAATAAAGAAAAATACGATCCCAACTCTTACTTCGAACTTCTTTCAAGAAAAAACAACATTGGCATCTTTTTTTTAACATTTCAAAGTGCATTTTTAATAGAATTATTTATATTTGCAATATGATTTTTCTTCTAGAAAATACATATACTACCAACACACCTAACGAGCTAGGTTCTATTTCAATGTTTTCAACTGAAAACACGGTAACCCTTTGGGGTTAATCTACTACACATATACAAAAAATCCTGTGTCTAATTTGTTAGACTTAATGCATTACATGGGTAAAAAAAATAAAGAACAGAGAAAAAACCACAATACTCTTGATTATTCTAAGAGTTATAAAAGATAAAAAATGAAAGTTTTAAAATTCGGAGGTACTTCGGTAGCAAATGCAGAAAACATTTCTAAAGTAATCAATATCCTCAAGAACAATGCTAAAAATGAAAAGTTAGTTGTTGTTGTATCCGCACTCGGGGGCACGACAGATACATTATTAGAAGCGGGTTACCATGCGCAAGATCTGAATAGCGATTTTTCTACTAGCTTTAAGATTATTGAAGAAAGACATATTCAAACCGTAAGATCTTTAATTCCGATCAACAGACAATCTGCTGTTCTCGGGGGATTGAAAAAAATACTAAACGAATTAGAAAGTACTTTAGAAGGTATTTCATTGTTGAGCGAACTATCACCTAAAACACATGATAAAATTGTTAGTTTTGGAGAACGTCTCTCTTCATACATCGTAATCAATGCTTTGAAAACTGAAATTAAAAATGTTGCTTTAAAAGACAGTCGTGAATTGATTCTTACGAACGACGACTTTAATCAAGCTACTGTTGATGCAGCTATTACAGCAAATAACATTCTTTGTTATTTTAAAGAATCAGAGCACCAAATTGTTGTTGTACCTGGTTTTGTTGCCGCTAATAAAAAAGGAGAAACTACAACTTTGGGAAGAGGAGGCTCTGATTATACTGCTGCACTTATTGCTTCTGCATTGGATGCATCTATTCTTGAAATATGGACTGATGTTAGTGGTATGTACACTGCAAACCCAAAAATTGTAAAAGGAGCTTATCCTATAGAAAAAATTTCTTACCACGAGGCCATGGAGTTATCTCATTTTGGTGCCAAGGTTTTATACCCTCCCACGGTACAACCTGTTCTAAAGAAACAAATTCCAATGGTGATAAAAAACACATTTGATTCAGAAGCTGCTGGGACGTATATTTCAAAAGATAACAACACAAGTAAAACCTTAATTAAAGGAATTAGTCATATCAGCAATATTTCTCTAATCACTTTGGAAGGAAACGGAATGATTGGAATTCCTGGGTTCTCAAAAAGATTGTTTGAAACATTATCACAGGAAAAAATAAACGTAACCTTAATTACGCAAGCTTCCTCAGAACATTCTATCTGTATTGGAATAAATGATAGGGATGCTGAAATAGCAAAGGCGTTAATAGATGAAGCATTTGCCTATGAAATTTCTTTAGGAAAAGTAGAACCCCTTCAAGTTGAAACTGGGCTTGCTATTATTGCTTTGGTTGGAGACAATATGAAGAACCACCAAGGAATAAGTGGTCGAATGTTAAGTACTCTTGGAAAAAACAACGTAAATATACGTGCCATTGCACAAGGAGCCTCAGAAAAAAATATATCCACCGTAATCAATACTAAAAACATTAAGAAAGCTTTAAATTCTTTGCACAATGAATTTTTTGAAAACCAAATAAAAAGCTTAAACTTATTTGTTGTTGGAGTTGGAAATGTTGGTGGTCAATTGATTGAGCAAATTTCTGCGCAAGAAAATTATTTATTAGAGAAGCTACAATTAAAGGTCAATGTAATTGCTCTATCTAACTCAAAAAAAATGTTGTTCAAAGAAGAAGGAATTGATCTTTCTGATTGGAAAAACAATTTATTAGAGAATGGTACAGCTTTAGATCTAAATGAGTTTCATAAAAATGTAGTTGATTTTAACCTTGCAAATAGTATTTTTGTAGATAATACGGCTAATTATGACATTGCTCAATTATATGCAGGATACCTAAAAGAAAGTATTGCGGTGGTAACTTGTAATAAAATTGCAGCTTCATCTGACTACGAAATCTATTCGGAATTAAAATCTTTATCAAGAGAATACAACGCTCCCTACTTATTTGAAACAAATGTAGGAGCAGGATTGCCTATCATTAACACATTAAACAATTTGGTTTTATCGGGTGATCGGATAAAAAAGATCCAAGCAGTAGCGTCGGGATCGTTAAATTTTATATTCAATTCCTTTGTTGGTGATGGTGACTTCGCTAAAATTGTAGAGGAAGCTGGTTCTTTAGGATTTACCGAGCCAGACCCTCGAATTGACTTAAGCGGAGTGGATGTTGCTAGAAAAATATTAATCCTCGCTCGTGAAAGTGGAACAAAGATGAACTTAGAGGATATCGAAAATATATCTTTTCTCCCTAAGTCTAGTTTAGAGGCCGATAGTATTGAAGACTTCAAAAAAACTTTGATTAGTGAAAAAGCTCATTTTGAAGCAATCAAGAAAAAAGCAGCTGAAAACAATGCCGAACTAAAATATGTGGCTGAATTTGTTAACGGAAAAGCCAATGTTTCTCTACAAGAGGTTGATAGCAAACATCCATTTTCAAACTTACAAGGAAGCGATAATATTGTTCTTTTCTTTACAGAAAGATATCCCGAATATCCATTAATCGTAAAAGGTGCTGGTGCTGGTGCTGATGTTACTGCCTCAGGTATTTTTGCGGATATCATTAGAATTGGTAGAGGATAATAAAAATAGATTAGACAAGTACAATGGAAGAAATTAAATTATTCTGTACAGCTACTATAGCAAATATTTCATGCGGTTTTGATGTCTTAGGACTGGCACTAGACAATGTCGGTGATGAAATGATCATTAGGAAAGTTCCTAAAAAAGGCGTTACCATAACCAAAATAGTTGGACAAGATTTGCCTTTAGAAACCTTAAATAATGTTGCTGGAGTTGCTGCTTTGGCTTTATTAGCAAAGGTGGACATTAATTATGGGTTTGAAATAGAGATTTACAAAAACATAAAACCTGGAAGTGGCATTGGATCCAGTGCTGCAAGTAGTAGTGGGGCTGTTTTTGGAATCAATGAATTATTAGGAAAGCCTTTTTCTAATCATGATTTAATTGAATTTGCAATGCAAGGAGAACGACTAGCAAGTGGTGTTGCTCATGCTGATAACGTCGCTCCTGCTCTTCTAGGAGGTTTTACGTTAGTAAAGAGTACAGCCCCACTAGAGGTGTTAAAAATTCATACGCCATCAGAATTATATGCTACTGTAATTCACCCACAAATAGAAGTAAAAACTTCCGATGCTCGTGAAATACTAAAAGGTTCAGTTCCTCTCAAAACCGCAATAAAGCAATGGGGGAATGTAGGTGCACTTATTAGTGGTCTATACACCGAAGATTACCCATTAATTGGTCGATCATTACAAGATCATATTGTAGAACCTATAAGATCCATTTTAATTCCTGCCTTTGATGCTGTTAAAGAAGCTAGTATCCAAGCAGGTGCCTTAGGAGCGGGTATTTCTGGGTCAGGACCCTCTATTTATGCTTTAAGCAAAGGCAAAGCAACTGCTGAAAATGTAGCTGAAGCAATGAAGGAAGTATACGAAAAAGTAGGCATTGATTATGATGTACATATCTCAAAAATCAACATTGAAGGAATAAAAATAATTAAATAGACAACGTAATACAAGTCTTTAACAACACCATTAGATATAGAAAACTATGAACTATTTTAGTTTAAATAAAAAAGCACCCAATACAACTTTTGAAGAAGCTGTAGTAAAAGGATTGGCACCGGACAAAGGTTTGTATTTCCCTGAGAGCATAACCCCTATTTCTAAAGATTTTATAGAGAATATAGATTCTTACAGCAATAATGAAATTGCCTATGAAGCAATCAAACAATTTATCGGTGATGAAATACCAGAAAATAAATTAAAAGAGATTATTGAAGAAACTCTTTGTTTTGACTTTCCTGTTGTGGAAGTAGACAATCATATCTCTTCTTTAGAACTGTATCATGGTCCTACAATGGCATTTAAGGATGTAGGCGCACGTTTTATGGCTCGTTGTTTAGGGTACTTTAACAGCAAAACTAAAATAAAAGAAGACGTCACTGTTTTAGTGGCTACTTCTGGAGATACAGGCGGAGCTGTTGCAAGTGGTTTCTTAGGGGTGAAAGGCGTGGATGTTGTAATTCTATATCCTAGCGGAAAGGTTTCTGATATACAAGAGAAACAATTAACAACACTTGGACAAAATATAAAAGCCCTAGAGGTAGATGGTACTTTTGATGACTGTCAGGCAATGGTTAAAAAAGCTTTTTTAGATGATGAACTTATAAACCACATGAAACTAACATCTGCCAACTCTATCAACATAGCAAGATGGTTACCACAGATGTTTTATTTCTTTTTTGCGTATAAACAATTAAAAGACAAGACAAAAAAACTAGTTTTCTCTGTACCAAGTGGTAACTTCGGTAATATATGCGCAGGTATGATGGCTCAAAAGTTAGGTTTACCTATAGAACATTTTATTACGGGAACCAATGTAAATAAAGTAGTTCCTACATATTTGGAAACAGGAATATACCAACCTAAACCTTCGATTCAAACTATATCCAACGCTATGGATGTTGGTGCACCTAGTAACTTCATCAGAATTGAAGAAATTCACAATAATGATATTAAATCTTTAAGAAAGAACCTTACAGGTTTCAGCTATACAGACGAAGAGACAACAGAAGCTATGGGCCATTTATTAAAAAGTTGTGATTATGTATCAGAACCCCATGGTGCGATTGGATATTTGGCCTTAAAAAATTATCTAAAGACAAACAATACATATCAAGGGATATTTCTTGAAACAGCCCATCCTGTTAAATTTCTAGATGTACTATACCCAGGTGTTGCGGAGAATATAGCAATCCCATCTCAAATACAATCCGTGATAAACCTTGAAAAAGTAGCTGATAAGATCTGTACATACGAAGAACTAAAAACATTCTTAAAGGCCTAATTCCTTTAATACACTCATTTTAATAAAAACCACATAGATTTAGTTGTTCAAAAAAGTCATGAAAAACGTAACGCTACACGCAACACACGAAGCATTAAATGCAAAAATATTACCCTTTGCCGGATATCATATGCCTATTCAATACGAGGGCGTAAATGCGGAACACTTATCTGTAAGAGAAAATGTTGGTGTTTTTGATGTGTCTCATATGGGGGAATTTTTAATTCACGGGGAAGGTGCATTAGATCTCATACAAAAAACAACAACCAACGATGCTAGTAAATTAAATATTGGAGATGCTCAGTATAGCTGTTTTCCAAATACAAAAGGTGGTATTGTCGACGATTTATTGGTTTACAGAATAAATGTCGAAACTTATCTTCTAGTTGTGAATGCTTCTAACATAGATAAGGATTGGAATTGGATTTCATCTCAAAATGAAACCAATGTTGTTATGAAAAACATATCTGATGACTATTCTTTATTAGCTATACAAGGTCCCAAGGCTGTGTCCGCAATGCAAAGTTTAACATCCGTAAACCTAAACGAAATTAAATACTATACCTTTAAAGTTGGAGATTTTGCAGGTATTCGTGATGTCATAATTTCAGCAACCGGATATACAGGATCTGGTGGTTTTGAAATCTACTGTAAAAACGAAGAGGTCAAACAAATATGGGATAAGATATTTGAATCAGGAGCCGAATTTGAAATAAAACCTATCGGACTGGCCGCAAGAGATACGTTGCGTTTGGAAATGGGCTACTGCTTATATGGAAACGATATCAATGATACGACATCTCCATTGGAAGCAGGCTTGGGTTGGATTACAAAACTTAACAAAGAATTTACGAATAGTGAATTTTTAAAAAAACAAAAGGCAAACGGCGTTGCTAAAAAATTAATTGGTTTTGAACTACTTGATAAAGGAGTACCTAGAAGTGGTTATGAAATTGTCGATGTTGACGGAAATAGTATTGGTATCGTAACTTCTGGTACTATGGGCCCTTCTGTTAAAAAAGGTATAGGAATGGGATACATTCCAACCAAATTTTCGGAACCAAATTCTGAAATATACATCAAAATTCGTAAAAAGACATTAAAAGCTAAGGTTGTAAACATGCCATTTTATAAAAAATAATCCTACATAATTAATTTCGTTTTAATATATATCAACATATTACAATCTAAGTAAATCTGCGAATAAAATCGATAGTTCATGAGTCTTTTTCAAATGAAATCATTTTGTTCAAGCTCATTGAAAAACCTATAAACCTATAAACCTCTGTAATATAACAAATAAAAATAGGCTCCAAAAGCACCCATTTCGAAATTCAAACATGTTTATCATGTTTGTCTAGTTATTTTTGTGATGTGTTTTTAACGAGCTTAATTAAATTAAAGTGTTACTTGTTTTGCTCTAATTTCTAAATCATTTTCTATTTCTCTCAACCTTCCTAATTCAGTAGCGGTTACTATAGCCAGAGAAACACCTTTTTTCCCCGCTCTAGCTGTCCTTCCACTTCGATGTGTATAATATTCTAACTGCGCTGGTAATTGATAGTGAATAACAAAAGCCAAATCTTTAACATCGATACCTCTAGCAGCTACATCTGTCGCTATTAAAATTTGTCTTGATCCGTTTTTAAATGCTCGCATTACCTTATCGCGGTCCCGCTGTCCCATTTCACCTTCTAATCCACCTACCGAAAACTCATCTTCCTTTAAGTATTCTGTTAAATTCTGAACACCTGCACGTGTTTTACAAAATACAATTCCTCTACCATTAGGGTTTTGTTCAAGAAAAGAAACCAACGTATTGTATTTCTCCTTTCCGTTTACCACAACATATTGATGTGTTATATTTTTATTTATCAAGGTATCAAAATCTACAGTAACTTTTACAGCATTTGGTGACATGTAAGTATTGATTATTCTTTGAATCTCTTCAGGCATCGTGGCAGAAAACAACCAAGTATTTCGGGTACCATTTGTATAATTTAATATCCTATTCAAGTCTTGTTTGAACCCCATACTCAACATCTCATCCGCTTCATCCAAAACAATCGTCTTGATCTTTGTCAAATCCAAAGCTCCACGTTCTATCAAATCCACAAGTCTTCCTGGAGTAGCTACAATAAAATGTGTCGGTCTTTTTAATTTTTCAATTTGAACATCAATTTTGACACCGCCATATAGTTCTTCTGAGAATACTTTTGTAGAAGCATATTTTGTGAAACGAAACAATTGCTTATTGATTTGCTGTACCAACTCTCTTGTTGGAGATAAAATCAAAGCTTGAATTTCATTTTTATTAGGATCTATGTTTTGTAGAATAGGCAAACCAAAAGCTGCAGTTTTCCCGGTTCCTGTTTGCGCTAGACCAATAAAATCTGTTTTTTGTTTTAATAAAACAGGGATAGATTTCTCTTGAATATCCGTTGGATTAACAATACTATTCTCTTTTAATGCCTTTTGGAAATCTTTAGAAACTCCTAAATCTGAAAATGTGCTCAAAACCTTATAATTTTAGTCTGCAAAGATAGTTTTAATTCTAATTGTATTCGTTGAAAAAAAAATAAAAGAAGCCGCAATTTGCGGCTTCTTTGTTCTCTATAAGATGAATAGCTCAAAGCTAGACTCGTTCGTAAATGATTAAAGTTTGCAAACGTATTGCTTAAGAATGTCTCTGGATTACACGAAGATTATTTACGCTTTAAGATATCTTAAACGTTTGTTTCTAGTTTGATATAATCCAACAACTCTCGCCTAACCTCTTTGTTTTTAAAAGCACCCCCATATTCAGAAGTCACCGTACTACTCTCAATATCTTTAATTCCTCTTGAGTTCACG
>Ga0233426_10004589_pt1 | contig 10306 bp, 8 predicted proteins | sample SI_118_April2016_6_FD_179875 | JGI IMG/M metagenome (GOLD analysis project Ga0233426, IMG submission 179875) | Seawater microbial communities from Saanich Inlet, British Columbia, Canada - SI_118_April2016_10_MG | ecosystem: Environmental > Aquatic > Marine > Inlet | place: Canada: British... | reverse complement strand
TATGTAGTTGAGAAATATTATTATCTGTCATGCAGTGTACTCCTTGTTGGTTGTTGATCTGCTAGGATCAATCAACAGGATACGCTGCTACTTACTTTCCTCATACACCAGAAATGATCATACCTCGCAAATCGGCGCATTGATTCTATTTCATATAACGCATCTTCCATTGCGGGATCGCTGAGATTATAAAAGAGCTGCATACAGTGCACTCGTAACATAACCGATAAACGGTATGGCCTACGGCCATTACCATTGCCGGGATAGTAACGGCGTACCTTCTTTTCTATTTGTTTCCACGGAATTAATTGCTCCATTTTTTCCAAAAATATTTCTCGACGAGTTTTACGTTTCTTATGATGAAATTCTGCTTCTGAAAAAGTCAATTGAGTCATGGATTAGTCCGCTTTGGTCATTTAGGCTATTATGCCAAATTATCGGAATTATTCAGAGCTTCCTTAAGTTTTTTAACTAGGTTTAATAAAAGTTCTAATTGATATTTATATGTCTCTGTTAGCCTTTTTTCTTCATGCTTCACATCGGGAAGGTCAATTTTGTCTAAATCATAGCTTTTCAGGACAAAATTAATAACTGACTCCATAAAGCCTACATTTTCAGACCAAAACTTTTTAAACCTACTCGGTAAGCTTTTAAGCTCTTTCATCAGCTCTTGCAAGCGATCGCCAGTGAGGTCACCCAAATATGTGGATACAAATAGCCCTAGCTGCTTTCGCTCTTCTTTTGTTAAGTTTTTTGAAACATCTGGGTACTCTGACAAGTAAGATAAAAATGAAAGAAGAACCCTAGTAATTACATTTCTCAAATGATATTGAAGAGTTATATCTTCAACCTTTTCACCCGCACCAAACTCGAATCTATCATATGTTACTGCTAAAAATTGAGAATCTATTGAATGTGACTCGACCATTCTTCTTAATGCAGTTTTACCTGCTCCCCTTGGTGCAAGCACGACGCATGCAGTTGGTGAAGATGAATCCCCAACTACGGCATCAAAATATGGAGGTGGTACAAAATAGTTTTCTAGATCAGGCTCTTCATCAGCATTTGTTTTTGCAAAAGGATGCTTTGTAAAACCCAAGCTTTCATAAAGTCGCATCGATAATAACTCCTTAATTTTTTGTAAGGCTAACACAATCAAACAAAATAACTCAACGCGTAAAGGTATTGGTCACACAATCTTTATACAAATAACATTTTAGGTGTCAAAATGTGCTTTACGCTAAATTAACACTTCTCTATGCCCGACTCCCTCTACCCCGTATAATCCCATTTTCCTTCTACCACTTTTTACCAACAACCCAAGAGTCTAATGTGACGAATAACAGCACCGATACTGAGCAGTACACGCGTAAGAAACAATTCTTTAATCAGGTGATTACGCTGTTTGGGCGTAAGCCGGTGCTGGAGGTGCTGCAAGACTCTAAGTTGACGGTATATCGTGTGCATTTGTCGGAGAGTAATAAGCCGCAGGGGATTATTAGTGAGATTATAGAGATCGCAAAGAAGCGTGAGATCGAGGTGCTTTATCACAGTAAGCAGGCGCTTTCGCGTATTTCTAAAAATGCAAAACAAGACCAAGGCGTGTGTATTGATATTCTTTGTCCCAAGCATCAATCCTATAAGGATTTTTTAGCCTCGGTATCATTATCACAGTCGCCGGAAAAAACGATTCGTTTGATCGCATTGGATCGTATTACGAATCCACAAAATTTGGGGATGATTATTCGCTCAGTGTGCGCAGGGAAAATTGATGGCTTATTATTACCTAGTAAAGGCTGCGCAACGATTGATTCTTTAGTGGTGAAAGCCAGTGCAGGTACGCTATTTAAAGCCCCACTACTGCATTGTGAATCGCTCACTAGCGCGTTACATGAGTCAAAAAAACAAGGCGCGACGGTCTATGGTTTGTCGTCTCATGCGGATCAATCTATTAGTGATAAACAAACGGATCAGTTTGTGATTTATGTACTAGGCAATGAAACAGAAGGTATGAGCCAAGAGATTAGTCAGTTGTGTGATAAGCGTATCTCGATACCGATGAATAACGGTGTAGAGTCACTTAACGTGGCAATAACTGCAAGTTTGCTGGCATTTAAAGAAATCTTGAGCTGATAAGAATAGAAAGCACTTATTAACGACTTATGGAAAAGAAAAGCTAAAGCAGGAAGAGAGTGTGTTACTCAGGGTACTGGACGCTGCCGGGGATAATTTTATCGTATTCTTGAAAGCGTGTATTGGCATCACTAACATACACATTGGCTGCACGTTGTGAATGCACTTCTAGGTCTTGTAAATACTGCGCCCCAGATGCGGTAAGCACTCCCGCAACCATCATTGATACTATCGTATTAAACACAAACAACCCCTAGAGCATAAATAGCTTAACTGAATATTACTTATTGTTATAGACAAAACAGTTAAGTACTTTTCGAATTATAAGAGTGTATGCTAATACCATATTGTTTGTTATTCAAGCAAAAAGAGTGTTTTTTGTTCTATCAATAGAAGTGATATGCACTTAGCTTACTTGCTCTGGTACTTCCCATAGGGCACGGGTAGCCATCATTCCGGCAAACATGATTAGGCTGGCGATACTGCTAAATTTGAGCAGTTCGATCAGTCCCCACCAATGAATCGCATAGCCTGCGAATAAGGCCCCTAGTGGTGCACAGCCGAATAGCGCAAGCTGATAGATAGAGATGATGCGCCCACGGCATGCCTCGGGTGCTAGCGCCTGTAAAATAGCGCGCCCCATGGTAGATGACACCCCTACTACAACGCCCCAGAAAAATAGCAATACAAATAAACCTGTGAGTGTAGGTTTGGCGCTTAAGGCAAATAAGATAATGCCGCCGTATAGCAGACCAAAAATAACACGACGACCCGGTGCGTCTAATGTGCCTTTGACGATCACTAAAATGGTCGTGGTAATGGTGCCTAATAAAAATGCTAACTGTAAGCCACTAAAGTACATCACTGGCTGCCCATACACTTGCTGGACTAATAAGGGCAAGGCGACGATAAATACGCCGATATGAAAAAAGCCATTAAAGGCGACTAAACAAATCAGGCTACGCAGTGCGGGTAATTCCCATAAGTCCGACCAGCCACTACGTAACTCGGCTAACACCGCGTGGGTAGACGTGCTGCTGGCATGATTTACTTGCACTTGGCTGTTAGACGCTTTTTCTGCATCATCTACAGACTGCCCTTGCAAGGAGATCAAGCGTTGTAATAAACAACGAAAACCGATAACCGCTAATAACACCGCGACTAGCTGTATCAATAGTAAATTATGCGCGCCTATATCCGCCATAAAAGAAGACAGCGATACACCCGCTGCCTGACCTAGATACACACATAAACTGCTTTTAGCGACTAAAGATTGAAGACCGCTGCTTTCTGCTGAATCGTCTACTTGTTTTAATAGGTATTCACGCCACGGTTGAATAAATGCATTACAAATACCCAATATCACCGCATAAGCCATCAGTACCACAATACTTAACCAGCCACTAAACAGTAGGTAAGCCAGAACGCCGTGAACGCACATATTCATCAACAACAGCGGAACGAGAAGGCGTGTGCCGTTGCCACGGTCTGCCGATATGCCGCCCAGTAATAACAATAATAAATTGGGAATTAATACGGCAGCTTGCACCCACCCCACCCAAATAGAAGACAGCGATAGCTGATCTACCACTAACCAAGGTAACAAAATAATTTGGATGCCTAAGGCAACAGATAATACCGAGAGGGAAAATAAATAGAAAAAATGGGGTGATAACACAAGTAAGCCTAATAGAGTTTTATTCATCAGAAACTTCTTAACAGCGAGTTGAAAAATATTTTCAACTCGCTGATCATTTATTGTTAGTGTGAAGGTTCTAAGGTTAATTTTTCGCCTTTTAAATCTTTCGCGATCAACATGTAAATAGAGGGAATGACGAAAAGTGTGAACACTGTGCCAATCGCCATGCCGCTGACTAATACAATACCAATTGAGTTTCTTGCCTCTGCGCCTGCACCCATGACCAATATAAGTGGGAAATGGCCTGCGACGGTGGCGACGCTGGTCATTAATATAGGACGTAGGCGAGTAATCGCGGCTTCTCTTACGGCGGCTAATTTTTGCATGCCTTGTTCTTGTAATTTATTGGCGAATTCAACGACTAGAATACCGTTCTTAGCAACCAAACCAATAAGAGTCACCAAACCTACTTGCGAATAAATATTTAAGGTAGTGGTCCAGCCATCAGTCCAAAATGCTAATTGCGGATTGGGCATTTGCAAGAAGGTAAAAATTAACGCACCGAACATGGCTAAAGGCACAGAGCCTAGAATAATCACTAAAGGATCACGAAAGCTATTAAATTGTGCGGCTAACACCAGAAAAATTAATACGATTGCCAACATAAATGCCGGTAAAAATTTATTGCCTTCGCGCACTAATTGCCGTGATTCGCCAGTATGATCAATACTGTAAGTAGAGGGCATGAGTGCTTTCGCTTCTTTTTCTAAAAACGCTAACGTCTCACCCAGTGGCTTTAAACTCACACCACTTAACTTTACTGCGTTTTGTTGCTGAAAACGGTTTAAGCTGCGCGGCACAACGGTTTCGCGAAGACTAGCAACCGTACTTAATTTAATGAGGCTGTCATCGGGGCCAGAAATATAGAGGTTTTCTAACTGCTGTGGGTTTAATCGCTCAGCGCGTTTTACTTGTGGAATCACACGGTAGCTGCGCCCTTCTATATTAAACCGATTAACAAAATTACCGCCTAATAAAATACCGACATCGGTGCCCACTTGTTGCAAGGTCAAACCTAAGTCCGCGACTTTATCGCGATCAATCACTAGCTCGGCTTGTGGCTTATCAATTTTGGTATCGATAATAGGCGGAAAAGGAAATAAACCAGCGGCCATACCTTTTTGTTTAATTTGTTCGACCACCTTTACAATATCAACGGCTTCATCGGTTGCGGTAATGACAAACTCCACGGGAAAGTTACCACCACCGGGTAAGGCAGGTGGTGTTACGGGGAACATAGTGATGCCGGGAATGGTTGCCAGCTCAGTTTGTACATCTAACAACACATCAAATACGGTTCGCTCTCTTTCATCCCATGGCTTTAATACCATGCCACCAATGGTTGAGCCGGGAGCGATAATTTGAAAAACAAAATCGGTTTCTTCTGGATTCGATAATATGCGCTCTGCTTCATCGGCATAAAAAACTGCTTGATCTAAATTGAGATTCGACGAGTCTTCCACGATGCCAAAAATAACGCCCTGATCTTCTGTTGGCGCTAGCTCGCTTGCCGACATAGTAAACAAAGGAATACATAATAAGCAGGCAATCAGCCATACCGATAGCACCAGAGGACGCGCGCGCAATGTCGCATCTAAGATACCACTATAACGATGTTTCACACGGTCAAATAAACGATGTACTTTTAAGGCAAAACCTTTTTCGTCGTCACCTTCTTTCAGAATCTTTGCCGACATCATGGGTGATAATGTGAGCGCCACAATACTCGAAATAATCACGGCACCAGCCAAGGTAAAAGTAAACTCTTTAAACAGTGATCCGGTTAAGCCACCTTGTAAACCGACGGGTAAATACACAGCAACGAGTACTGCTGTTGTCGCGATCACTGGCCCGACTAATTCACGCGCGCCTTGTAAAGCCGCATCCAATTTATTCTGGCCTTCACTAATATGGCGCTGCACATTTTCGACAATGACGATGGCATCGTCTACAACCAAACCTACCGATAACACAACCGCAAGTAAGGTAAGTAAGTTAACGCTAAAGCCCATCATCTGCATTAAGAAAACAGCACCAATTAGGGAGATAGGAATAGCGATAATGGGAATTAATACCGTACGTAGTGATCCTAAGAATAGAAAAATCACCAAGATAACAATAAGTAATGTTTCGACTAGGGTACTGATCACCTCAACGATAGAGGTTTCAATATACTCAGTAGCGTCGTAAGCGATACGCGCATCCATACCCGATGGCAAGGTGGTTTGGATAGCTTCCATTTCTTCACGCACGAGCTTTATCACATCGAGTGAGTTGGAATTAGGCAGTGGCCAAATACCCATAAAGGTAGCGGTTTTTCCGGAGAAACGCACTTCTGGCGCGTAGGATTGTGAACCTAGCTGTACATCAGCGACATCTTTTAAACGAATCACCGCGCCGTTGTCTGAGCGACGTAACACCAGCTCTTCAAATTCGCCAACGGTTTGTAGATCGGTATTTGCCGATAAACTCACCTGCACTAAGCTGCCGTTAGTCTGACCCAATGCAGATAAAAAATTATTGGCAGCTAACGCTTGTCGCACTTGGGTGGGCGATACATTATGTGCCGCTAGGCGCTCGGGCTTTAACCAAATACGCATGGCAAAATTCCGTGCACCCAATACATCGGCGCGTTGTACGCCGTCCAACGCAGATAAACGCGGTTGTACTACACGAACTAAAAAGTCGGTGATTTGGTTACTGTCGAGAATATCAGACGTAAAGCTAAGATAGGCAGAAGCAAATTTACTGTCTGCGGATTCTACGTTAATTACCGGTACTTCGGCTTCGGCAGGCAAATCATTACGAACTTGATTCACCTTGGTATTAATTTCGGAAAGCGCTTTGATGGGGTCGTAGTTTAATTCTAAGCGTACATTGATGGTGGATACGCCTAGCTGGCTAAACGACTCGATATAATCGATACCTTCTGCACCGGCGACTGCACGCTCGATAGGCGTGGTTACAAAGCCACGTACCAGTTCAGCACTTGCGCCAATGTAAGCCGTTTGAATGGTAACAACCGCGTTGTCGCTACGAGGATACTGACGCACAGACAGTGAGCTGATTGCCTGTAAGCCAGCAATAATAATCACCAAGCTCACGACAATCGCGAGTACGGGGCGACGAACGAAGATATCAGTAAAGTGCATAGTATTCCTTGGGTAATCGACAATCTATTAAAAAGGTTTGTCGAGTCTGCATCGTCAGTAAGAGGCTAAGTTTTTATCAATCAATACCGGATCAAGTTCGGCATGAGGGTTATGAATAGAGATAATCAACACCGCTTATGAAGACGTGAAGATAAAAAATTAAAACGTTTATTGGTCTTTTAACACAGGGGTAAGACTAAACTCGGGCACGACATCATTATTGATAACGACGGGCGCACCGTTGCGTAGTTTAAATACGCCTGCATTAACCACCATTTCATTTTCACTTAAGCCTTTGGTCACGACAACGTAATCACCTCGGGCTTCGCCTAAACGTACAAACTGTTGGCGTACAACAAGCTTTTCTTCTGACGCTTGTTGATCCACTTCTTGCGCTAGCTCGCTCTCATTGCTTGTAATAGATTCAGACACGGCATTATCCGCCGCTGCTTCAATATCCGATTCTTGTTCTGCAGTTTTTGGCTCTACCTTCTTTAGCTCTACTTTTTTTGGCTCTACCTTCTTTGGCTCTACGACAAAAACCGAATCACCGTAGGTGGCATATTTTACGGACGTAATTGGAATTAATAACACATTAGACGTATTTGGCATCACCACTTCGATGTTGGCAAACATACCGGGTAATAATGTGCTATCTGGATTTGCTAGAATAGCCTGAATTTCTACGCTGCGTGTTTTACTATCAATCTCTGGGTTGATTGCATTAATTTTTCCAGTGAATACCGTATCAGGTACCGCATCTGTTTTTAGGCGCACGGTTAAGCCAACTGATAATTCCGGTAGATTTTGTTGAGGTAAGAAAAAGTTAACAAACATTTGATCAGTGGCTTGCAAAGACACCAATGGTTCGCCAGCAGAAATAGATTGCCCTAGGTTAATAAGGCGAATACCTAAGCGGCCTTTAAATGGTGCTCGAATACTTTTTTTCTCGATAGCCGCATTAATATTATCGACTTCGGCCAAAGCTGATTGATAAGCATTTTGCGAACTATCGTATTCAGACTTTGAAGCGACTTTACGTTTGTATAATTGACTAACACGCGAAAAATTATTTTTAGCTAATGCCGCTGCTGATTTAGCCGCACGTAGCTGTGCTTTTTCTGTCGATATATCTTGCTCAACTAACAAGTCCCCTACTTCGACTTCGCTACCGGCATCGAATAATATTTTAGTGATGCGACCTGATAAATCAGCCGTGACTTCTAGGCCCTTTGCCGCTTCTAACGAACCAATAGCAGTAAGTGTAGATTCCCACTCATAAGCTTTCACTTGTTCGGCAGAGATTGTTGTTGGTGGCTCTTGCATGGTCTTACCCATGTCAATTAGGGTCGATATTTGCAAAAACTTCACTAAGGCAATCGCAGCAATCACTAGAACGATGCCTAGTATAGTAAAAAAGACATTTTTCATTGTCATCAAACAAAATCCTATGTATGGGTACGAATGAGGTTAAAAAACACAATTAAAAATTACAGTAGAAAGAATACGGTATAAACGGAAATCAATTTATTGAGTAAGAAATATCTTATCCACTGAATGTATTATGAATGGTTTACTCTGCGGAGAGTGCTGCTATACCGCGCTGACAATCCGCCATAATATCCTTAATATCTTCTAGACCGACAGCAATACGAATCAGGTTTTCAGTGATACCTGCTTGTTGCTTGGCTTCATCAGATAGTCGACTGTGGGTTGTCGTGGCCGGATGCACGATGGTGGTTTTAGTATCACCTAAATTAGCGGTAACCGATAAAATTTTCATCGCATTAATAAAACGCCATGCTTCATCGCGATCGCCTTTCACTCTAAAGGATAAAACACCACCAAAAGCACTTTGCTGTTTACGTGCAAGTATATGCCCCTCATGGGTAGGCAAGCCCGCATAAAAGACTTTTTCAATTTCAGGTTGTTCATTCAACCACCATGCTAACTCTAACGCGTTAGATGAGTGTGCTTGCATGCGTATACGCAAGGTTTCTAAACTTTTGAGAAAAATCCACGCGTTAAACGGACTTAAGGTTGCACCGCAAGTACGGATCACCGCTAGCACTTCATCCATTTCTTGGTGTCGACCAACCACCACTCCACCCAAACAACGACCTTGGCCATCTAAGTATTTAGTAGCGGAATGAATAACAATATCCGCTCCCATTTCGATAGGACGCTGTAGTGCAGGTGTACAAAAACAGTTATCAACAACCAATAAACAGTTGTTACTTTTAGCGATGGTAGACACGCGTTCGATATCCGCCACTTCGCATAGAGGGTTAGAAGGGGTTTCTAAAAAAAGTAGTTTAGTTTTATCGGTAATAGCGGCTTGCCACTGATCATAATCAGTGAGTGTGACAAAACTGACCGATATTCCAAATTTTTTCAAATATTTAGTGAATAACACATCGGTTGTACCAAATACACTGCGCGAACACACAATATGTTCGCCGCTTTCTAGTAAAGCCATGCAGGTAGTTAGAATCGCTGCCATACCTGACGATGTAGCGACGGCAGCTTCTGCGCCTTCTAATGCGGCAATTCGATCTTCAAAGGTACGCACCGTCGGATTAGTGTAACGAGAATAAACGTTGCCATCTTCGTCACCGGCGAAACGTGCTGCCGCTTGCTCTGCTGAATCAAAAACATAACTAGATGTCGTAAATATAGGTTCGCAATGCTCGCCTTCGCTAGTGCGTGAAATGCCAGCACGAATTGCTAAGGTATCAAGTCCTAATGAGAGTTCGTTATCCTCTATAAAATCTTTTTTATCGCTTTCAATTGGGCTATCTGGATCGTTTGTATGATCACTCATTACTGTTTCTCTTTAGTGTTTCTCTTTAGTGCTTTTTTCACTAACGTTAGCGCTAAGCATTCTCTGCGGAATCGTTATGAATACCGACGACGTTACTATTATCTAGATCTAGCTCCCGCTGTTTGGTTTGTGCTTTTTCACTGCGTTTTTCTGCGAGACGATCTAGGTACGATTGATCAACATCGTGAGTAATATAGTTACCATCAAATACAGCGCAATCAAATTTACTAATATCGGGATTACCTTCTGATGAAGCATGTATTAGATCGTCTAAATCTTGATAGACTAACCAATCGGCACCAATCGCTTTACACACTTCATCTGTTGTTAAACCATGTGCAATAAGCTCTTGTGCGGTAGGCATGTCAATACCATACACATTAGGGTATTTAACCGGCGGCGCGGCTGAAGCGAAGTACACTTTCGCAGCACCTGAATCACGGGCCATTTGGATGATTTGCTCACATGTTGTACCGCGCACAATAGAGTCATCAATCA
>Ga0233426_10004586_pt1 | contig 10313 bp, 3 predicted proteins | sample SI_118_April2016_6_FD_179875 | JGI IMG/M metagenome (GOLD analysis project Ga0233426, IMG submission 179875) | Seawater microbial communities from Saanich Inlet, British Columbia, Canada - SI_118_April2016_10_MG | ecosystem: Environmental > Aquatic > Marine > Inlet | place: Canada: British... | reverse complement strand
TTTAATTTAATTTTCCCCCAATCATTTCTTAGTTTGAAATTATTATCTTCAAAATATTTTCTACCACCAAACCTTTTGGCATCATTTGGTTTAAAATCATTTGTGGTTGAAAAAATTAATTTATATTCTTCTTCTTTTGGATGACCAACTTCTATTTTTTGAGCATGAAATGCATGTTCAACACTTGGATACTCTATACCTTCATATTTAAATGGATTTAATGTTTCATCTGTTTCAGGATTGGTCGTGTTAAAAGATGATAACCATTTATATTTTTTAGAACCACTAAAATAATTTATTTCCGGTTCAGGTTCTTCAGATTCCGGTTCAGGTTCTTCAGATTCCGGTTCAGGTTCTTCAGATTCCGGTTCAGGTTCTTCAGATTCCGGTGATCCTGGAGATAATTCTCCAACTCTAATAATATCACCTTTATCTAATTTTAATGCAAATCCTTTATCAGGATCAACTTTTGTTAAATCGGATAAAAGGATCATAACTTTCTTATTTTTTTCATTAAGAATAATCGCTTTTTTACCTTTTAAACTTTTAATAATTCCGTTTAATGGTTCATCATTTAATGTATAATATACATTATCTCCAATTTGTAAATCATTTTTCTTTTCTTTTTTCTTAATTTTTTTAGGAGTTATTTCATAATTTATATTTTTAATTGTTACTTTTGGATCTTCTGCTAATAAATAAGGATTTATATCTGAAATTAAATTTTGTATTTCACTATATTCTTTATTAAGTTCAATAATATTTTGAACATATTCTTTTTTGATTAATTTTTTTTCACTAATATCTTCTATTTTTTTTAAATTATTTAATAATAATCTACATCTTTTCGTTTTTTTGATTCTTTTATCATAAAATTCTTGAATTATTTTTTGTTTATTTTTAATATTTTCTTCAATAAATATATCTTCTATTTTTTTGATTTCATTTTTTATTTCATCAATTAAATCTTTTTTTTCTTTTAAATCATCAATTTTCATATAATTATTAATTGCTTCAAAATTAATCATTTCATTTAATTTTTCTTGTAATCCATCTATTACACTTTCATAATGTAAATATTTAGGCAATTTAATAATTATTTGAGTACCACATTTACTACCTTCTTTTCCACCACATGTTAAACTTAATTCTTCGTATAATTCTTTAAATTCTTTTTTATCTTCACAACCATTACAATTTGTAAATTTATCTTTTTGTGATAAAAACTTTATTTTTTCATCATAAAAAGTACCTAAATTTTCAAGATATTCATCCATATTATTTTAGTAAAATATAAAAAAAAATTAATCTTCACGTCCTTTTTCAGATAATTCTTCATTTATTTTTTGAGTCATTTCATAAATGTTCTTTTCATAGATTAATTTATTAACTTCTTTATTTTTATGGCGAAAATATAAACAATAAAAACCGATACATAATAAAAGAATACAAGAAATATTTATAAATATACGAAAAAAATCAATATTTATTTGTTTGATTTTTATGATTTTTTTTTTCTTAAAACACTTATCATAATCAACTAATTGAGGATTATCCATACTATTTTTTTGATAGATATATTTATTTTAAACTAAACATAATCATCATTTTTGACAGTAATATAGACATACATAAATAATCCAATGATTAAAGAAAACATCCAAAAAGGACAAATGGTTTTTGAATTTCCGGTTCCAAATTGTTTAATATTATTATTTTCATCAAAAAAGTATTTTGATTTAGAATTATATAATAAAAACATTACACCTAAAAAAAATATAATTATAAATTGAAGATTTTTATTAATTTCAATCATTATAATGTTATTAATATTTTTATTCATCATTTTCAACAAAAATCCATTCATTTTCATAAGTTAAGTTTAATTTAAAATAACATTCATTTCCTTTTTTAAAGTATGAAATATCATCATAATTTTCAATAAAATGAATAATACTATTATAGTTATTTTTTATAAAATTGGTTAGATTTTTTTTTTTATTATTATTTTTAATTTCTATTGACTTTGTACGATTATTTAATAATAAATTAAGTTCATTTAATTCAATAGACTTACTTTCTTTTTCTTTCAATATTTCGCTTATTGTATTATATACAAGTATTTTTCCTTCTTCTTCAGTAATGTTCCATTTATAATTTTTATGGACCATTTTTTAATATAGTTAAATATTTTCATTAAAATGTTTTATTTTTAAGGTTAAAAGAAATTTAAATTTTTATATTTTTTATATAATTTATATTATATATATATATTAATTATGCAAGGAATGATGATGCCACAATATATGAAACCACAACAAGGGGGGGGAGGTATTATTATTATATTTATTATTGTTTCATTGATTATTGGAGGGGGTGTTTTTTGGTATATTAATTTTAGTAATTGCAAAAATTATACATGTCCGGATGGATACGATATTGTAGATGATGCTGAAAATGTAAGTGGGTATGATGAAGAAAAATGTTGTACAGAGCTTAAATGCTTCGGAAATGTTGATCAAACAAAAGATCATACATGTGAAGATGGTACAATACTTAAAGGTGATGCTTCAAATATTACAAATATTTCTCAAGAATCGTGTTGTGAAACTTCAGGTGTTTCTATTTCTACAAAGTTTTCAGAATCTTGGAATGATCTATCAGAACCACAAAAAGAAAATTTTGTAAATAATTATATTAGTTTTATTTCAAGAAAATTAAATGTTTTAGATTCAGATATAGTTATTCAAGATGGTTATCCTAAAGAAGGTTCAACTATTGTTGTATGTAAAGTAAATAGAGAAGATATCACAAAAGATACAATTAATCAAGAATTAACAGGAATTGAAAGCGAAGAAATTGGAGGTCTAACTATTTTATCAGTAAGTGTAAAAGATACAAATTATGAAGCTGAATTAGAGATTTCATCATCATATGTTCCATCTAGTTCATCTGGTTGTAGTGACTCAAGATATCAAGGGGAAGGATGTAGTAAATGTTCAGAACATCACTATGTTAAAGAAAATGCTGATGGAACATTTACATGTGAAACATGTCCAAATGGTACAGGATGGGATTGGAGTAAAGAAATAGGGTCAGATACAAATGCTAGAATAGAGACTAAAGATAATGATTGTTTCCCATTTACAACTGACTGTCCAAGTAATAATCATGTTGAAGGGAAGTATGGTGCATGTATATCATGTAATGATACATATTTTGGATTAACAACAAGCTCCGCAGAACCTATTGGAACACACAATTCAGAACAAAAAGGACCAAACTATGAAACACTTGAAGAAGGACCTGGATCTAAATGTAGATTTCTTAAAAATGGATGGGGAGGACCTCCAGCGAATGATGATACACTTAAACAAGAAATAGATGATACAACATATGGTATTGCACCAAGTATTCCACCACCTTTTACAAGAAATGATATATCGGCGGAAGAAGGTTTCTCGACAGATGATACAAAATCAACAGATATTTATGATACATTTCCATCAGATTCAAGAAATAAAATAGATCATTTATTTATAAGACAATGTCCACCAGAAACACATTCTGCATCATATACATTAACAAATGAAATTTTTAAACTTAATCAAGTAAATGATCTAAGTGAAACTGTAGAAGAAGTAATTTCGGAGGATAATAACATATTTACAAAACAAAAAGAAAAAGAATATAATTGTTATCGTAAAAATATTTGCTCTTCATTTAAAGAAGAGGAAATAATATCAACAAGTGAAGATTTAAGTCCAAATAATACAGTTGTAAGAAGGACAGGGACGATTAATACCATTTTTAATGATTTATCTGATGAAAAAAAAGTAACATTAAATGAATCATTTCCAAGTAATATAACATGCGCTACGAATGAGGAGGTAACTGGATGTACCTGCACGAATGAAGATGGATCAGCATGTGATGAAAGTAAAAATTGTAATTTTATGGATACTACTCATGGCTATGAAACTGTTACAGCTTCTTATTGTACAAGAGATGATGATGGTAATTGCCCAGAGGAATGTAGTGGGGTGGATTCGGTAGGAGAAATTATTGCTTCTTGTGTAGAAACAGCAACAGAGCCAGATTTAGTTCAGGCTGATACTACCGCTTGTGATGCAGTAACTGGTACTGATTTGGAAAATTCAACTGCGTGCGATGCTGTAATGACAACAGCAGATACTAACATTTCAGCATGTACATATACACCTAGACAAGAAGCTTCATGCACTCCTGGTGATGGTGAATGTACAGATCTAATATCCGGAAGCGCTCCCAATTGTATGGCGAAAGAAGCCCCCGAATGGACAGGAATATGTGAGGTTAAAAGTTTAAAAAGTTTTGTACCTGATAAAGTTGGTTTTGGTTTTATTTACTCCAATGAAAAAGATTGTCATGAAAGTAAATTATGTGGCGAAAACAATGATGAACAATGTATGTGGTTTCCTGGATCAAAAGTTAATACATTTATTGATCATTTAGGTCTAATTTATGAATCAGAGCAGATTCATAGTGATCTAAAAGGACAAATGAGATGTGGTAATTCAGAATGTACAGATAGTAATAATAATGGTCAAGATATATTAAGAAATACAAATAATTCATTTGATGAATGTAAAATTAGAAATAAAATTGCAATCTTAAATTACAATGAAGAGGATGATACTCTTAAAATAATAGATTCATCTAAGGATGAGGGGGGCTTACCAGCACCATCAAATGTATTTTATAATTCTGAAAAATGTTATTTAAAAGAAGGTAGTCTGGTGGATCATATATGTATGAATAATCCTGAATATAGTGTCACTGGAGAAAATGTTGAATGCGGACAACTTAATGCTATCGAATGTGAAAATCAAATTGATGAGGGTAATAATCAAAAAAAATGTAAATTACAAGGTGTTTGTTATGATAATATCGGTAGAGATTATGATGAACTCTTAAACACAAGTGATTGTAATGGTAATGGTAATGGTATTAAAAAATCATTATGTGAATATAAGTGGGATAAAAATAGAATATGTGATGAAAATGAATGTGATTTTTCTTATGATAGTACAGCGTCGAATACAATTACAGAATTAAATCAATTAAATAGCTTTAAAACAGAAGCAATAAAAGGATTACCAGAAAAGAATGCAATTATGGGATATGAATATAGAAGAAAAATACAAGATTTAGTATTTAAAGAAAGAGAAAAGAACATGGAAATGGAAGAAGATCTTAGAAATCCAAGAGAAATACAAATATTAAATCTTGGAAATGGTATTAGTTTATTTTCAACATTAAGTTCAAAATGGAATTGTGATATTAATAATGATGTAATTTTTCCACCTGAAGGATGTAGTCCTGGATTTTATTCAAAACAAGAAACAGATTATGATGATAATCATTATGGAATATTAGATAAAAAAATGATTAAAGATGGTCCAAACTATTCAGGAAGTAATGCAAAAATTGAAGGGAATACAAGTTGTAGTTTATGTAAACCATGGAGAGGAAATGATAGTGATCGTGAGCTTAAAAGATATGAATTTTCACCTTCTTCTCCATTTTATTCTCGTAATGGACAAGTTGAATGTCTTAAATGTAGCAATACAGGAACATGTACAATGCCTAGATGTAACGATGGGTATTTTTATGATAGAAGAACAAGAAGATGTCAAAGATGCACAGCAATCGCAAATCAAGATGAAAATATAAATGATTATAGTGGACTTTATGAAAGTAATTATCCTATTAAATGTACGAATAGGAACGATTCAAGATTTAATGATATAAAAGTATTACCTAAAGATAATAATGGTTCTTATGATATTCGGTTCCATTGCGAATTAAAGGCGGGCCGTCCGCAGGCTGGGGCTGGGGCTGATCCAGCTGATCCACCTCAACCAGGTTTAGATAATAGAAAAAATTTGAAATGTTTGGATAGTAATGGGATTGTTAATAATGATTATGAGTTAATTAAATTAGATACAATTAATGAAATGGATGAAAAATTTATCGATGGATATTGTGATATTAAAAGTGAATTAGAAGAATTAGACCCCACAATGACATTTTTTGGAGATTCTGGTGGTAATGTATTAACTCTTATGAATGAAGATGAAAACAATGAACCAAGACTTCTGGAGAATAATTATATTTTTAATCAATTAAACAATAAATATTATCGTAATGATTATTTTAGATACACAGTAAATAGTGCTGAATCAAATGTGACATGTAGTGATGGTAGTGATGGTAGTGATGATACATCTTGTCGTCGTTCGACTGTTAATGATCAAAATTCAACTGAAAAAATATTTTTTGTAGAGGTAACAGATGCTGCAATCGATTCTATCGATAAATGTTATGATAAATCAATATCTGAAAAAGCGACTATAGTACCCGATGAACAAGGATCAAATGAAATTATTGGATTTAATTATGATGATAATAATTATACATGTGAACTTATTGTTAAAAATGGATCTGAATTTTCACCAAGTATGGAGGGTGGAACTGAAAAAGAAATATTTAATATATTAAACCTTGAACAGTATACTCCATCACCTACATATGATAGTATTCCAGATTTAAATACATATTTAGTATATGATGATTATCCAGATTATCCAAAAATACAATGTAATTTTAAAAATAAAAATGAATGTGAAACTTTTATATCAGGTAATAGGGCGAGTTCAAATAGAGATTTTTGTAAATGGAGGGGAGTTGATGATTTAATTAAAAAGGATTGTGTACAGAATTATTCCTTACCAACCCCTACAATAAATGATAAAACATATATAAGCGAATTAAATACAATTTTAGATGAAACAGGGGATGATGCACCATGCGATAGTTCAATATTAGATAATATTTATGACCTTGATAATGTCTCAATGGGTCTTTATTATCGAGACCAACAAGAATGTAATTTAAAACTATTAAAAAAATTACAAGATGTAAATTCAACAGTAAATCAATATTCTAATTATAATAGTATATTCCAAAAAATTACTGATGATAACTTATCTGAAGATTTAGTTGGAGGTGAAACATTAAATGGAAAGGGAATTAAAAAATTAAAAGATACAAATTTATCTAAATTTAAATGCGGATTTCCATGTAAACCAGGATATTATTTAGATAGAGGTCAAGATAAAGATCAATGTTTACCATGTAATTTATCTGAAAATAGTAATAATTTATTAGAAACAGATTGTATTAATAATGAAAATTGTAATCTTACTTGTTCGATTGATAGAGATGGAGAAATAAAAGGAGAATCTTTTATGTGTAAACCAGGGTATCTATATGAAAATGGTTCATGTATAAGCTGTATTGGAGAAGGAACAGAATCATTTCTTGGTATTTATTCAGATCCAAATAATACAGATCAAAAATATTATTCATGTAGTATACCACCTGATCCCGATGTTCCAGATTCTATATCTCCTGATATTAAAATTACAGCTTGTAAAGGTAGTAATGATGATGAAATAGTTGGAAATGTATATTCAAAAGTATCGGGTTTTTGTACAAAAGTTACTTCATCTGACCCTCCATTGCCTACAAGAATAGATGGATCACAATTAGAAAATATATTATTAAACCATGGAATTTTCACATCACAAGATTATATTGATTCTAATTTATCACTTGAAGAAGATAAAGATTCATATGAAAAGTGTGGAACATGTATAAAACAAACAATAGATTTTCAAGATGAATTAAAACTTAAGATTTTTACTAAAGAAGAAAGTTCAAGGACAAAAGAACATTGTGAAAATAGAAATGATCCAAATAACACTAAAGAAATATATTTTTGGAAAACATTCACATTAGATGAAATTAATGATAATGAAGAGTTTGATGATTTAACTGAAAAATATATTTGGACTTCAGATAAATGTATACCCTGTAAGGGTACTTGGGAAACAGTACTTCAACCTTCCGCTGAATACGATAATGATAATTTGTATGATAGCATTAAATTTAAAAATTGTTGTACAATTCAGGGTTGTGATGGATGTCCATCTGATGTAGTTAAATGTCCATATCATCAAAATGAAAAACCATCATATGTTGCGGAACTTCCAGAATTAAATAATAATGATAATGATTTTTATAATTTGAAAAAGTTAAATAAAGAGAGACACAAAAGAATGCCACTAAAGAATACATTGCATGGTGTTGCAATTGCATCAACTTATTCAAATAAAGGTTATGAACCCAGTTTTGAACCACATAAAATCGCAAATCAAGGAGGTGAAGCTGAAACTGAATATTATAAAAGAAATAATAGTTGGGGGATTGTTAATAATGACAGAGTTGAAGATCCAGCAATATGTGAAAGATCAATATCTCTTGAACAACCACAAACAACTGATAGTTTCAGAGAAAACTTTAATTCAGCAATTTGGCCAACTACTTGGTTGGGAGATAGTAGAGGGGAAGATTTTGATGTTTGGGATAATCATTATATTTCTCTTGGAGAATGGAATATGAACGTTGACCGGCCGCGCCGCGCTGAACGTCCAGGGGAAAATCTACCATTTTTTACATCACCCGATAATCGTGGTTGGTTATCAGCACAATTAAAAACAAGGCACCCTGTTACAGATGGTCAAAATCAACATGCCATGACAACTTTCTTTTACAGGCCTATGCCAAATGTAGATAGATGCAATGATTCTGATTTCGCTGGCACCTTTCAACCAATTGAACCTGAACATGGAGCGATAGATGTTAGAGATATTAGTAAGATTAGTGGTAGTCGAGCCGCAGGCGGTTGTGCAAGTATCAAAAGTGACGTGGGTCAACCAGGGGAATCAAAAGGAACAGCATACACTGCAACAGCAAATACAAAAATGTCAGTGCCATACCATTATGCGGGAGACCAGTACTACTGGCTGCTTGCGGGCGGTGGGCGCACCGGAGGCGAGGTAGGTGCGCCGATCTATACAGGTTCCGGGACAAAATATCTTGGATATTTAAATTCTAAATATCCTTTTAAACATAATAATAATTTATATGGTGATAAATATCTAAAATGGGGTAGAATGAAAAGGAATGATCGGGTATTTTGGAATGCAGATGGCAACCGAACATCACAATATAGTAATTATACTCAACCAAGATTACAACATAGTCATTGTGAAAGCTGGGATTATAAAGACAATGAACAAAAATATGCTTGTGGGGAGAGGTCGTATATCGATTATGATCCGATGGGATATGAACGAACTAGTGGTTACAGTCCTGAAAAACCTTATGGTTATCATTTGCAACATACAGGAGATACTTGTTTTAGTTTTAAAGGTGGAAATGATGCAAGTTTTATTAATGCATCTCCCAAACATAAATATCGTAATTTATGTGCAGGAAGTACTATCGGTGCGAGAGAAGAACCCGCCTCCGTCGACGCGCCCCACAACTCGCGCAACACCGTCTTTCAGGTAAGTAGGAGAGAAGATCCAGTATCAAGTATGATGATAAGAGTGAACGCTGACCACGGCCTTGCTTTAGATGGGGATGGAAATGATTTCGGTGAGGAATCTAATTATCCGAGAAACTACGGGACTGATAATAATAGTTACATACAAAGGTCTGGTGATGTTTACGACTTCGGCAGAACTATGAATGCTGGAGTTAATATCGCGGCTAGACAATGGGCATATATATCTGATGATGAACTATCAGATATAGTTGATATAGGATTAACGGTGTTCGACAATCCAGCCGGTCAGATAAATGAAGCAAAAGGGGAAACATTAAATACATATGGAAGAGATATTAATAAAAATGTGACCCGAACACAGGGAGGGTACCCGCAAAACGGAGCGGCCCAAGCTACAGGAGGATATCATAGTAAGTCATGGCACGATGTATATAAACCAATCCGAGCAAGTACTTATCCATTTAATAATTTAGATAGCTATAATATGAACTATTTTGATCCTGATTTTTCTTATGGTTGGTCTGGTATAAATATTGATTTAAATAATGTACATGGTTCAGATGGAAATCCGATGGGAGTAAATTATACCAGCCGAGGAGTTCAAGCCAGATTCCTTCCTACGGCAGGTGCTTATGGAGATTTGTCTCCAACAAGAAGACATGGTCAGCACCATATATACGACAAGTATATGACTGGTAGAGGTATAGGCGGTGGAGGAAGAATGGGTGGAGATTTTGAATATTCAGCATCAACTTTGGATGCTAAAAGAGTTGAGGATGGTGTCCCGGGTGTTTGTTTTGTTAATAGAATTGGTGGCGGTACGACTGGACAAGATACATCATGGGAAGGTAAT
>Ga0233426_10004585_pt1 | contig 10316 bp, 10 predicted proteins | sample SI_118_April2016_6_FD_179875 | JGI IMG/M metagenome (GOLD analysis project Ga0233426, IMG submission 179875) | Seawater microbial communities from Saanich Inlet, British Columbia, Canada - SI_118_April2016_10_MG | ecosystem: Environmental > Aquatic > Marine > Inlet | place: Canada: British... | reverse complement strand
TATTCCCGTGGACACCAAAGACCCAACTAGTACGAAGAATAATATACCGAGACAGATGTGACTCTATTACCTGCTCTCCAAGCCATTTAGTTTTTCCGTAAACACCCAAAGGGTTCACCTCGGAGGACTCTAGGTATGGATCAACACCAGTGCCGTCAAACACATAATCAGTAGAAAGATGTATCAGAGGAATATCATATTTAGCGCAATATTGGGATAAATACGTAACGCTTAGATGATTAATTTTATCCGCCAGATCCGGCTCTGATTCAGCTTTGTCTACAGCAGTATAAGCCATCGCATTTACAACAATACAGGGCAACTCAGGACCTAATAACTTTTTAGCAAGGTCGCCCGCACTATCAACACAACTAAAATCCAATTCTTTTCGCGTAATAGCAAAAACCGTATATCCCGCCTGCTGAAACAAGGCCTTACACTCTGATCCCACTTGCCCTGAGGCACCCAACAACAATATACGCATATCTTTTTTATTCATTATCATTCAACAATATTAATTCGCATTATGTAACTCTTTTAAAAGAGGTAAGCTAGCATCTTTATCTGACAGCAAGACATTAGATAACGGCCAAGGGATATTAATATCTGGGTCACTCCATAGCACGCCACCTTCATCAGTGGAGTCGTAATAATCCGTACACTTATATTCGAAATCAGCGTAATCCGACAACACTAAGAACCCATGTGCGTATCCAGGGGGCACCCAAAGTTGCTTTTTGTTTTTTTCGCTCAATACAACGCCTTCATACTGCCCATAAGTGTGCGACTGCGGATTAATATCCACGGCCACATCATATACGTCGCCAGTAACGACGCGAACTAACTTACCTTGAGGTTTGGTTTTTTGAAAATGTAAGCCTCTCAATACCCCTTTCGATGAACGGGAGTGGTTGTCTTGCACGAACTCAATATCTTTACCTAAATACTCTTGATAGCGGGCTAACTGAAAGGTTTCCAAAAAGAATCCTCGATCATCACCAAAAATCTCTGGCTCAATAATCAAAACGCCATCTAATTTAGTGTTAATTACATTCATATCATTTATCCAAGCAGTGATTAAAACTCGAGAATTTCGACGAGATATTCGCCATAACCACTCTTAAGTAATGGCTTCGATAACTCGCGCAATTGATCAGAACTAATCCACCCCATCCGCCATGAAACTTCTTCAGGGCAAGCAATTTTTAACCCCTGCCGCTGCTCTAGTGTCTGCACAAATTGCCCAGCCTCCATTAACGAGTCATGGGTGCCTGTATCTAACCAGGCAGTGCCACGGCCCATCATTTCAACGGACAGCTGATTATTTTCTAAATAGACTTTATTGATATCTGTGATTTCGAGTTCACCACGGGGAGATGGCTTAATAGATTTTGCAATATCTACTACTTGAGCATCATAAAAATATAACCCCGTCACCGCATAGCGAGACTTGGCTTTTTGCGGTTTCTCCTCAATACTAATCGCCTTGCCATTAGTATCAAACTCAACCACACCAAAACGCTCTGGATCACGCACTGGATACGCAAACACAGTACCCCCGCTTTCACATTGTGCAGCACGCTGCAAGGACTCGCTCAAACCATGACCAAAAAACACATTATCACCTAAAATAAGGGCGCAAGGCTCTCCAGCAATAAACTCTTCGCCGATTATAAATGCCTGAGCCAAGCCATCAGGAGAAGGCTGCTCTTTATATGATAGAGATAATCCCCATTGCTGGCCCGTACCTAATATTTTTTCAAAGCGCCCAATATCTTCAGGGGTAGAAATAATAAGAATATCCCTTATCCCGGCTAACATTAATGTGGTTAGCGGATAATAAATCATCGGTTTATCATAAACGGGCAATAATTGCTTACAGACACCAATAGTAACGGGATGTAATCGAGTACCCGAGCCACCGGCTAATATAATACCTTTCAAATTACTCTCTCCTAAGCGATAAAATACTAGTTTGCGATACAGACATAATGTTAAATAACACCTAAACGCTGTCCCTGATAAGAACCATCTAAAACCTTTTCCCACCAGACCTCATTAGACAGATACCACTCAACTGTTTTACGCATGCCCGATTCAAAGGACTCATCTGGCTTCCAACCTAGCTCCCGCTGAATTTTCGATGCATCAATAGCATAACGTAAATCATGTCCTGGGCGGTCATTGACAAAAGCAATCAATTCACGATAACTCTTGATAGCAGATGGCTTTTCAGGTTTAAGCTCATCTAATATATTGCAGATCGTATGCACCACCTCGATATTTTTACGTTCATTATGTCCACCTATATTATAGGTTTCACCAACAACTCCATTGGCAATAACACAATAAAGCGCGCGCGCGTGATCCTCAACATATAACCAATCACGCACCTGAGAACCATCACCATAAACAGGTAAAGGCTTGCCTGCTAAGGCGTTCAGAATAGTCAGAGGGATTAGTTTTTCTGGAAAATGATAAGGTCCGTAATTATTCGAGCAATTTGTCACTAAGACAGGCAAGCCAAATGTACGGTACCACGCCCGAACTAAATGATCTGATGATGCCTTGGTAGCTGAATATGGAGAACTGGGTTCATAACTGGTCGTTTCTGTAAATAAGCCTTCAGCACCTAAATCACCATATACCTCATCTGTCGAAATATGATGAAATATAAATTTGTTTTTTTCACTTTCATTTAACGAACTATAATAACGTCGAGACACTTCTAGTAAGTTATATGTACCCACAATATTTGTTGAAATAAATGCATCAGGCCCATCAATAGAACGATCTACGTGGGATTCTGCCGCCAAATGCATCACCTTATTTGGTCGATACTCTTCAAAAATACGCTGCAACTCTAGAGAGTCACAAATATCAACTTGCTCAAAAAAATATCTATCTGAATTCGCTATCGAATCTAATGATGAGAGGTTTCCAGCGTAAGTTAACTTGTCGACATTAATAACAACATCCTGCGTATTATTAATAATATACCGCACTACCGCAGAGCCGATAAAGCCCGCTCCGCCCGTTATTAAGGTTTTATTACTCATAAAAAACGTCCAACTAAAATATCAAAAAATATCAGGTTAATATCTCGCCAGTATTGCTCGCCCGAATGAAATATTAAGCATAATAAATATAGGGAAAAGTGATATCATACTTGTAGTCGATATAATAAACATTAAGGCAACATTTATAGCGAAATACATCGCTATATAGCGATCAACATCTGATGTGGCTAAACCCATAGATAACAATCGTTTTGCTAAAGGGATAACGGTGGCTAAATACACACTAAAGAACAAAAACAATCCTACAAATCCATACTTCAAAGCAATTTGTAAATAGGTGCTGACTATATCAATAATACCGAGCCCTGTTACCAAATGATCGAAATAACCTGATTGAATAAAAAACTGTGCACCAAAAAGAGGGTTTTGTTTTAAAAACAGCCAAGACGCCGTATATAGCTCTACTCGATAATCAAATGTGCCATATTCATCTTCATAAAAGAACATAGCGCTTATACCAAATATAAGCTCTATCAAAAACAAAAATATTACAGAACAAACTAACAGTGTGCGTTTTTCACTTGAAAGCTTTATAAAATACCAATAAACAGCTGCCCCTAAAATAAAACCAAACAAACCACCTCTCGAACCACTAAACAACACCGCCAAAAAAAACATTAACATGATCAACCAGCGAATAACTGGCAACACTGGAATATGTTTCTTCAATATATCCAGTGCCAAATAGCCTGATAACATAGTAAAGCCAATCAACGGGCTTGATAAGGGCCCTGAGAGTCGCAAAAAGCCACCTCGATACTCTCGAATAATGTTGTATTTACTGCGAGGGTTAAATGCCTCATAAATATCTAGCTGAATAACCTGACTAACAAATAATACAGCAGCCACTATAATTGAAAAAACTAGCACAGCAACCGCACAATAATGAAAATCATTTATTGTCTTAACTAAGCGACTAATAACAAAATAAGGGACAATATAAATCAAACAACTATCTACAAAAAAGCGCAATACGCTAGTCAGCTTCCCTTCACGAAAAGTCAGTAATGTTGTTACCAAAACAAATAAACAAACAAGACTATCCGTAACATTCCATTTAAGTCGATTCTCGCCTCCAATCTGAAAAAGTAAAGGAGCTAACAATGCAATAACGGCTATTTTATAAAAGAACAATGTAATCAAATAATTGATCCCTGGCACAGAAACATGATATTCAACCCAATCAGGTATAGCGCCTAAAATCCCTATAAAAAAAGCAATAGTAAAAATAGAACCTGAATTATTTTTATTGACCAAAACAAGTAAAAACAAACCCGCCATTAATGTTAAGGCTTCATTCCTCAAAACAAAGATAAGCGGTAAAGCAATAATCCAGAAAGCAACAATGCGCTTTCCAAGCCCCGACGAAAATATCGTTTTACTAGAAAACACTACCGACAAAATAGCAATGGCAGAAAGAATAGCCAGCTTAATTCCATAAACAATCATGAACAATTCCGAGAAAAACTGGCGCCTATTATCAATATAAACATGAGTAAACCTTACTGTTTAAAGTCAATTATTACTTGTTCGTAAAAACTAATAGCTTGCTGAACGACTAAATCAGGTGAAAAAACAGACTGACAGTGGTCATAGGCATTAACTGAAATATCACATAACAAACGATCATCCTGCAACAGTTCGATCATCTTACCTGCTAAATCATCAATGTTAGAGCCTTCAAAGAACACCCCGCTTACCTTATCATCGAACACTTCTGCAATGCCGCCGACATTAGCCGCAATAATAGGTGCTGCTGACGCTAAGGATTCAATCACTGCATAAGGAAAATTTTCGTTTCGGGAAGCCATTATAGTAAAGTGAGACTTTTTTCTAAGAGACTTCACTTTTTCTGCATCAGCTAAACCAATGTATTCGACACAACCCTCTTGAGATGAAGGAATATATTTTTTGATCGCATCAGGAACAAAAAGAGTTTCGCCAGTTGGCAATTCAACCCCTCTATCCGGCCCCGCAAAAATCAATTTAACATCTGGATCAAAGGCCAACACTTTCGCAAACGCTTGTATAACAAGATCGCCGCCTTTATGCGCATCAAACCTACCTACAAACAATATTTGCTTTTTAACATAGGTAGATGGTGACCAACATTCATCTTGGCTAAGAACCGAAATAGGATTAAAAAAAACCGTTTGCACCGGCCATACAATACCGATTTTTTTTTGAGCATCGTTTAATACCCATCGACATGGAGCATTAACATATCTAGCGGCACGAAATGCCCGCTCTTCTCTTTTAAATCGCTGAAAATCTCTCGCGGTTAGCTGCTTATCACCTATGGTGCCATTAATGTAATGTGGACCATGTAACCTCAACGCGATAGGGAAAGTGACTCTTTTCTGCAAAAAATAATGCCAGCCAAAAGATTCTTCCATTTCAAGAATATCAATCTTTGCTTTTTTTTCAATTACACGTATACCACACAGAATAGCTTTAGCACCTAGGTAATACTGCTCAAAACCCACCGAAAAAAACTCGCCAACCTTACTTAACACTTTATCTGCAAAGCTGGGTTTGTAATCATCAATATAGACGCAATCCTTTCCCGTTACGCCGTCTCCCTTATTGGCCGCCAATACGAATACACGATGGCCATCCTTTTTAAGCGATGCAACCATATTATCGCAATAGGTTACTATTCCATTTGCATCGACACTTTTAGGCCATGATGGAGAAAAAACAATAATATTCATAGGTGAACCACTCAAAAAGCGTTACTAATAGTACGTGATAAGACAAAGCCTATGACGGCCATAATGAGAATCAAAACTTCCTGACCTATTCGTACTGCGCGACAATACGTAAGACGTGAAAGCATATACATCGCTGGCAGAAGCTCTACTGTCATGATGGTAACAAGCAACCCCATTGTTCCCCACCAGAAATAGCTACACATTGCACCTAAAAAGAACCATATTAACCGTATAATATTGGCTATCAATGTCGTCTTTAAGTATCCATAAAGAATCAAGGTCACCTCTGATGAATAGGTTACCAGCGTCATGATGGGCGTCACTAACAATATTGACAGATAAAGACCTCCCGACAGGTAACGATCATCATAAAAAACATCAAAAAACAAATAGCTACCTCCGCTCAACACGCCTAACAAAAAGGCAAACAACATAGAAAGACGTTGTTTTTTTTGATAAACCTTGTCGAGATATAACTCCGGAGACTCTCGATAAACGAGAGAAAAATAAGGTTGCAAAACACCGCGAGCATATTCGATTGTAAATGTTGCCGCTGCAGCAGAAAAATTGATTGCTATGAAATAGATCCCCAATTCTGTCACGCTAAGCGTTTTACCCAGCATCATTTTATCGAATTGAACTAAAAATAATGTTATAACACTTGACGGGATAATATATTTAGCCCAAGCCATAAGCTCGAAAAATATATTCTTGTTTAATGCAAAACCAGACCCATGCCAACCAATAAAAAACGACCCTATTACGACTTGCAAGATATGATTTATGATCATAGCTGCAATCATCGGCCAATAGTTTTGTGTGTAATACACCCCTAGAACCATCAATATAGTCGATATCACCGAACTCGAAAATCGCACATACATGATTCGAGCTATTTTATTTTGGCGTTCTATCGATAAAAAACCTATAGGTACAAAACCTTCAACTATAAAAGCTAGACAAAGTACTTTTAACACCAGAGCTAAATCTTCAATGGCAAAATAACTTGCAATACCATCAGAAAAAACAAACATTAAAACGGCAAGAATCACGTTGCGAACGAGTTTTATCGTCCACAACGTTTTCAATAGATGTATTTCGTCGCCCTCTTTATGACGTAGTATAAATGCACGAAAACCCGCATCTGATATCATATTAAACGCGAACATAACTGAAGCTGCCAAGCCCGTTATGGCGAAGGCTTCCGGGCTAAGCAACCTAGCCACAACTAAATTACTCGACAGTCGAATTAAATTACCAAACAAACTTGTCAGCATAAGCGCTTGCATACCGCTATCTTTAAATAGCTGTGATAAGGCGGCATGCCAAGTAGAAGTGATTTTATTAATGAGCATGAGAAAAGAAAACTATATCGTAGCGCTGCATATGTAATTTACTTCTTGTATTCAATGATTTGGAAATGATGTCCGCGAACCTTTTTAATATAAAATAAACAGATGCCACGTCCCTCTGCAAACTTTCCAAAAATCAGCGATGCTGCATAAAAGAAGGCCAACAGATTGCTAAATGATTTACGCTCGTTTAAAAATATTTGTATTATTTTTATAAACGGTAAGCTTAATAACAACAATGCCCAAGGGGTAAAGGCCAAAGAAAGAATAATGGAACATAACGGTAAAAGACACCAACCCACTATTCGAGTCACTTCTTTTCGGTAGTAGCGCTCCTCGCTATTACCGTGCATAGAAAAGCCCTGTGCATATGCATGACCTGTACGTTCACAGCGTTTCCACCATTGTTTAACACTCGTCATCGCCGCGTCATGCAAAGTCATATTTGCATCTAAACGTTCTATTAACCAACCGCGTTGCCGCCAACGAAAACAGAGTTCTGGCTCCTCCCCAGCGATCACTTCAGGAGAAAAGCCATTAACCTGAATCAAGCCTTCCACTCGACACATAAAGTCACCGCCGGTAGCATTCGCTATACCAATCGGCGTATCCCACTCCACGTCACACAATTGGTTATATATAGTTTGTTCTGGAAAACGTTCCTTCCTGCGACCACATGTAGCAACCACTTTTGGGTGGCTCTCTAGGTGACGAAAAGCGGTAAGCAACCAATCGGCGTCGACTTCACAGTCCCCATCAACAAATTGTATAAACTCTATCGCTTTATAATGGGAGATTAAGTATCTATACCCTTCATTTCTTGCTCTAGCCGCACTAAAAGGTACCAACATATCTAACGACAACACATCGAACCCTTGGCTCTGTACGAAATCAACACTGCCATCTTCAGAGCCAGAATCAACATAAACAAGATGCACATCTGATATAGCCAATGAACAAATACATGTTTTTAGGCGCTCACCTTCATTCCTACCAATAACTACAACACCGATCTTATTCATGTCGATAATTCATTGCCCTCTAAGCACTCACTAAGCGTTTTTTATTATCACTGTGGGTTTAACAAAAACAGTGGAAAACGGGGGAATACTTTCAATCACCACCGTGTTTGGAGCAATTTTACTATGGTGTCCAATAGTAATATCACCAACGATCACTGCGCCCGCTCCAACATTAACGCCATCTTCAATAATTGGCTTTGCCGAAAGGTCGGAAGCATCTCGAATACCAAATGTCGTGTTTTGCCTTATAACCACATCATTGCCAATCGATCTAGCACCCAAAATCATTCCACCAAAATGCTCAATCTTGACGCGTCGACCAACATGCACAGTGTAATCCAACTTAATCCCACAAAAAACTTGTGTTAACTTAGCTAAAAAAAGATACATTATCGAAAAAGGTAGTCGTATCAAGCGCATTGATAATCCCATACGCCAATTACCAAATCTATGAACAAACAGTGCAAAAAAACCTTGCGAGAATAAATCTTTATTATGAGTAACGAAATCCTCTCGAACTAGAGACCAAAAGCCAATACTTTTCGGATTCATATTACTGGAGCCATTCCACAAAGGATCCGCTTTTTTTTTGCTCACTCAAACCTCCAAATCATACAAAACAAACTGCGAGATAAGCCTATCTATGCTACATTAATTCTATTGACTATTCAGAAGAAAGACCATGAACACCATCCAAAACAAAACGGCTTCTACGATATACACTAAAGTTGCCATAATCACCGTCACCTATAACTGCTGCGACTTTATAGAAGCTTTTTTAGATTCAGTAAAGCCTATTATAGCTGATTCTCAGTTCAGGCTTATTATTATAGATAACCAATCCACGGACCTTGGCTGTGCCATCATAAGAAAGTATATCCAGGATCACTCTCTCGAAACAAATATCACACTGCACACTGCCACAGACAATCACGGATTCGGAAAAGGCTGCAATAAAGGCGCGCAACTTGCCAAAAACCATAAAGCCGAGTACCTATGGTTTCTCAACCCAGATACTCAAATCAATCAAGATAGCGGAGCTCAACTCCTGTCGTTACTTGAACAAGATGAACATGTAGATCTTGCAGGCAGCATACTAAGTGATGAAGAAAATAAATTCAGAGCTGGTGCATTTAGATTTCCAAGTATAACCAATACTTTTGTTTCAACAATGCGGTTAAAACTATTGGATAACCTTTTGCCTCAATTTACCACCGCTGCGCCTATAGAAACAACACCATATCCAGCTGACTGGTTAACAGGCGCATCATTTATGACCTCTGCCAAACACTTTGAAGCACTGAATGGCTTCGACCCCTCTTACTTCTTATACTTTGAAGAAGTAGATCTATTTTATCGAGCGAAGAAAATGGGGCTTTCCGCGTGGTGCTGCCCCCAAAGCCATGTATTTCATATGTCTGGAGCCTCAACTGGCGTCAGTAATAAAACACAAAACAAACGAAGGCCTCACTATTGGTTCGAGTCTCGTCAATACTTCTATCTGAACAATTATGGCCGCATTTACTCCACACTAACAGACTTATGCTTGTTAGCTAGCGTAAGCTGCTGGAAACTACGAGCAAAACTACAAGGCAAAACAGATGACACACCTTCCCACCTTGTAAAAGACATACTCAAACACAGCTACATCGCCAGCCGGTTAAAAAAACACTCCAACTAAACTTCACCCTTCTTTTGAGTTTTTGGCCGACGTCAACACTGCTTTTTTAACTTGCCCCACATAAAAAATCATCGTACCGATACAAACAACCGCTAGCAACAACTGGCCTGTAAAATTCAAATAAGAATCAATAACCGGCATGGTGTTTTCAATATACTCAAATGTGGTGTGTAAAAAGAAAACATCAAACAAATGAGTTCGTGTGATCTCTTTTGGTAGCCACCCCAAAAAATGGATAATATCGGGAATCAACCCCCATAAGCCCACCATAAAAATAACAATGGGAAAATAAAGAAACCAATGCGGCTCTTTGCGATAAAGCCATTGAAAAAAACGACTAGTTTCACGCAACGTATGGCGCTTCTTAGCAATCACAACAGAAATTGCTGCTCCTACTGTTGCACCAACTGCAAAATAAAAATGTTTTTCAGGCACGACGCCTCCTTTTTTTCTTTTTCATCTTCTGG
>Ga0233426_10004583_pt1 | contig 10319 bp, 3 predicted proteins | sample SI_118_April2016_6_FD_179875 | JGI IMG/M metagenome (GOLD analysis project Ga0233426, IMG submission 179875) | Seawater microbial communities from Saanich Inlet, British Columbia, Canada - SI_118_April2016_10_MG | ecosystem: Environmental > Aquatic > Marine > Inlet | place: Canada: British... | reverse complement strand
AACCAATAGAACCTATTATTGATCCTGAAATTTAATTACATTATATAATTTCAAAATGGCTCAGTAAATTTTAGGCAAAAAAAAACCGGTGACAAAGTCATCGGTTTATAGCTATGAGGAAAGCTAGAATATACAAATTATTACAACAAGCGTTCGCTAAGGAACAACTGCATTATAGAGTAAGTATTCTACTTATGTAAAGTGTTTTATGTAATTAAATTACATTTTAGTTTTTAAATTACCAAAAATACCACCTGATAGACTTAATGCGCCTGCTCCCAGTTATCGCCAATACCTGCTTCAGCGATTAACGGTACTTTTAATTCAACGGCCTCATTCATTATTTCAACAAGCTTCGCTGTTGTTTCATCAACTATGTCTTGATGAATTTCAAACACCAACTCATCGTGTACTTGCATTGTCATTTGAATGCGCGAATCATTTTGATCTTGTATCCATTTATCTACAGCTAACATTGCTTTTTTGATAATATCTGCAGCTGTACCCTGCATTGGCGCATTAATCGCGGCACGTTCAGCACCTTTCCTGCGCATTGCATTTTTCGCTTTTATATCAGGTAAATATAAACGACGACCAAACCATGTTTCAACATAACCCTGTTCAGCAGCTTGCTGGCGCGTATCTTCCATATAAGACATTACATTAGGATAACGTTCGAAATACTTATCCATATACTCTTGTGCACGATGGCGAGGTACATCAAGTTGCTTCGCTAGGCCAAAAGCAGACATGCCATAGATCAAACCAAAGTTTACCGCTTTAGCACTACGACGTTGATCAACCGTTACATCAGCTAAATCAACACCAAATATTTCAGCCGCCGTTGCTTTATGCACATCACGTCCTTCTGAAAAAGCAGATACTAATCCGGGATCATCAGATAAATGCGCCATGATGCGTAATTCTATTTGAGAATAATCTATGGCGACTATTTTATGATCTTTGGGTGCAATAAAGGCAAGACGAATTTTACGCCCTTCTTCACTGCGAATTGGGATGTTTTGTAAGTTTGGATCGGTGGAAGATAAACGTCCGGTTGCTGCGACAGCTTGTTGATATGAAGTATGTACTCGACCTGATTTACAGACTAATAATGGCAACTTATCTGTGTAAGTTGATTTTAACTTACTTAAACCACGGTTTTCTAAAATAACTTTAGGTAAAGGGTAATCAAGCGCAAGTTCTTGTAGCACTTCTTCCGCGGTTGACGGTGCACCTTTAGGGGTTTTCTTAATAACAGGAATTTTTAGCTCTTCAAACAATATTTTTTGTAATTGTTTAGGTGAAGCCAAATTAAAGACCTGCCCTGCAATATCATGTGCTTGAATTTCTAACGCTTGTAAACGCATGCCTATAGAATGGCTTTGTTCATTTAATAAATCAGAGTCTATTAATACACCATGTTGTTCCATGCGAGCTAAGACGGGCAGAAGTGGCATTTCAATATCATTGAATACAGCTAACTGATCTTTATGTTTTTCTAATTGAGGAAAAATGGCTTGGTGTAAGCGCAACGTTATATCAGCATCTTCAGCAGCATACGGCCCTGCTTTTTCAATATCAATTTGATTAAAAGTTAACTGCTTAGCACCTTTACCTGCAACTTCTTCAAAACTTATCGTTTTGTAGCCTAAATATTTAGTCGCTAAAGCATCCATATTATGACGAGTTGCCACACTGTTTAAACAGTAAGATTCAATCATGGTGTCAAAAGTAATACCCTGCATCTCAATGTTGTACTTTGAAAGTACGTTCGAATCGTATTTTAAATTTTGACCAACTTTTGCTTGGTTTTTATCTTCTAATAATGGTTTTAATTGCGCGAGTACCCAGTCACAATCTAGCTGCTCTGGGGCATCTTCATAGTCATGCTTTAATGGTACATAAGCGGCTGTTCCCGCTTCAACAGAAAACGATAGCCCAACTAATTCGGCTTTCATATAATCAACACTGGTGGTTTCAGTATCAAATGCAAAAAGATCAGCACTTTTTAACTTAGCTAACCATAAAGTAAAATCTACTTCATTGAGAATAATTTGATAGTCGGTTTCAATATCTTCAGGCGTTGGAATGTCTGCTTCCATGACTTCATTGCTTGAACGATCTTTCGCAGTTGAACCATCAGAAGTAGAATCCCCCTTTTGTAAGTCGGCTAACAGCCGGCGAAGTTCATATTTAGTATAAAGCTCGGTAAGTTTTTCAATATTTGCTTCACCCGGTTGAAGTTGTTCAGCCGTTTGCTCAAGTGTTACATCAAGTTTAATCGTTGCTAATTCATAAGAAAGCGGTAAGAACTCAAGCGCTTCACGCAAATATTCACCAATTTTGCCTTTTACATTATCGGCATTGGCCATTACATTGTTGAGATTTTCATGTTCAAGTAACCATTTAACCGCTGTTTTTGGGCCACATTTATTAACACCAGGAATATTATCGACCTTATCCCCCATCAACGCTAAGTAATCAATGATTTGGTCTGGGCGCACGCCAAACTTTTCAACAACACCCTCCACATCCATCTTCACATCAGTCATGGTGTTGATAAGCGTGACATGTTTGTCAACCAACTGCGCCATGTCTTTATCGCCTGTTGAAATAACTGTATCAATACCAGCTTTGCTTGCTTGGTAGGCTAAAGTACCAATAACATCATCAGCTTCTACGCCCTCTATTACTAATAGAGGTAACCCCATTGCTTCAACAATTTCATGTATTGGCGCAATTTGAGTGCGTAAATCATCAGGCATTGGTGGACGATTAGCTTTATATTCAGGATACATATCATTACGAAAGGTTTTTCCTTTCGCATCAAATATCACAATAATATTGCCATTCGGGTAATCTTTGGTCAGACTTTTTAGCATATTTAATACGCCAGTAATGGCACCGGTAGGCTGGCCATCTTTGGTCGATAAAGCCTGTAAATATGGTACATGATATGCACGGAATAAGTACGAAGAACCATCTACTAAAATGAGTGGCGATAAATCAGAATTTGTCATGATGATATGCGACTAGAAGTGAAATTTGGCTAAGGATGCCATATTCAGTGTTTTCTCTCCACTTAAACTAGAAAATTAGTCACAAAAGATCATTGGAAATGTGGATAAGTATGTTGAAAACAACAAGAAATGTCATAACAACTAAACTATTATTATGGGTTTTTATTTGATAAGGAATTGTTTTCATTGAAAAAATGCGGTTTAAAATTCCATTTTTACATATTTTTTATTATTTTTATTTATGTGGATAAAATTTTATCCTGGCGTTTAACAGCTTCTAATATTTTGTTTGTTTTTTGTGCTGCTTAAATAAACGAGGTAAGAGAGTACCAGAATTTCTCCTCAATACCAGACAATTATTAAATTATTTTTGATGAAATAATACGGCTTTAAATAACTAAAAAACATAAGCTATTAACGGTAAGACTTTGCGCGATCCGTAAGATATAAATACGTTAATTTACAGGCTATATTTTTTGAATAAAACTCAAATTCTATAACAAGTATTTGTCAAAAATAGTTTGAATATTTAATTATATTTATTTATCGTTATTTCAACTTTAAAATGGCTGTGGATTCGTTTTTCTCGCATACCTCTGGTCAGACCTTTCTTGAGTGAATAACTTCAGCATGGTAATGTACACAAATAATAAACTTGTCAATCTTTAATATATTCCTATTTAATTTTATTTTATTGGTTGAAACCTTCTATCAAATTGCCTTTTGAGAGAAAAAATCATTTCAATATCGCGTAAAGTCAATATAGGATTACAATGAAGAGATGACTAAGGAATATAAAGGCACAATTTATGCTAAATCTGACCATAAAACAAAAAATTATCTTCGGCTTTACCGCAATAGGCTTATTGTTATTAACCGCTAGTAGCTTCTTTTATTACTCATTGAATAAAATTTCTGATGCTAATAATAATATTGAAACTTTAGCGGTTCCCGTACAAAAGCAAAGTAGCTCCTTGCAAATACAATTATTAAAAATGATGAAGCAGGCTGCTGTAGCTTATACTCTTTCAGATATTAATGCTTTGCAAGAAAGCTTGAAGGAATTTAACCAACTCCAAAATAATTACAAACAAACGGTTCAGTTATTAAGTATAAAAGTGACCGAACACGCTCAAATGAAATCTTCACTTAAACAAGCACAAATACAATATCAGCAGTACTCAACACAAATACAAAACATGTTTTCCGCTAAAATAAATCACCAGCAAGCTATTAGTGATTTTCAAACGCGTTATAAAACGTTTGAAGAAGCACGATACCAAGCTAGTTCAAACATGCTGGATTTAGAAATCATTGATCCGGCTGGCCAAGAAAAATTACTTGATGAAGTCATTGGAACTGGATCTCGTGTTGATGACTCTTTATACACGCTTGGAAATGGAATGTCCGAACTGAATCGTATTGAATTATCAGACTTGGTGACTAAGCACCAAGATGACATGATTTTTATTGTGAATAACATTCAAACTAACTTAACCTATTTAGTTCGCCAAGCAGAGCCATTAAATGCTGCCGACTTGTTAAATGACTTTGAACGCAATTTCAACATAATCAAGCAAGCGATAGAACAGCCTGGTGATTTATACCAACTTCATCAACAGTCGATTGATTTACAACTTCAGGCTAAAAAAGCATACGTGTCAGCCAGCGAGTCTTATAATTCAAGTTATGAAAAACTCGATGAATTAGTTGTATTAGCCAATAAACGTTTTGTGAACTTCCAAAGTAATGCTCAAAATGAAATACAAACGGGCAAGACATTGGCGATAGTGCTCGCATTAATTTTTATTGTTATGGCGAGTTTTATTTCTTATATCACTACAAAAGCGATGATTGGCCCTTTACGAGCCGTCAATAAAGCACTTGCTTTAATAGCCAGTGGTAACCTGTCAAAACGCATGGAAAAACGTAGTGATGATGAATTTGGTGGACTTATGACTAATATTAATAAGTTGTCAGATGATCTTACACACTTACTCAACAGGATTAACGAAGATGCGCATTCACTTGATAAATCTGCTGCGCTTACTAATCAACAAAGCCAGTTTATTTCACAATCAGCCAAGCAACAAATTACGCGTTTAGATAACGCTAAGCAACTTGCTGAACAAATGTTTGCTAGCTCAAACACAGTAAAAGACGAAGCAGATATAACCGCAACACATGTCACTGAAGCATCGCAACGCAGCCAAGATGTTAACAATATTGCCAATGATAATAGTCAGCGTATTGAGCAATTATCAACGCGTTTAAGTGAATCGGTTGTCGTCATGGACTTACTTACCCAACACAGTAAGAATATTGGCGGTATTTTAGATACTATCGGTGGCATTGCTGAGCAAACAAATTTACTCGCTTTGAACGCTGCGATTGAAGCCGCACGTGCTGGTGAGCAAGGACGTGGGTTTTCAGTGGTTGCAGACGAAGTGAGATCACTCGCCTCACGCACTCAAGCGTCAACCGCTGAAATACAGGTCATGATTGATAACTTACAAAAAGATACGTCCATTGCGGTTACAGCGATTTCTGAAGGACAAACACAAGCAAGCGAATGTGTTGCTCAAAGTCAGCAATTAAGCCATGCCATTAACCAAATAGAAGATACACTAAAAGCAATTGACTCTATGAGCAAAAGCATCACAAATGCTGCACAAGAGCAACTTATTTATAGTGAGAAAATTGAACTGACAATGAGTGAGACGGCTGAAGCAGCTAATAAAAATGCTAATGAAGCGAGCAATATGCATAAGCGAAGTGAAGATGTTAATAATTTAGCACACTCGCTCACCAGTTCTGTAGAGAGATTTACACTGTAAACTAGCAAGTACTTACGCAACGAATAAATTTTAGTAAAGCGTCATCATGGAAAAATTCCAGATGACGCTAATATTCATCTTGTATTATCTAATCCGATCAAGTCAAAGTAATTCAATACTTGATATTTAATTCTGGATAAACCTAGAAAGTTAAAAAATGACACTCGTAGACTTTTTCAAAAAAATATAACTTTTCCAAAATAATTTAGCTGTTTAGCCGTCTGGAAACCAATTTAAAGTAATCAATGCATTTTTTATCAACCACCCATTGTTTACGATGGTCAAAGTTCTCACCTGTAAACTTATCATCGCCACATAAAAACGCCCTACGTACACAGCGACAAATGCAGTGATAGTAAGGCGTAGTATTTAAACAAACTTGCTCTTTCTGGCGCGGGTCATGGCTTAACTTATTGACGAAAAATCAAACAATACGTTAAGCCTATTTGACGTTTTTAGATAAATCTAATTTGGGGATGTCCCTTTTTATTGTTTTTGTTTTACATTTAATTCAAAAAACCAATCATTACTCAATTCCTTACGTTCTAAGTACTGTGATTTGATCAAATGGTTTTCATCATTAAAAACATTACTTCTATTATCCCATATTTCTTGAATAATTTGATTCGCTAAAGGTTCATTTCCTTTTATAAGTTTGGAAAAATATCCATCAGAATTTTTATACCCCACCGCACCACATGAACTATTAAGCATATTTTGAACACCACTGTCTATTTTGTAAAGGTTCTTCAATTTTTCAAAAATCTTTATACCTTTATTTTTACTCAGCACTTCTTTATTCCAGCCTCCAAATTGATAAAAATCATATAACTCATATGTGTTCTCCTCTTCAACAAGCAAGTAATAGATCAATGAGTTATAACCTTTGAACTTAAAAGCAAAATATGAATTTTTTTCACTTTTAAGTACATTATTATATATTGGTGAACCATCTAAATCATGTACAAAATTCAACCCATTTAAAATTTCTATACACTCATTTCTTTCAACATTATTCCTGTATAAAAGGATTGTAGTTATCAATAAAATAAGGAATAAAATTATTTTCAACTTATTTAGCTCTAGTTTCAGCATCATTATAACTGTCAACCCTATTACTTGTAGTATATTCATTGCTACCAATATTGTGTGATACTCTTATCCATTTCGATCGTCTCTGTAACCGAATTTGATTAGTCCATTGGATAGCACGTTTTTCTGTACTACCTAGCAAAGGTCCTACTCCTAAGTTATCCCAAGCATGATAAAGCTCATGCGCTGTTGTATACAATCCTGAGTGAGGTTTAAACTCAATCGCCCCTTTACTATTTTGATACTCAAATTCACCATTAAAAGTTCTACTATCTAGTAAAATAGTTGTTCCAGACCAATCACCTGACTTTCCTCCATACCACCTTGTCGGGTTATGAGTAGCCAGCGCACCACCTGGACTATAATATTCAGCAATTCTAATTTCGGAATCGGAATTAGCTAAGGCTGATAGCATTTTTTTGCCACTTGTCGTCACCGTTATTTTATTTAAATCTTGTCTTACTTTACTCCTAAATGCTTTAGAGCCCGCTATTTTGTATTCTAATACAGTAGTGCTACCATCGCTATTTGTTAGTTTATGGGTGGCACTGACTTCACCATACTTCACCTTAAAGCTTTCATACAATTCATCTATTTCCTCATTGGACGTAGGTCGACCTTTAACCATTTTGTGCCCATCCGTATGAGTACTTCCTTGCTCTTTACCTACACCATTAACGGCGGCAGTCATTCCGTTAAGTAATAAGTCAATCACTTGACCTTTAGCAAAACTCTTGGCATAACCTCCTGCAAAGTTAGCCATGGCGGTTCCGCCACCATTGACGGCTTGAACAACTCCAATCGCTAATTTAGCATAACCATAATATGTATAAGCAGTAACTGCTGCCTGCATAATAGTACCAATGGTTCCCGCCAAAAATGCTTGAGTAGCAAAGGTATTAAATGCCCAAATAGCCAACGTTGCAAATATATAACCACTTGGGTCGGTTTTATTTAACGGGTTGTTCACTACATATGAGTAACGGTTGAGGTTTTGGATGTTCTCTGGCGCTTGCACCATAGGGTCGGCTTGTAAAAATCGCCCTAAGATTGGGTCGTATATTCTACCGCCCATGTGTACAAGACCAACCTCATCCATTTGTTCGTGGCCCGTATACCCTCGTAATGTAATATTACTGGTAAACTTAGCTTGGTCGCTAAAGTCTCTTGCCCATGTTTTTGCATCGCGTCTTGCACCAAATGCGTCAAAACTCATACTTTGTTCAAGCTTACCGTTAACATCAGCAATTACATGGGTTGAGCCTAGGTGGTCGTCAAGCATATACCGAATGGTAGCTTGATTTTCTACGGTGGTAATAAGCACTTTACCACCAATGTAGCGTTTACTTACCCAGCGACTTTGTCCGCCATAGCGAATAAATTCGACATTACCTACATAACGTGTTTCTTGCGCAAGCGGAATAAACAGTGTTATATCACCATTTAATATAGGAATTAAGAGGCCTTTTTTACCGCCATACTCTGAACGCTTATAACGCTTGCCTGTACCTGAATAAGAAAATTCAACCCAGTAGTCTGCCTTTTTAATGCGGGTTGGTTTATGAAATGAGTTATAAACAAGTTCTCGGTCGTTGTCTTTAATCATATTACCGGCCGCGTCGTACTGGTAACTGTTTGCGCGTGTACCGGTTACTTGAGTTACCGCATGTGGGCGACTTGATTGATAATGATATGAGCCTACGCCCGTTTTATAGGTGATGTTACCTATTTCGTTATAACGAATATCGGTGGTGGCAACACCACCAATTGTACTGCGGGTAACTCGGTTTAAGCTGTCGTAAGTAAAACTTTCTTTTTTATTTACCACTATGTCTTGACGGTAGTTCAAATTACCTAAGTTATTCCAGTTATATCGCAAGTTTTGTAAGGTGCCATTACCTGTTGAGGTCATACTGGTGAGTAAACCTGTATGCTGGTCAAACACTTTATTACGGGTAATGCGACTACCTAATTGCTCTTTGGTTAAATTACCAAAAGCATCGGCTGTTTTAGCTTGCCATACCGTTGTATTGGTTTGATTATCTTTTAACGACACCAAGTGTCTGTAACTATTATAGTTATAGGTAACTGATTTACCTGTCGCATCGGTTTCTTTAAGTAACTGACCATTGTTATTAAAAGTCATTAATTCTTTGTAGGTGCTTCCATCTATAATGGTATGTTTTTCACGGTTACGCCCAAATGCATCGTAATAAAAACGTTCAGTAAAACCACTGATTTTATCTACGGTTGTATAAATCATGCCTTTTGCGTAACTACCTACGTCGTAAGTTGTTACGCTGTGGTGTTCAAGTTTGTTATTACGCTTACGTTGGCTTTCAGTTACGCGGCCTAATACATCGTATTTGAAGGTAGAAAGATTGCCGTTACTGTCGCTTTCTTGCACTAATTGATGATAATTATTATAACTATAATTTGCTGTACCTTTGTCAGCATCAACAACCTTAGTTTTATTTCCGTATTTGTCGAAAGTAACTTTTATTTGATTACCTTTAGGGCCTGTTAAGTTACGTGATTTTCCGTTTTCATCGTATTGGTAATAAGCTGACTTACCGTTAGCGTCGGTTACTTGTACTAATAACCCCATGGCATTTGTAATTTGTGTATTTATATGTCCTGCAGGGTTTACATTGGTAACACTTTCACCGTTATATTGATTAGTCCATTCTGAACCATCGGCTTTGGTAATGGCTGTTACACGGTTTTGTTTATCGTATTTATTGGTATTCCAACTAACGGTTGCCCCAGCATAGTAAGGCATAGACTCTTGATATTTTCGACCTTTGTTATCGTATTTCGAGTCCACATAAACATAAGTGCCGTTTAGTGCAATGCTACCTCCACGCAGAGTACGTCCTAGCACATCAAAATAACTCCTGCTAGATGGCGCGCCTTCTGAAGTAGACTCTTCGTAATATACTGCATTACTTGGGCAGTGGGTGGTACTTTCACACCAGTATTTTACTTTACTGCTACTCAATGCTTGGCTACCTGATGTACTGGTATTATTTGCCGGTGTGGATATTTCTCCCGTTAAACGCCCTAGACTGTTGTATGTGTAATATGTACGTTGACCATTGGCGGTTTGTGTATATGATTTACGCCCTAGTGTGTCGTATCCTAGAGTACTTCTGTGCCCTAAAGTGTTTTTCTCAGCCGTTACATGGCGATAGGTGCTGTCGTAAAAAGTTTCTAAAACTTGAGTTGGTAGCCCTGATTTAGTTACAGTTTCTTTGGTGATTAAACCATAACTATTAACCGCATAACTTTTTACAACACCGTTATCAGCTGTTGTTTTTGATAATCGACCTAAGCCATCGTAATAAAGTCGACTCGTATGTGAATT
>Ga0233426_10004577_pt1 | contig 10329 bp, 9 predicted proteins | sample SI_118_April2016_6_FD_179875 | JGI IMG/M metagenome (GOLD analysis project Ga0233426, IMG submission 179875) | Seawater microbial communities from Saanich Inlet, British Columbia, Canada - SI_118_April2016_10_MG | ecosystem: Environmental > Aquatic > Marine > Inlet | place: Canada: British... | reverse complement strand
CGCACTCATACTCGCCTGTGTTTGGGGACAGGCAAAATTTAATACAATAAAAACAAATAGAAAAACGCTAAAAAAATCAAACTTCATTACACATCCGTGATCAATGACACTGTTAATTTATTCAATGATTTTACTTTAACATAGAGATTTTTTTAAAACGAGTTAAAGCAATAAAATCGTAATTGAGGCAATTTATCTCAACGTAAAGTCATATTATTTATTGTAGAGCTTGTTAAAATCTGTGATTTTAAAACCTTGAAGATATTCGTCGCCAATCTTTATTACCGGCACCGATCTAAAGTTCGCTCGTCGGAATTCTTTCTGTCCCGCTGGCGTTTTTACATTACACAAACGGTAAGTAATACGATGTTTTTCAAAATAAGCTTTTGCCGTGTCACAATGAGGACAATTACTCATGCTGTATAAAACAATTTTTTTCATTATTCAATTTCCCTTCATTATTTGCTCAACGTACCATGATAAACTGAACATATTTTGCAATGTGGATACTAAGAGCACATATTACTTAAATATTGTAATTTATAGTTTACAGTAACTTGCATTACATAACGCCCCCCTAAAGTATAAATTAGATTAATTATTCATACTGTAATATTAAGACCGATTAAATGAAATATAATTGCTATAAACACGCAAAAAAATCAAGCGAACACATCGCCTTGCTTTATTCATAGCTGGCTACGTGAAAAACACTCTATTGTTTCATATATCTTCATCTATCTTTTATGGTTATAAATACTTACCGGAAGATGAGTAATGTAGTTTCATGATTGATAAAGCTTTCTCAATTTTGATTTATCTTTTATCTACCTTTTATTAGATCGATAAATTCCATAATTTTAATATACCTAATGTTTACGCCAAAAAAATTACGCTATTACCACAGGAATCATAACTGTATAAAAAACCAGTCGCCGTGTTAAACTGATTCTAATGGATGAGACGAACCTTTGGAATTCTATTGAAATTATTTATTGCAGAAAAACCTAGCTTAGCAAGAGCAATTGCCGACGTACTACCTAAACCGCATAAAAAAAATGATGGTTATATAGAAGCAGGGAATGGCGATGTCGTTACCTGGTGCATCGGACATTTATTAGAACAAGTTCCACCTGAAGATTACGACATTAAATATAAAAAATGGATAGTTGAACACTTGCCCATTATTCCCCAGCAATGGAAATTAAAACCTAAACCAAAAACTCGAAAACAACTTACCGTTATAAAAAAGCTAATTAAACAAGCTGATACCATCGTAAATTCTGGTGATGTGGATCGTGAAGGTCAAATATTAGTTGATGAAGCGATTAGCTTTAGTGGAGCCTCTAAATCCAAAATAGATAATGCATTGAGGTGTCTAATAACCGATATGAATTTTTCTGCAGTTAAAAAAGCAGTAAATAACTTAAAACCTAATAAAAATTTTATTCCTCTTGCTGTTTCAGCATTATCAAGAGCGAGAGCTGACTGGCTTTATGGCTTAAATATGACTCGCCTTTGTACTTTACAAGGACAGAAGTCAGGCTATCAAGGCGTATTATCAATTGGCCGAGTTCAAACCCCCATATTAGGCCTAGTGGTAAACCGCGACATTGAAATAGAAAATTTCGTATCAAAACCTTTTTATGAAGTACTTGCTCATATCACTACAGAAAACGGTGAAAAGTATCAGGGTAAGTGGAAGCCAAGTAAGGCTTGTGAGCCTTTCATGGATGAAGAAAAGCGGATATTATCAAAGAAGCTAGCTGAAAACGTAGTCAATCGTATTAACGAAAAACCCGCAAAAGTTGAAAAAGTTACACAAGATAAAAAACAGCAAGTAGCCCCATTACCTTTCAGTTTATCTAGCTTACAAATAGCAGCCGCTAAAGCTTTTGCTATGAGTGCAAAGCAAGTATTAGATATCTGTCAGCAACTTTATGAAAAGCACAAATTAATAACTTACCCTAGATCTGATTGCCAATACTTACCGACGGAACACTTCAATGATGTACCTGCCGTAACCAACGCTATGAGTAACGTATCTGAGAAATTAGCCGGTATGTTAAAAAATGCAGATTTAAAGAAAAAAAGTAGAGCGTGGAACGATAAAAAAGTCAGTGCGCATCATGCCATTATACCTACAGCTAAAAATCGTCCAACTGGCGTGTTATCAAATGATGAAGCTAAAATTTATGAAATAGTTGCTCGCCAATATATTGCACAATTTTATCCAAACTTTGAATACATGGACAAACAAATAGACACTATTATTGATGGTGGTTTATTTATCAGTAAACAAAAAGATATCATTAAAAACGGCTGGAAAGACCTTTTTACCACTTCCAATAAGAGCAACCAAGGCGCTATAGAAAATAAGGAATTTTCAGCTGTTAAATTACCCAATGTAATAGTTGGTGATTCCGTTCATTGTGTACACGGCGAGTTAGTAGATAAAAACACTAGCCCACCAAAATACTTTACGGATGCAACAATATTAGGTGCCCTTACTGGTATAGCTCGTTATGTTACGAATGCTGAAATAAAAAAATTATTAAGAGATACCGACGGGCTAGGCACAGAAGCAACACGTGCTGGCATTATTGAACTGCTTTTTAAGCGTCAATTTTTAGTAAGAAAAGGAAAAGACATAAGAGCAACAAAGGTTGGTAAAAAATTAATAACCTCTTTACCTGCGCAAATTTCTCAACCTGATATGACTGCGTTGTGGGAGTCTCAACTTGAGTCTATTAGTACGCAGACACTTAATTATCAATCTTTTATTAGTGGTGTTGAGCAAAATTTACAACAGCTAATTACTGAAGTTAAAGATATTGTTTTTACTGGTTTACCGCAATCAAATACCCCTAAGAAATTCACTAAAAAAAAGAAGAAGTGGTAGTAGCAAAGCAAAAGCCTAAAATGTGGTTAATTTATGCAATAAAGCCTATTCATTCTATTTTACGTTTTCATAACCAAATAGCTAATGAATAGAAATTTTTGATTTGTCCTTATCGATCATAATTTATTAGCAATAATATTTCCTTGAGCTATACAGTATGATTATTAATACCCCCTCGCGCCCTGAAAAAACAACCATAAAAAATGCCCCTGTTACGGGGCATTACTTTTAGTTGATAAATACATAAGAAGCTAATTCAACGCTACCATGAATGTATTCATCTTTTTTCTTGTACTTCATGCACAATAAAAATTAGTTGTTAATAAATAATACAGGTATCAACCAATCTAATAATCTTGCTCCACATTTATAGCTTATATCGTTCATTGGGAAAGGTTCATTGCTACACCCTCTATAAGGATAACGTTCGGGCAATATATCATATAGGCCCAATTCTCTAGGTTGCTCTAAACCTTGTGATAATGGTCCTTTAAATAACTTATTAAACGCGAATTCTCGTAATGTATCATTTTTCCAAATAAGAAACCCCTTTCCCTCATACGCACTAAAACCATATTCCCTCAGGTATATAGGAGTTAAATCTGGATTCTCAGCATTTCTGGGGTAGGCTGGAGCAGAATTAAGCCACTGATGATTACCATCGATAGAACGTAAAACGTTATAAATAACATTTTCATCGTAATAAGTATTTACTGTGGGCATGTATTGCGGGCTTCCTGTTACAGCAATATTTAATACATCGTTTAGCGACTCAGTATCCAATAATGAAAGTTTCATTAATTGAAGGCTATTAAATATAACAGGGTAAGCTTCAGGATTGAATTCACCACCTTCTATAGCTTGCATCTCAGCACGAACACGCGATGCCATATCAGGTATCTTAATTAACGAATTGTCACGGTTACTCGCAAATAATGTATTTAACTCGTAATCAGTAACCTCTCCATCAAAAACTTTATATAATTCATAAAATTCTTCGTCGAGTACATTCATAATTAAATAGTCTTTCGCTTCATCTAATGCCTTATCAGCAATGCCCTTTAGCTTATTATTTATATCATCTTTGAAGTCAACAACGATCTCTCCACCTATCGGTAAAGCTAAATTGATGGCTCCGGTAGATAATTTATCTAACATATTTGTTAACTCATAAAAATAATCTGCTCCGGAACATATCGACGAACTAACTTCCGATGGAATACCCGCTAAACTTGGGCCATAACATGCAATCCAACGCTCAAATTCTGAGGTATTTAAACTCCCATAAGCTGAGCTTTTGATAACTTCGTTCCAACTTAAGGTATAGGCCATCATGGCTAATTTAATATCTCGTTGCCATCCTAAGAAATAAGCTCTAATTAAATTGATATCACTATTAAATCTTTGAGCTAAGTCTACCGTCAGCTGAGTTTGATTATTAATCTCTGTTAACGTTTCAACTAAAATACTACTGCTTTGAATAATGACATCTTTTAAATTTTTAGTGGTTGTATTTGACAATCTTCTTTCTAGTCTTGATCTTTCTTTTATGGCACTCTCTTTCAATTTAAGTAATCGTTTTTGAGCTCGGTTCCATTCTTTAAATATTTTGCATGCTAAAGGTCCCAAAAAAAACCAACGTTTACAGACTTTTTTAGCTATTTTATTACCAATTCTAACAGTAAGGCTATTTATTTTAGTTGTGAGTAAAAGTACTCTTTCTTTAACTTCAATGTGTTGAGAAACAGCAGAATCAATAGCCGTAATCAATTGTACTTTTAGCTCACTATCTTGAATAATTAGTCTATTAACTTCATCTTTCAATTGATTAGTAATACTTTGAATTTCATCAATTGTTTTATTTTCAAGTATTTTTGCTTTATTCAATATTTCAGCAACTTTATCTAATTCTTTATTATTCAAAGAAATATTAAGGTATTGTTCAGCAATATAATTCAAGGCAACGCGATCCATTGACTTAAGCACATTAGAATTAGCATAGTCTCCTAGCTTATTATATAAAGAATTAACCGCTACAATATGAGAAGCACTACTCGATTTTTGATATTGCGAAACCGCAGTATTATTAAGAATAAGTTTATCGACAAGAAAACCTGTTGGCGGAGAAATATTTGAAGCATATGTACTTAATGGCGGTGTATATTGAGCAATATACTTTTCGAGTAATATGTGTCTTTTTTCATCCTCGATACCGTTGCTTGTATTGAAAGCTCCACCACTGTACATATTAACATATGTATGTGCCCACATATCTGATATTGCATGCCCTATATACCCATTTGAAAATGCTTCATTTTTACTTCCACTTATCGTTAGGTAGCATCTATCACGCATAGGGTTTATAAAACTGCTTCCCCCCATAATAGACGTTTCTAAATTGTATTCAAAGTTATCAAGCTCCAAAGACATCCTTAAATTTGATAATTTATTAATTAACGTTGAAGATGAACTTGACGCTCTAAATTGTGCTGTAGGAGAATTAGGCGACATTGTAGTTACTGATAAAGCCGAGTCGATAAGACTTTCTCTTGATTCAGTCGTTATTTCTATATCAGATAAGTTAAATTCTATCGCTTTGGATACTTCATAATATAAATATTCATCTTCAAGTTCGTTCAAACATAACGCGCTATTAACCGAAGAAAGACCTGTTGAGATAGTATTTATATTGGAATAGCCTAAGTTTAAATGCTTTAACCAGTCATCTGTTTGCCACCCATTTATTTCGCCATTGCTTTCATCAAATAAACCAGGATGAACGACTAATTGCCCAACAGCGGGATCAGGAAAAGCATCAGGCCCCATTAAACCCGATAGATATGCGCCAGGATAACTTATCAAAGATTGTAAAGTACTTTCAGCGATATCATAATAATAGGGTTGACCATCTATATATATAGTCAATTTATTGTCATACCTTAAATCTTTAAGTATCTCTTCCCCTAGCCAAAGGTGTGTTTTTATCGATTGCGAAATTACCTGCATTGGTATTAATAGCAATATTAAAAAATAAAATTTTCTCACAAATATTCCCTATAAAAGTGTATAAACCTTATGTTTATTCACTATTTTATTTTAAACCCATGCCAATGAGGCAATTGGAGCTTAATCTAAGTATTGATTCTATTATCATCAATATCATTCCTGACGCAGTTGGTAAACTGTTGAGAATGATACATCCATGTTGTTCAGCTATTTATATTTAAAAAATATGACTTCATAATATAAATAACACTAGTGATTTTTTCTTTAAGCATTAAAATATAATGATTTTAATACTTATTAAAGTGATTTTACCTTGCAATTATTCTATGAACTTTATGTGAAGGGTATCCTCCAACATTAACTTCTGCCTCATGGCAATGAATTTCTATTTTTCTTTTTGCCATATAAAGTGATAATGCCAAAGAGTACAGCTCTTTTTCTTGGGTAGGTATATAGCATCTTGTACCATTTTGAAGTGTTAGAACAACTTTGGGGGAATTACCTTCCCATTGGATTATTTCTTTGATCGTGGTGTCACGGGTATGTACCCAACCAAAACCAAAGACTTGAGTTGATACAAACACTAAAACGAGTACGGTTAACAATTTTTTCATTGTTCTTCCTTAAATGTATGGCGCCTAATAAAGGCGATAATTAGTTAATTAAAACGGTGGATTTTGATTAAGCTGTTGGATATCACTAGTCGTTCAATATTAATTTTATGTCCCGTTACTACACAACTAGAGGCAAAAATTAACACTACACATATTTTAGCTTGAACTTTTCCTTTAAACCTCTATGAAGTTTAAAGTTAAACTATAATATCGTTATATATTGCATTAAACAGTAGCCGCCAGAGGGGTATTTGACGGTGTCATCTAATGTGATCATTACCTTTTTATTAGCCATTTTAGCCGCTAATAACATTGAAATGGCCACTTCATCTCCGTCTTTAATTGATACTTTATTCTGGTAACAGAAGTTCTTATTTGAATTTTTCAATTGGAACCAAACCGTTTTATTCCACGAGGGTGCTAACTTCCCGTTATCTACATGGTAGCGAATTTGACCAATATCACCGGTAGCATCGAACCTCGTGGCAAAGGCAGTACTAGAGGTTAAAATTAGAATGATTAATAGATAGATTTTTTTCATAATGTTCCCGAAATGTTGGTGCCTAAATAAAGGCGATAATTAGTTAATTAAAACGGTTAACTTTCATTAAACTATTGAACTTCTTAACAAGCTAAAACAAGAAACAAAATTAACGATTGAGTAAACAGCTTATTTACATATACATACGAACATATGAAACTTCGCATATAGGCGAGCCATTTTTAATACGAACGATTAATTTTTTTTGACTAGATAAACCAACTAAAAGGGTAGAATATATTTCGTCAAATAGAACATGGCTTGGCTTCAACACCATGAAGTGCCCTTCAACAAGTTACAATCCAGTTTCTCTTTACCCGCACCTGCCTGTAAATAAATATTACCCGATGCATTTGGATAAACAGAGAGTAAAACCTCTTTGTCAATTCCTGAGCAATTTGTTTTTGTGCAAGCGGCAAAAACATTAAAACTTAGAAGACTCGATATTACTAATATATAAAATTTGTTCATACTTTTTATTCCTTTAAATAATGATTGAACTAACATCACCACTAGCGGCAAACAGCTCTTTTTTTAGTAAATGAAAATATGTGCTACAACCTACTTATGAACCCAAAGGTTGTTCACTATGGGTACGTCAACGGTTCCTCCCCAAAAGCTTGTAGTACTACAACCAGAACCATGGAAACCAACTTTTTTACCTGAAATAAAAGCCGTTAAAGCGGTAGAAACTAATATATCTTTACCTGCAATATTATGCGGAATATACACCCTAAAAGTAGAAGTACATCCATCAAGGTTTTGCACTGCTCCTGATATATACAGACTGACCGCTCCATTTTCGTGCGTGAAGTATTTTGTGATTTCAACGCCAGAACCGGATAGCGATGTAATGTACTTAGCTGATGAAAGTGATGGAACCAAAAGTAATGATAATAATAAAATTTTGTACGTTTTCATAAAATAAAATCCGTTTAATATAATGTTTTTAAAGCTTTAATTTTTTGCGCGTTAACCGACACAGATGTAAACATTGCGTGTTTATTGGGGTGTTTTAAATTTTTTATTCTGGATACTCGATTGCATATAACTTGCACCAAAAGTTGCCACTACCCGTCCACTTTTGATCTGTATGACCATAAGCCTTAACTTTAGTTTTCGTTTGGTACGCGGCAAGAATAAGACTTAGATTCGCATTAAACCCTGCATCGTCTTTACTTATCCAATACCCAAAGCAGTTAGCTGTGGGTTTTGCAAGACGAAAAACCACATCGCCACCACCATATTGATTGTACGAAATAAACCGTGTAATTGTGGATAATTGGCTACTTTCTGCAGCCTCTACAAGATTTGTTCCAAAAAGTAGTACGATTAATAAAATAACTTTATTCATGTTTACCTAATTACATTTTCGCTTAATATTTAACATCCAAACAAATAATATTGGCTATCAAGTGTCACTGTCCTCTTTATTTTTAGTGTTTGCTATGAGTTACTTTGTTAAATCTATCGGCAATTAGATTGATGTTATATACCGGCAATTATAACCATGAACCGCATCTATATTAGGGGTAAATGGCATGAGGTAATAATGACAGTATATATTGATCAAATAATAACGAATATTACTTCCAGTAACTCTTTCTTTGACAACAACATTTCAAATTGAATATTAGTTAAATAAATCAGAAATCTAGATTTATTTTGTTACATAAGATACATTCTATTAACCAAAATTACTATAAATTAACGACAAATGAAAAAAACATTATTTATATCGTCATTATTACTTTCACTTAACAGTTACGCGGGCAGTTTAGTTTGCACTGGCACTGTAGAAACGGTTGCTTATCATGGCAATAATCAATTAATGGTGAAACTTAGCAGTATGAATACACCTGTATTTTTCTGTAACCCAGAAACAACATGGACAGTAGCAGGTGCTGATGGGAGAACAATGGGACCAGAAACTTGCAAATCTTTATTTGCGATATTTTTGAGTGCTAGAGCGACAAAAGAACCCATTAGTCGAGTACATTTCGACGGGAATTCAGTACCTACATCATGTACCGGTTTTCAGTCGTGGCAAAAAGTTTTTATTCGTTATGTAAACTACTAACTAAGCTGTTAACGCATAATTATGTTATGTATCGCTAAACATGCATAACATAACGCCAGCCAACGCTATTTTATGTTTTTTAATCAAAAGACGTGCCATTAAATAATTAATGCTAACTTGAAAATACCGCTTCTACTGGCTATCTCTCTGCCTTTTTCATATCAACATGGATCACGAAATGTGAATGATTATGCATGGCCACACTAGAATAAATATCGATAATTTAAATAGTCGAATGTGTTGTTATTTTATCAAAACCTCGTTGCTTACGATGGTCAAATTTTTTCCTGAAAATTTATAATCACCACATAAAACGCCCAACGTAGACAGCGATAAATATAGTAATAATAAGGTGAAGCATCTAAATAAACTTGCTCTTTTTTTGCGCGGAGGATGGCTTAATTTATTGAGGAGAAATTAATCACATCATGCCTAGTTTGCGCTTTAGATAAATCTAATTTTGGGGTGTACCTCTTTTTTTAATACCTATTGTCAAGTTAACCTATAAATAGGGATTCCATCTATTTATCAACTAATGGACGACCACGCTTTTGGTAACCTAATTTTTGACCTAAAGCCTCTTCAATTTGTTGTTGAAACCGTTTACTACCTAGGGGCATCGAAAATGAAGAGGCTCGTTGTATGTCGTGTACAATAGACTCACCTAAGTCTACTTTAAATAATTCTCTGTAAGCAAAGAAACGCTTTTTATCATTAACGCCTAAACGTTCATAGATGCTATGCATAACGAGGTTTTTACGGCGTCTACTACCACAATTAACAGCATAACTTGACCATTTATAATCAATGGGGTGTTCAACCATATTAGCCCGAACAGGATTAAGTTCGATATAACGGTAACACGCTAACAGATAAGCGTCAGCGTCAACGATACTCGCTTTATAACGCCCTTCCCATAACGTACCTGAACGATTATATGCTTTATTAATATACTGAACATATCGGCGGCCTATTGACTGCATAACATTAGGAATTGATAAAACTGAAGAAGGTGTTATTAACAAATGTACATGATTGGTCATCAGAACATAAGCATGCACCGACACTTCATATTTTTTGCAAGCGTCATTTAGACACTCAAGGTAAAACAGATAATCAGCGTCGGCAAAAAAGCAAACATTATGATTATTGCCGCGACTAATAACATGACAGGGAACATTCGCTA
>Ga0233426_10004576_pt1 | contig 10329 bp, 15 predicted proteins | sample SI_118_April2016_6_FD_179875 | JGI IMG/M metagenome (GOLD analysis project Ga0233426, IMG submission 179875) | Seawater microbial communities from Saanich Inlet, British Columbia, Canada - SI_118_April2016_10_MG | ecosystem: Environmental > Aquatic > Marine > Inlet | place: Canada: British... | reverse complement strand
TATTTGGGAAAAAAAAAATTGATAATGAGATTATTGATACCCTAATTTTAGCAAGAGATAAATTTCCTGGATCACCTGTAAGTTTAGATGCTCTTTGTAAGAGATATAGAGTAGATAATTCAAAAAGAACCCAGCATACTGCATTAATTGACTGTGATTTGTTAGCTAAAGTTTATATTAATTTAATAGATCAAAAAGAGCCGAGATTAAATTTTCAAACAGATGAAACAAAAATTAATCAAAAAAATAATACAGTGGTAAATTATTTTAAAAAAGTAATTTCACCAACAGCTGAAGAATTAAAAAAACATAAAGAGTATTTAAAAAACAATTTAAAAAAAAATTTCTTTTAATTTAATCTTTGACTATAAAGTTGATCAAAATCAATTTTTTTCTCAAATTTTACATCTGGATATCCTGAATTATGTAACAAATTTAAAAATGATTTTTCTAACTTAGGATAAATCTCAATTTGAACATCACACAGTATTATCTTTTCGAGATCTTTTTTTTCTTTTATTTCATCATTGATTTCCACAATAGTTGAGTAATTTATTTCAAAATAGGATTTTTTTTTATTTTCTTGTTTATCTTCAAACTTTAAAATTGTATTTACTTCAATCATTTTATTCTTTAGTGCTTTAGAAGTTATATCAATGTTAAGTTGATATTTTGAAATATAATCTTTTACAAAAATGTGAGTTTCAATATCAGGAGTTTCACTGGACATATCTTTAATATAATTACCTAGGATTTTATAATTTTTTGTCATCTTGATCCTCTATATCTTCAAAGTCTCCATCAATGAAACTGTTTTTTCCTGTTTCTCTTTCTTTATTTTTAAATTTACTAAAAAATTTTTTCAATAAAAAATTTCTAGAAAGAGGAAATATTATTAAAAACCCAATAACATCTGTTGCAAAGCCAGGGATGATCAATAAAAGAGCAGCGAAAGCAATTGCAGCCCCTGCAATCATCTCATATGTTGGTGCTTTATTTCTACTTATCTGTTCAAACCCAGATTTAAGAGTATTTAAACCCTCATACTTTGCATAGTAGACCCCAACAATTGCAGTAGTGAATATAAGTAAAATTGTAGTAATTGCGCCAATTTGAGAACCAATTTTTATTAGAAGAAATATTTCAATAACAGGAATTAAAATAATGGATAATAAAATTGAGTTCATTTGTCCATAATCTAAATTGCTAGTTGAAATTAATCAACATAGTAATTATTATAATAAATATGAATTACAGTTTCGAATACATAGATATTATTCTTCTTGCAATGATAGCTGGTTTTATTTTTTTAAGATTAAGAGGAATTCTTGGTAAAAGAACTGGGTTTGAGGGAAAAGCCCCAGCACAATTTGACAAAATTTTAAAAGAAGCAGTTGTTAAGCAAGCTCCAAAACAAGTCAATATTTTTGATGAAGAAGCGCAAAAAGAATTTTTAAAAGGTGCTAGAATTGCTTATGAGACTATAATCACTGATTTTAGTGATAATGATAATAAAATAACCACGAGCAAACCATTGCTTAATAAAGATATCTATAATCAATTTAACGAAGCTCTAAAAGAAAGAAGTTCCCGAGGACATTATGCAGAAATTACATTTATAGGCATAAATTCGGCAGATATTAAAGAACATAAGAAAGTAGATAAAATTTTAAATGTGACTGTAAGTTTTATAGCTGAGGTTATTACTTGTATAAAAGATAAAAATAAAAAAATTATTTCTGGTGATCCTGAAAAAATTAAAAAAATTTATGATACGTGGGTTTTTTCAAGAGATACTACGTCAGCTAACCCTAATTGGCAATTAGTTGGCACCTTAACTTAATTGACAAATAAAATTTCAGACAAAGATAAAAAAGATTGGGAAAATTTTATCTCCAGTGAAGATAAACTCCCAAATAAAGACCATAAATTTAAAGAAAATAAAATTTTAAAAATAAAATCTCTAGATTTACACGGACAATCTCTTGAAGAAGCTAACAAATCTATCGAAGACTTTATTATTAGATCTTACGAAGATAAAATAAATAAATTAATAATCGTTACAGGAAAAGGTCTTCATTCGAACAATCAAAAAAACCCATATGTTTCAAAAGACCTGAGTATCTTAAAATATTCAGTTCCTGAATTTATAAAAGGAAACAAAGAAATAATGAAAAAAATTATAGAAATTAAAGACGCAGAAATAGAAGATGGTGGTGCTGGAGCATTTTATATATATTTAAAAAAAAAATGATTATCTGGCTTGCTTCATATCCTAAAAGTGGGAATACATTGCTAAGATCAATGTTAGCAGCATACATATTTTCTAAAGATGGAAATTATAATTTTAACTTAATTAAAAATATAAAACAATTTCCTCATGGTGGCTTTTTTTTAGAGATGGGAATTGATATAACAAATCAAAATGAGACAATTAAAAATTACATTAAAGCTCAAGACGCGTTCAATAAAAAAAATGCAATTCAATTTTTAAAAACTCATAGTTTTCTTTTTAACTTCAATAAAAATTATCCTTTTACAAATTTCGATAATACTCTAGGGGCAATTTATATTGTTAGAGACCCAAGAAATATCGTAACATCTTTATCCAAATTCAAAAGCTTAACATTAGAAGAATCAGCAGATTTTATGATAAAAGGAACAGGGGATGGGTTAGTTTGGACAAATAATTGGGCTGTCAATTATCATAGTTGGAAAATATTTAAGGAATATGAAAAGTACCTTCTTATAAAATATGAAGATCTAATCGCTAATCCAGATTTAACTTTTCTAAATGTGTTAAAATTTATTTATAGAATTAATAAATCTAATTTTGAATTAGATAAAAAAAAATTTGAAAACGTAATTAAAACAACAAGTTTTGAAAATATGCAAAATTTAGAAAAAGAAAAAGGTTTTAGCGAGAGTTGGGTAGATGAAAAAACTGGTAAAAAGATACCTTTTTTCTATTTAGGACCTAAAAATAATTGGAAAAAAAATTTAGATGTTAAAGTTGTAAAAAAACTGGAAAAAGCTTTTAAATTAGAAATGGAAGAACTTGGCTACTTATAAATTTATAATATAAATTTTGAAAGATCTGTATCTTTTACCAAATTATCTAAATTTTTATTAATATATTCTTTATCAATAATAATTTTTTCTCCAGAGCGATCAGTTGCTGTGAAACTTATTTCGTCTAAAATTTTTTCAATTATTGTATGTAATCTTCTGGCACCAATATTTTCTACTGTTGCATTTACTTCGGATGCGATATTTGCAATTGTATCAATCCCATCATCTGAGAATTCAAGCTCAACATTTTCAGTTTTCAATAATGCAACATATTGTTTAATTAAACTAAAATCTGGCTCTCTTAGTATTCTTTTAAAATCATCACTAGTTAATGCTTCTAGCTCAACTCTTATAGGTAACCTACCTTGTAATTCAGGAAGTAAGTCCGAAGGTTTTGCAAGTTGGAAAGCACCCGATGCTATAAATAAGATATGATCAGTCTTAATAGGTCCATGCTTAGTATTAACTGTTGTGCCTTCTATCAAAGGTAATAGGTCTCTTTGAACACCCTCGCGAGACACATCTCCACCAACTCGGTCAGTTCTTGCAGAAATTTTATCAATTTCATCTAAAAAAACTATACCATTATTTTCTGTTGATAGCTTTGCGGCTTTAACAATTTTATCCTGCTCAATTAATTTATCAGACTCATCATTAATTAAAATTTCATGTGATTCTTTTACAGTCATTTTTTTCTTTTTTTCTTTGTTGCCCATAGATTTACCAATCATTTCTCCAATGTTGATCATTCCAACATTAGCTCCAGGCATTCCAGGAATTTCAAAAGAAGTGTTATTTGATCCTGTATCACTCACAGCAATTTCTATTTCATTGTTATCTAAATCACCATTTCTTAATCTTTTTCTAAAACTTTCTCTTGTTGCTAAACTAGCTTTTTTACCAACCAAAGCATCTAAGACTTTTTCTTCAGCAGATTTTTGTGCTTGAGCATGGACTTCTTTTCTCATTTTAACTTTTTCCATACCAATAGCTATTTCAATTAAATCCCTTACTATTTGTTCAACATCTCTTCCAACGTATCCAACTTCAGTAAATCTTGTGGCTTCAACTTTAACAAACGGTGCTTCCGCCAATTTTGATAACCTTCTAGAAATTTCTGTTTTACCAACACCAGTTGGTCCAATCATTAAAATATTTTTTGGCAAAACTTCATTTTTCATTTCTCCTTTTATTGCTTGTCTTCTCCATCTGTTTCTTAAAGCGACAGCAACAGCCTTTTTTGCTTTGTTTTGTCCAACTACAAATCTATCTAATTCAGAAACTATTTCTCTTGGAGAAAGTGAACTTACTAGAGAATTTTCTTCCTTATCTTTTTTATCTTTTGGAACTAAAGGAGTTACGTTAGTTTTTTCCATTATATTTTTAGAACCTTAATATTATCATTTGTAAATACACAAATTTCAGAAGCTACCTTAATTGCTTTTTTTGCAATTTCCTCCGCACTTTTATCTGTTTCCATCAGAACTTTTCCAGCAGCTAATGCATAATTTCCACCCGAACCTATTCCAATGACATCTCCCTCAGGTTCCAAAACATCCCCTGTTCCAGAAATTATATAACTATTATCTTTATCACCTATGGCCATTAAAGCCTCTAATCTTCTTAAATATTTATCAGTTCTCCAATCTTTTGCTAACTCAACAGCAGCTCTTGATAGGTTGCCTGCATGTTTTTCAATTTTAGCCTCTAATCTCTCAAATAAAGTAAGTGCATCCGCTGTTGATCCTGCAAAGCCTGCTACTACATCCCTTTTTTCAATTTTTCTAATTTTTGAAGCAGTACTTTTAACCACAGTATTACCCATACTTACCTGTCCATCTCCAGCTACCACTACTTCATTATTTTTTCTAACTAGTACAATTGTTGTCATGGTTTAATAAATGGTGATTATTTTTAATACTTCAAGTGTTCATACTGATATTGATATAGAAGGATTATGTATGTATACCTCTAAAATATATGGCTAGAAAAGGAAAAGTATCCAGAAAAACAAAAGAAACCAGTATTAGTGTTGAGGTGAATATTGACGGAAAAGGTAAATACCAAATTGATACTGGTATAGGTTTTTTAGATCATATGCTTGAGCAATTATCAAAACATTCTCTTATCGATTTAAAAGTAAAAGCAAAAGGTGATACTCACATTGATCTTCATCATACAACAGAAGATACAGGAATAGCAATTGGTGAAGCTTTAAAAAAAGCTGCAAAAAAATTTATTGGGATTAAAAGATATGCTCACAGAGTTATTCCAATGGACGAGACTTTAACTAGAGTTGCAATAGATGTTTCAAATAGACCTTATTTAATTTGGAAAGTAAAATTAAAAGTTGAGAAACTTGGTGAGATGGATACCGAACTATTTAAAGAATGGTTCCAGGCATTTTCACAATCAGCTGGCATTACAATGCATGTTGAAAATATTTATGGAGACAATAGTCACCACATCATCGAATCTTGCTATAAAGCATTAGCAAGATCTTTGAGAGAAGCATTAGAGATGGATCCTAGAAGTAAAAAAAGTATTCCATCTACTAAAGGCTCATTATAAGTTTAATGAACGTCACAATTGTTGATTATAATTCGGGCAATATAAGCTCGGTAATAAATTCGTTTAACGAAGTCGCAAAAGACAAAGTAAACATCGAAGTTACTTCAGATCTAAATAAAATTAAATCTAGTGACAAGGTAGTATTGCCAGGCCAAGGTTCATTTAAAAGCTGTGTTGATGCTTTAAATAGCATCAATGGTTTGACAGATACTTTGAATGAAGTTGCAATTAATAATAAAAAACCACTCCTAGGTATTTGTGTTGGATTACAAATGTTTGCAGATGTTGGATACGAAGAAATAGAAACAAAAGGTTTAGGGTGGATATCGGGTAAGGTAGTCAAAATTAACAACCAAAATGGAAAATTCAAGCTTCCTCATATTGGTTGGAATCAGCTTAATATACATAAGAATAGTAAAATTTTAAAAGATATAGAAAATAACTCTCACATGTATTTTGTGCATAGCTATGAATTTATTCCCCAGGATAAAAGAGTTATATCTGCAACAACAGATTATTCGTCAAATATTGTTTGTTCTGTAGAAAAAGAAAACATTTTTGGAACCCAGTTTCATCCAGAGAAGAGTGATAAAATTGGACTTAAAATAATTGATAATTTTATAAACATATAAAATGAAAATATTTCCAGCGATAGACATAAAAGATAAAAAATGTGTAAGATTAATCAAAGGAAACTTTGATAACAAAACTGAATACGAAGTGTCACCAGTTGAACAAGCTGCAAAATATAAGGAATATGGTTTTAAAAATTTACATATTGTTGATTTAGATGGAGCTTTAACTGGTGAAACACTAAATCTGGATATTATTGAGGAGATAGCTAGTAAATTTGACTTAAAAATAGAAGTTGGTGGAGGAATTAGAAGTATTGATAGTATTCAAAAATACACGGATGTGGGTGTTGAAAAAGTAATTTTAGGTAGTGCTGCCATAAAAGATAAAAACTTTTTAAAAGAATCTTGTGAAAAGTTCTCAAATAAAATTGCCTTAGGTTTAGATGCTAAAGATGGATATTTATCTGTGTCAGGATGGAAAGAAAATTCTAATCAATTAACTTTAGATTATTTAAGAGAAGTCAATAATTTTGGTGCTAGCAGATTAATTTATACTGATATTAATCGAGATGGCATGAAACAAAGCCCTAATTTTGAAGAAACATCTAAAGTCGCTGAAACAGCAAATTGCCCAGTGATTATTTCGGGAGGTGTTTCATCTATTGATGATATTAAAAAAGCAAAGGAGCTAAATAATAAGAATATCGAGGGGATTATAGTTGGCAAAGCTATATATGATGGTGATATTAAATTAGAGGATTTGGTTAAGGAATTAGATGCTTAAAAATAGAATAATACCTTGTCTAGACGTTAAAAATGGTCGTGTAGTCAAAGGAATAAATTTTATAGACTTAAAGGATGCAGGTAATCCAGTTGAGCAAGCTAGAATTTATTCTGATGGTGGAGCAGATGAAATTTGTTTTCTAGACATTACTGCCTCAAATGAAAATAGAGACACCATTTATGATGTTGTAGAAAAAACTTCTAAAAAATGTTTTGTCCCTTTGACAGTTGGAGGAGGAGTTAAAAGTGTTGATGATATTAATAAACTTTTAAACTGTGGTGCAGATAAGGTGTCAATTAATACTGCGGCAGTTCAAAATTCAGAAGTAGTAGTAGAAAGTTCTAGAAAATTTGGTTCGCAATGCATTGTTGTTGCAATAGATGCAAAAAAAAACTCTGATAATTGGGAAATTTATACTCACGGTGGAAGAAACAATACAGGAATTAATGCAGTAGAATTTGCAAAAAAAATGGAAAGTAGTGGGGCGGGGGAGCTATTAGTAACTTCAATGGACAGAGATGGCACCCAAGTTGGTTATGATTTAGAATTAATGTCGAAAATATCATCTAAAGTAAATATTCCTATTATTGCATCTGGTGGGGTTGGTAATTTAGATCATTTAGTTGATGGAATAAAATTAGGAAACGCAAGCGCTGTTTTAGCAGCATCTATATTTCACTATGGAAAGCATTCAGTAAAAGAGGCTAAGGAATATTTGGACTCAAAGGGAATACCTGTTAGAATTTAAAATGCTTAGTACATTAGAAAATTTAATAAAACTTGCACGAGAAAGAAAGTTAATACCTGTAGAAGGGTCTTATACAAATAAGTTACTTACAGATAAACCCTTAAGTAAAGCAAAAGTATTAGAGGAAGTTGATGAATTAATAGAAGCTATAGATGAAGATACAAATAAAATACATGAAGCAGCAGATGTATTTTATCATTTATTAATGTACTTAGAGGCAAATGATGTAAAAATTGAAGAAGTAATGAAGGAATTAGAAAAAAGAAAAAAATGAGTTATGATGATAGTAATATCTTTGCAAAAATTTTAAGAGGAGAGATACCTTGTAATAAAATTTATGAAGATGATTTTATTTTATCATTTAACGATATTAATCCACAAAAAAAAATACATGCTCTTGTCATTCCCAAAGGAAAATATGTTGATCTAGATGATTTTAGTTTAAATGCGACCCAAGAAGAAATCGCTGGATTGATTAAAGGTATAAATATTGTAGCCAAAAAGCTGGGTCTTTCAACGGAAGTAGGTAAAGGCTATAGAGCATTAACCAATATAGGCGATAACGGTGGTCAAGAGGTCCCACACTTACACTTTCATTTATTTGGAGGTGAAAAAATTGGAAAAATGGTTGAGTGACACAAGAGGTTCAAAGAAATTATTTAGAAATAAATTCAATTCATGATCTAAATAAGGTGATTGAACCAAATAAAGATTATTCCATAAATTTACTTAATCCAATTAATTTTCAATTAAATAAATTTTTTTATAAAAATATTGGAAAAAAACATAATTGGATTGATCGTTTAGTTTGGACAGAAACTCAATGGATAGATTATGTTTCTAGCAAAAAAGTTAAAACATATGTTTTAAAATTTAAAGATGATTTAGTTGGTTTCTTTGAATTAATAATTCATATTGAAAAAAAAGAAGTAGAGATTGCTTATTTTGGATTGTTAGAAGAATTTCAAAATAAAAAACTTGGATCATATCTATTGTCTCAAGCAATCCAAAAATCTTTTATAGATGGTATTCATAGAGTTTGGGTTCATACGTGTTCTCTAGATCACGAAAATGCTTTAAATAATTATATCGCTAGAGGAATGAAAATATTTAAAACTGAAACTATAAAAATTTAGTTTTGCGTAGGAACATTAAATAAATCTTTATCAATTTTTTGATTCACGTGAATTGAAGAAATATGAGTAACACTTATATTTTGATAAATATCTTTTGTTTGCCACCCTGCTAAATTAAATGTTTTATCATTAAAAAATATATTTATTTTACTGTTTTGTTCTTCTATCTCAAAATTTATATAAGTTTTATCTAACATTTTTTCTTTTAAATTTACTATTTTTCTGATTAAAAATTTTTTATCTAATATAGAATTTAGTGGTGTCTTATTTAAGGGGTATCTATAAAAGCTAGTTTTGGTTTTAATTACTAGTGATTTACCGTTAGAAACAATGATTTTATTATTCTTTTGATATTTACAGTAAATTTTCTTTGGATATTTAATCGTACAATTTCCATTTTCTACTTTTCCATTTACGTTTTGTTCAAAATTAAAATTTAAATTTTTAGTATTTTTTAGATTTTCTATTATTTTATCTTTATTGCTTGCTTGCACATTTGAAATTAAAATAAAAAAAATATAAATTATTAAGTGTTTAAACATTAAAGCACATCTCTTTTGCCAACATGATTTGCTTTACTTACAATTCCATCAGCTTCCATCATATCAATAATTCTAGCTGCTCTATTGTAACCAATTTGAAGTTTCCTTTGTAAGAAGGATGTTGAGGCTTTACCTTCTGATCGAATAATTTCTAATGCTTGTTGATACAACTCATCTTTATCACCTTGACTTTGACTATCTCCCATTTCTTTTTCGTCTGCAAAGTTTAATATTTCATCTATATAATCTGGTTCAGCTTGGGTTCTTAGAGATTTATTAACTTTTTCAATTTCATCATCAGATACAAATGGTGCGTGTATTCTTACTATTTTATTAGCAGATGACATGTAAAGCATATCTCCCTTACCCAACAACTGTTCTGCCCCTTGTTCTCCAAGAATAGTTCTGCTATCTATTTTTGAAGTAACTTGAAAAGATATTCTGGTAGGAAAATTGGCTTTAATAGTTCCGGTAATAACATCAACACTTGGTCTTTGAGTAGCCATTATAATGTGAATTCCAGCAGCTCTAGCCATTTGAGATAATTTTTGTATGTAGTTTTCGATTTCTTTACCTGCAACCAACATTAGGTCAGACATCTCATCAACCACAACAACTATATAAGGCATAGGAAGTTTATGTTTTTTGTTATAACCATCAATATTTCTCACTCCTTCTTTTGTCATTAATTTGTATCTACTTTCCATTTCTTTAACTACCCAACCTAGAACTGAAGCTGCTTTTTTAGCTTCTGTAATTACAGGACAAAGTAAATGGGGAATTCCTTCGTATGTTGACAGCTCTAACATCTTAGGATCAATTAAAATAAATTTACAATTCTCAGGAGTATGTCGATAAAGAAGAGATAAAATAATTGTATTAATACAAACTGATTTTCCAG
>Ga0233426_10004575_pt1 | contig 10329 bp, 9 predicted proteins | sample SI_118_April2016_6_FD_179875 | JGI IMG/M metagenome (GOLD analysis project Ga0233426, IMG submission 179875) | Seawater microbial communities from Saanich Inlet, British Columbia, Canada - SI_118_April2016_10_MG | ecosystem: Environmental > Aquatic > Marine > Inlet | place: Canada: British... | reverse complement strand
ATCTAAGAATCTTACATCATTTTCAGACCACATTCTTAAATCTTTTACTTCGTATTTTAACATTGCCATTCTTTCGATTCCCATTCCGAATGCGAATCCTGAATATTCATTAGGATCAATTCCTGCATTTTTAAGAACATTAGGATCAATCATTCCACATCCAAGAATTTCTAACCAACCTGTGTATTTACAAACGTTACATCCTTTTGTATTACACAAAGAACATGAAACATCAACTTCAGCACTTGGCTCAGTAAAAGGGAAGTAAGAAGGACGTAATCTGATTTTAGCATGCTCTCCAAACATTTCCTTTGCGAAGTATTCGATTGTTTGTTTTAAATCAGCAAAGGAAACTTTCTTATCGATATAAATACCTTCAACTTGGTGAAAGAAACAATGCGCTCTAGCACTAATTGCTTCATTTCTATAAACTCTTCCTGGAGTAATTGTACGAATTGGTAATTTCTTAGCTTCCATAACCCTCATCTGAACCGACGAAGTATGCGTTCTTAACAACCAATCTGGATCTTTCTCTATGAAAAATGTATCCTGCATATCTCTAGCTGGGTGCTCATCAGGTAAGTTTAAGCCAGTGAAATTATGCCAGTCATCTTCAACTTCAGGACCTTCTGAAACATTAAATCCGATTTTACTGAAAATCTCAATAATTTCTTCATTAACCAAGCTCAGTGGATGCCTACTTCCTAGTTTGAAACCCTCACCAGGTAGCGTTAAATCTATATCTGATTTTTGCTCTTCTGCTTCCTCACTTGAATCAGATAGGCTATCAAATTTATTTTGTGCTTGAGTTTTTAAAGAATTAATGGATTGACCAACTTCTTTTCTTTTGTCAGTTGCAACGTTTCTTATCTCAGCAAATAAATCTTTAAGTACATTTTTTGAACCTAAAAATTGAATTCTAAATTTCTCTAAAGTTTCCTTTCCTTCTATTTTGAATTCTTCAATTTGTTGACTTAACTCTTTGATTTTATCTTCCATCAATAATACTTGAATTGAGTTGTAAAATTACAACTTTTTAATTGTCATTTTAAGATCTTCTTTAGGACGGTTGTTTTTATCCTTTTTTAATACAGCAATTGAGTCAATGATATTAATTCCTTCTATAATTTCCCCAAATACAGTATAGTCTCCATCTAAATTGGGGGCGCCTCCCAAGGAATCATATAATGCTATTTGTTCTGGACTGTAATGAAAAGCTTTTTTTGCGTACGCTCGATCAATTAACGTTTGAATTTTTTCCCCATAGAAATTAGTGCTATCATCATTTTTAGAACTTCGTGCGTTTAAGTATTTGTTCCGGAGATTAATATTAGATGAATCATTCATGATTTCAGTACTGAAGGTCCTTTTTTTGGAGATGTTTTTTCTGTTTTCAAAAGATTCTAACGTTTTTTTATTGGTTGAGGAACCATCAACAATATAAAATTGAGACGCAGACGAAGCGCGCAAAGGGTTTACTCTTGGGTCTTGCTGAGCAGCAGCTAAGGCTCCCTTTTTATGGATGAATTTTGGAGAAACTTCGTTAGGGATAGTGTAATTAAGATTTCCCATTCCTAATCTTTGACCTGGCTGAGCGTTTTTGGAATCGGGATCACCACCTTGAATCATAAAATTTGGAATTACGCGATGAAATAAAGTTCCATTATAAAATGAATCAGCAACTAGTTTTTTGAAATTATCTCTATGAAGCGGTGTCTCATCAAAAAGTCTAATTGTCATGTCTCCAAATTTAGTTTGAATAACATATAGGTTGCTATCAATAGGTTCGGTGTTCTTACTATTATTTTCTTTAGTAGAATTACACGCGGAAATAATTATCGAAAAAATAAGAATATGGGAAAACTTGAAACTGATCATGTTGCGAAATTAACTATTTACTGAGGTATAGTGAATTTTTGACCAAACAATTTTTTACATATCTTTGTTAAGAGAAAGTTATTGTACTATTTCTAAACGCTAATTACTATGAAAATATTTAAAGTTTTATTTTTAGGATTGTTTCTTGCGCTAACAAGTGTAAGTTGTGGTGAAAAGAAAACGGAAGGAATTATTTCTGTAATAGATTTAGCAACTAGTACGCCTGTTAAAGGGGCCACGGTAAGAATTTTTGTTGAATCAGCAGATGTGTCTGATGCTGGTTTTTACCTTTGTGGTGAAGATGATGTGACTTCTGAACAAATATATACTACCTCTGACGCAGGAGTTACTGACAAGATTTGCTTTAAATTACCTGTGGTTGTGAAAGTTAGTGTAACAGCTGGAGGCAAAACAGGAATTGGTACTTTAAGTGTAGTTAGAGAGGAAACTACAACAGCAGTTGTTAAGATTAATTAATAAACTTCTCCAAAATAGTCTAAAATACCTTGCTTCATTAATTTTAGTTGTTCTCCAGCCTTTAAAGTAGGAAGAGGCTTAAGTGTTTCGAAATGTGGCCATCCATCTTGGTCCGCGTGTGAAAGCTTATAAAAACCAAATGGACTTAACACTCTGCAAATAGCAACGTGCATCACATCCAATTTTTGATCTTTAGTGAAGTCTTGTTTTCCTTTACCAAGTTCTTGCACTCCAATCAAGAACAAAATAGCCTGAACATCTAAATCTCCTCCAAAATCTTGAGCGATTCTATTTTCAAGCTCTTTCCATTTATCTTCAAAACTGTTATCCATTCTGTAAATTTAAGTAATTAAAACGCCCAACTGTTCGAGAAAGGGTTAAATACATTTATTCCAAACTTAAACATGTTGGATAGGGTTGAGTAATTTGAATACGCAACAGCATAATATGATCCAAGTTTAAATTTGGTATCTCCTATTTTAAAAGGGATTTCAAGACCAACAAATGTTTCTGAATGGGCAAAGCTATTATCATTAATATAAAGTAATCCCCCACCAAAAACACTTTCAATTTCACGTTTCTTTAAAAAGGGAATTTTCTTTACTAGGGCGCCATGGAAATGGTGAATGAAATTTACTTGAATAAACTCTCCGATAGATTTATGCGTTTCTCCAAGTAATTGAAAAGTGTATAATGGGTGTGAAAAAAAGTAGTTGTCTGTCCCTCTAAAAAAAGTAAAGTTTGGGATTTCTAATTCTGATGTATCTAAGTATTTCCCAAACCAAGCATTATATTTTGAAGTTCCTAATGTCCCGATGTTAAAGCTTTGATCGAGGCCAAGTTTAAGTAACTGAAATTTAATTTTTGTTTGTAAAAAATTAGGAATTCCTTGTTCCCATTTAAAATTGAAATTTGGCCATTTACTTCCAATTATAGTCTTTTTGTTTTCTTCAAGTTTATACTTTTGAAATGGAGTGTAGCTTATTGATAGTTTTAGGGTTAATTCATTATAGTTATTAAAAATCTGAGGAGTATTTTCAGAACCAAACAAATCATCACTCCAAGGCGCTAACTCAAGATAATCGATCGATTTTCTTTGCGCATATTTACTTTTAACATTTATAAATAATCCATTTTTAATTTCTCTAAACATGGAAAGTTCAATAAAGTCATTTTTTATATAATTACTCCTACTAAAAATTGTAGCGAAATTTTGCATGAAGGTTAACATCTGATACTTACTACCTGTATTTAAACTTATAGAACCGAAATGAAGAGGTGCGTATAGAAAAGAGATTCCTCCATCACCAATTAAATCATTGTTTCTAAATCCATAATTGGTGGTGCCATGAAGGGAGACTTCCTTATTGTTTTTGAAACGTTTAATATATTTCCCGCCTAAAGCATGTCTATAACCTCCAATTCCAAAAATTTTAGATTGTTTTATTAAAGGATCAATTACCCATTTTGTCTTTTTTATTGAGTTATAGTGATCTATACCTGTGAATAGGATGTTATCTAAAGATATCTTATTTTTGATTGAATCCTGAGCTTCAAGGTATTTATTTGATTGTTGTAATTTAGTAATACTATCGGCTTTGGTTTTAAATTTAAATTCTTCTTTGGTTAGGTTGATAGGTCGAACAGGATTCCAAAAAATTGAATCCTTATATCTTGAAGAATCAGCGATTAACTGTATTAAATTGGGTTTTATAAGTTTTTTTTCAGGATTGAAATCATACTTGTTAAATAGGCTGTAGACACTTCCATGAAAATTAAATATCCCAGATTTGTAGTAGTAAAAAAACTCTTGCTTTGATAACGTCATGATTGAATCAATTTGGTTATAGTTTTGAGCTATACTAAATTGATCATATTTATGAAGCGAAAATTTATTTAACGTAAGTTTTAATGACTTCACCGCCCAGTTACTTTCTTGAATATAAAGTGTGCCTATAAAAACAGCTCCGTAAAGCCTTTTTGGTTGTACAGAAACAATATGTATGATTTCATCATTTTCGTAAAAACTACCTTTGTATTCGTAATTATATGTAGTAAGTGCGATTGTTCCAATAGGAGAGACAAAGGGGATTTGTCCTAACTTAGGAATATAAATCAATGATTTGTAAAAATTAAAATTCCCATCTGAAATATCATAATAGAACAAATTTGGATTCGTCTTTAAGCCTTTTTGAATTTTATTTTTCCTTTGATTCCAAGGGTTGTTAAACAAATTTGAGATTGGCTTTCTTTTTACTAAATCGTTAATTCCAATCTTAGTTTCTTTCCATGTATTACTGTAATGTTGTACTTCACTGTATTTTTCTAAAAAATTCAAAGTGCTTTTATATTCATTATTTATCCCGGTACTTTTTTCAAGTGAAGATTTAACGTAGAGTTTGGTTGTGAAATTAAGTTGCTGTAGGTCGTTTTTTTTTCGATTCTTTTGGATATTTTTAATAATCGTTTTTGCAAAGTTATTATCAGATTTAATAACGATTTCATCTAACTGTATGCCTTTTTTTAAAGTGATTATTTTTCGAATTAAAAACTCTTCTATCGTAAGTTTCTCCAACTCGTAGCCAATGTAAGAAAAGACTAGAGTGTCTTTGCTGTTTTGAGCTTCAATCGAAAAATAACCTTTACTATTTGCGATCGTTCCGTTTGATGAGTTTTGAATATGAATAGAAACAAATGAAATAGGTGATTCCCCCTCGTCTACAATGAAACCAGAAACTTGTTGCGCAATGCATTGCGTAGAAATAAGTACAATAAAAAAAGATATGAATCTTTTCATAGAACAAAAATAACCATTCACTAAGGATCATAAAAACTTATTGTTCATCTGTTCAAAATAAAAGTTAAATTTGGGCATGAGTAAGTTGGTATTAATCCCCACCCCAATTGGAAACTTGGGAGATATAACATTAAGAGCAATTGAAACCATAAAGTCGGTTGATGTTTTATTGGCTGAGGATACTCGCCAAACAGGAAAGCTTTTAAAGCATTTGAGTATTGATAAGAAAATGTGGGCGCATCATTCTCATAATGAGCATAAGTCGACGAATTCGATTATCGAAAAAATTCAAGGAGGAGAAACTGTAGGCTTAGTTTCCGATGCCGGTACGCCTGGAATATCGGATCCTGGATTTCTACTTGTTAGAGAATGCTTAAAAGCTGGCGTTGAGGTTGAAACATTGCCAGGTGCTACTGCATTCGTCCCTGCCCTAGTAGGTAGTGGCTTACCTAGTGATAAGTTTTTTTTTGAAGGTTTTCTGCCGCACAAAAAGGGCCGACAAACTCGCTTAAAGTTTTTAGCAGAGTTGCCATGCACTATAGTTTTTTACGAATCTCCACATCGGTTAATAAAAACACTTCAGCAGATCGCAGAATTTCTTGGTGAAGAAAGGCAAATTTGCGTAGTTAGAGAATTAACCAAAATGTTTGAAACATTTCACAGAGGAACTGTGGCAGAAGTTCAAAAGTATTTTGAAAAGACCCCCCCTAAAGGAGAAATTGTGATTGTTTTAGAGGGGAAATTATCTTAGACAGTTTCTAAATAAATCAAATCTATTGCTAGTAACGATTTTAGTCATTAACTTAAATAAAAATTATAAGGCATGGTATCATCTAAAGTTGAAGACTCGTTAAACAACCAAATATTATTAGAGGGAGAATCGTCTCAGTTTTACCTTTCTATGGCTTCTTGGGCTGAAAATCAAGGTTATGTAGGTACATCTTCCTTTTTATATCGTCAAGCAGATGAAGAGAGAGAACATATGCTTAAATTAATTAAATATGTTAATGAAAGAGGCGGGGTTGCAAGGATTCCTTCAATCTCAGAACCACCTACTGAATTTGATTGTTTAACAAATGTATTTGAGAGTTTATTATCTCATGAGTTAAATATTACTGCTAAGATTAATAGTGTTGTTCATATATGTCTTCAGGAGCAAGATTATACTACGCATAATTTTATGCAATGGTATGTAAGTGAGCAAATTGAAGAAGAAGCAACAGCTAGAGGTATTTTAGATAGAATTAAATTGACTGGTTCAGAAAAAGGAGGATTATACCTTTTTGATAGAGATTTAGAAAATTTAATCGGCGGAAGTATCTCAGTTCCAAACGCGGGCAAATAATACTATAAAGCGCAATTAAGAAAAGCCTGCTTTATGCAGGCTTTTTTGTTTCACTATTGATTGTCAATAATTGAGTATCTTTCGGTTTATACTTAATGAAATTTTTTTATCTAAAACATATCATTGGACTTGTCCTCTTTTTTACTGTATTCGCTACACATGCTGGTGAGTACTTCAAGTCTGATCGATTAATTTTTGATTTGTATACGCCTAGCTGGATAAACACTCCTAGCGATATTAATTCTTCTTTTTCTTTAGGCTTTTCAACAAACTGGGGAAAGGATATTGTGATTAGTAAGTCAAGGTATTCATATTTTTATGGCTTAGGATATGATTTTGCTAATATCAATTCTAACGCCGATTTTAAAAGATCCTTTGAAGGCAACTCAACAAGAGCTCTTGGGCTGAAAGCATTACATAGAGTGTATGCTATAAATCAACTAACTTCTCATTATTTAGAAGTTCCATTGGAGCTAAGGTTTAGGACTCAAACAAAAATACCGTTTAGGTTATCAATAGGTACAAAAATTGGATATTTAGTAAAGTCAAAATATACGCTAGATGAAAATAGCGGGACAATCTTCGAACGAAAAAACATTAATATTTTGGAAGATTTAAAATACGGAGCTTCTTTTAGAGTAGGATATGGTCTAATTAACTTTTATACCTATTACGGAATCAACTCATTGATCCGAGCTTCTAAACAGCCTGGGATTAATCAACTATCTTTTGGAGTATCTTTTTTAGCCAATTAAAAGAATAAGAATTTCACAGCTAAACCCAAGTAAAAAACCTGCAATTACCTGACTGGAGGAATGGGCTTTTAGTTGCAACCTTCCAAATCCAATCAAGCCTGCGATTATGATTAAAATACTTAATAAGTAAAGAAGTATTTCAGGTCCTGTTTTGGATAAAACAGTAACGATACCTACGACACCTCCAATTCCGATCATGTGAACACTAATTTTCCAATTAAAAGTGATCAACATACCAATGATAATAGCCAAAGTGGCGCCAAACATAAACTTGTAAATCAATGGGTCGAGTGGTATATTCCATATGGAAGAAAGCAAATAAATAACCCCGTAATATAATGTGCCTGTTAGTAAAAAGGGCAACATTCGTTCCTCTTTTCTTGGCATGTGTAGGCTAGAAATAAGTTTTAATTCTTTGAGAATTATTGAAATAATAACGGGCATAATTCCAGTTGCTATAAAAACTGAAATGAATGTTAAGAAAGCGTTGTTTTTATCGAGTGCAGTTGAAAAGGTGTTGAAGCCTGGGATTCTTCCCCAAAAGTAAGCGATTAGCAACCCGTTTATTGGCATGAATAAAGGGTGAAAAACGTATGAGGTAAAAAGCGCAAGTTTATTACTGAAGGATTCCAAAACTTAATTTTAGGGATTTGGTGAAATTATGAAAACGCTTTGAGTCAAAAGAAAATTCATTCAATTCAATGAGTTTAATGTTATATTTCTTTTCTTAGTCTTCCAACCGGAATGCTAAGTTGTTCTCTATATTTAGCAACTGTTCTCCTAGCAATTGGATATCCTTTTTCTTTTAAAATAGCGGCAAGTTTTTCATCCGTGTATGGTTTTTTCTTCTCTTCTGTTTCAACAGTGTCTTGGAGTATCTTTTTAATTTCCCTTGTACTGACCTCCTCTCCTTTGTCGTTTTGCATACTTTCTGAGAAAAATGTCTTTAAAAGGAAAGTTCCGTAAGGAGTTTGAATGTATTTACTATTCGCAACTCTTGAAACAGTTGATATATCCATCTCTATTTTATCCGCTATATCCTTAAGAATCATAGGTCTTATTTTTGTCTCATCGCCAGTTAAAAAATAATCATGCTGAAGATTTATAATCGTTTGCATGGTATTAAGTAGAGTGTTTTGGCGTTGTACAATTGCATCGATAAACCACTTGGCAGAATCTAATTTCTGTCTAACAAACATTACGGTGTCTTTTTGTGATTTAGATGCCTTTCCTTGGTTTGCCTGATATCCTTTTAGTAGTTCCTTATATTCTCTACTTACTTTTAATTCAGGAGCATTTCTGCTATTTAAAGAAAGCTGTAATTCACCGTCTTCAATGTTTAGGTGAAAATCAGGAACGACGGTTTGAGCAACTCTTTGTGTTTCATTCATTGACCCACCCGGTTTAGGGTTAAGCTTTAAAATTTCCTCTAAAGCTAGTTTTAACTCGTCTTCCGTGACCTCGAATTTTTTGATAATTTTTTGATAATGTTTTTTTGTAAACTCATCAAAAGTTTTCTCAAGAATCTTACTTGCCAAATAAACGTTTAAATCAGATCTTTTTTTTCTTTTTATTTGAAGCATCAAACATTCTTGTAAGTTTCTTGCCCCAACTCCTGCAGGTTCCATTCCTTGAACTTGTTTAAGTAAACCTTCTAATCTTTCTTCGGTAGTAGAGATATTTTGATAGAAAGCTAAGTCGTCCACTATAGCCTCTAATTCTCGCCTTAGATAACCAGCATCATCTAGATTACCGATCAAGTGTTCTGCTACAGTGCGGTCATCTTCACTTAACTTTAATAAACCCAATTGAGTAATTAAAATTTCATGAAATGATTTACCCATAGACAAAGGCATTGATTTGTCTTCTACATCTGGTCCAGAATTCCTTATTGAAGTTTTGTATGAAGGAACTTCATCGTCAGAAATATATTGAGACAAATCAAAATCATCTCGTTTATTCTCTTCATTATAATCTTCGGGATATTCTTCTTGCTCCCTTGCATCTATTTCTGAACCTTCTTCTAAGGCAGGATTTCTTTCCAATTCTTCCTTGATTCTTTGCTCTAGTGCAACGGTTGGCACTTGTAACAACTTCATTAATTGAATTTGTTGCGGTGACAGCTTTTGAAAGAGCTTTTGTTGTAAAGATTGTTTTAACATTTGACCTCCTATTTTGTTTTAAGTTACGGTTAAAACATATTTTTTGTTGGATAATTACTCGAAAAAAATATGCGGTCACCTATATTAAAGATTTACAACCTAACTTTAATCGTTTTATTTAACTGTTTTTCAGTTGTTTAAAATAATTTAAAATTATTGTCGTTTTTGTTAAGCTTGAATTATTTAAAAGGATTTTTAGGTATGAACATTGAATATTGAAAAACAAGTAGTTTTTTCATTAAAAGACAACTAGATAAATTATAATTTGGCTTTAATTCATGAGATTATTCAAACGCATCTTACTTAGTTTTTTAATTGTCTTCACTTTATTGGTAAGTGGGGTGATAATTATTGGAACTAAGTATGAGGATAAATTGATGAAATATGTTATAGAAGAGATTGGGAATAAACTTTCACGACCTGTGAATGTATCAGAAATTGAGTATAAATTATTTTCAAGTTTCCCCAATATTTCTGTTGATTTAGTAAATGTTGAAACGTACAGCTTTAAAGAAGAAGATCAGCCTTTTATAAAATTAGAAAAGCTTCACTTAGTTTTTGATATTCTCCCTTTATTAAGTGGAGAATTTAATATTCAGGAAATCATACTTGATAACGGAGTGGTAAATGTAATCTTGAATGAAAAGGGTGATCCAAATTATAATATTCTTAAAGAGTCTTCTGATTCATCTTCCTCTGGAAGTGCGAATTTTAAAATAGAAAACATTGTTTTTAACAATGTTAACATTCAGTATCAGGATCTTAAATTAGCGTCTAAGTATCAAATTTATCTTAATCAAGGTAATCTACAGCCATCTTCATTACAGGATTCAATAATAGGACGCTTTATTTTTGATGGAAGTGCTCCAGTTATACAAGATGGAGACTTTAAGCTTGGGGATGAAATTGAATTGT